>MDTB01033485.1_pt1 | contig 50902 bp, 48 predicted proteins | sample 811161 | NCBI WGS metagenome assembly MDTB01 (sample SAMN05326650, study PRJNA326480) | marine metagenome | isolation source: seawater | place: Mediterranean Sea | collected 2009
AAAAATTAAGCTACATCTTACTATCTATGGTAGGTGGGGCTTTAAAATTAATTTTTGGTTGGGCGCAGCAAAAAGTTTCATCTACCACCCTTTCATACGTTTTCCACCATTCATAGGATCTCATACCCTCTTGACTGAAAATTCATACATGTATATTTCTGCGAATTAGCTTTACAATGTAAAAACTAATTTAATTTTCTTTAGAATATAAATAACCGTGAGTATTGAAAAAAACACTGATGAAATCGAAATTAATCTTTTGGATTCATTATCCATTCTTTGGAAAAGCAAAATAATAATAATCGCCGTTGTTTTCGTTTTTTCGGTAGGTTCTATTTTCTATACCTTAAATATTCCAAATGAATATAGAGCAGAATCAAAGTTAACATTTACTCAGGCTTCAGGGGAGAGCTTTAGTACCGGAGTTTTAGGCGGCCTCGCTTCTATGACCGGTTATGACTTAGGTTCATCTAGTCAGGTTAATGAAGCAGCAGTAGCTATTGAGATAATGACTTCTTGGAATTTTATTGAAAATTTCATTAATGAAAACTCCCTTGAAGTTGATCTTTTTGCATCTATGGGATGGGATTCAGATACTAATAAAATAGTGATTGATTCGTCTCGATACGATATGGAAGAGAATGTCTGGAAGATCACAAAACCGACAAGCTGGGAAATGTATGATGGTTTTGTAAGTAGGTTAACTGTAGCTCCAGACTACAAAACAGGTTTTGTTTCAATTTCTTTTGATCATTTTTCTCCTGAATTTGCCGCCTCTTTATTAGACAAGTATATAGAGTCTATTAATCTTTTTATGACAAAGAGAAAACTTGAACAAGCAGAACAAAATTTAAAATACTTGAATCTTCAACTCAATGAAACTACAAATTTAGAAATGAAGAACGTTTTCTTTTCCTTGATACAGGAGCAAGTAAAAGAAAAGATGATCGCGTTGGCCACCCCTGACTATGCTCTAAATTACATTTACAGGCCTATGGTTCCCGAAAGAAAATTTAAACCTGAGAGATCGATAATGGTTATCTTAGGTGCACTTTTAGGTTTCATCATATCTGCAATCGCAGTACTAATTCTGCATTATAGAAAGTAAAAATAATTCTCTTAATTAAATAAAATGGAGACACCCGAATTTACCGCATTAATACCACTTAGGGGCGGATCTAAGAGCATACCAGATAAAAACATTAAACCTTTTATGGGCAAACCACTTTGCTATTGGGTTCTGAGGGCTGCCTGCGCATCGCCTAACATTGATAGTGTCTGGGTTTCAACTGATTCAAAAATTATAAAAGAGACAGTGGAAGGGTTTAATCTAACAGTAGAATTTTTAGATCGACCTCAGGAGCTAGCCTCTGATACTGCTACAACTGAATCTGTAATGCTGCACTTTGCTAATCAAATAGATTTTCTAAATCTTATAACAATTCAAGCTACGTCACCTCTTTTGTCTGCAAACGATTTAGATACTGCTATTGAGGTTTTTACAGCCAAAGGTTTTGATTCTTTATTTTCTTCGGTTCGATCAAAAAGGTTCTTTTGGAACGAAGAGAGTGTTAGCCCAATTAATTACAATTATTCAAAAAGACCGAGGAGGCAAGATTTTAACGGATTACTTATGGAAAATGGTTCTTTCTACATCACTACAAAAAATATATTATTAGAAACCAAGTGTAGATTAGGTGGGGAAATTGGTTTCTACGAGATGTCTGAAGAACATTCTTTAGAAATAGATGAGCCAATGGATTGGACAATTCTTGAGACTATAGCCACAAATAAAATTAGTATATAAATGGAAATAATTCGTAACATTTCTTCCTATTACATCCTAGAAGGAGAATCAATTCTTGATGCTCTGAATAAATCTAATAAAAATCCAGTTAGAACCATATTCATAATAGATGATAAAGGAATCATCAAAGGTGTCTTGACAGATGGTGACCTAAGGAGATGGCTGTTAGCTAACACAGATAATATTGATTTTTCTTCACCTGTTTCTAGAGCTATGAATAAAGAGTTTGCTTATGGAAAATTATCTCAAGATAGATCAGAGTTGCATGATATTTTTGATCCTAAATTTAGAGCTTTACCCTTAATTGATGAAAGAGGAAGGTTAGTCGCTGTAGCAATCCATAACCTAAATAATTATAAAATAGGTGAAAAATTATTAAGTCAGGATTCTCCTTCTTTTATAATTGCTGAAATTGGAAATAATCATAATGGTGATTTTCAATTAGCTAAAGAACTTGTTGATAGAGCATATAGTGCAGGAGCAGATTGTATAAAATTCCAAATGAGAGATTTGGACTCTTTATATGGAAAATCCATTCAAGAAGAAAAAGGTAACGCTGATTTAGGAACTCAATATACGATTGAATTACTTTCTAAATTCCAGTTATCTGATAATGAGCTCTTTTCTATTTTTGATTATGTTAAGTCTAAAGGCTCCATACCGTTGTGCACACCATGGGACACACCTAGCCTTGAAAAACTCAATGAATACGGAATGGAAGCTTTTAAGGTGGCTTCTGCTGACTTCACTAATTATAAGTTTATTGAAGAAATCGCCTCTAAAGGAAAACTGATGATTTGTTCTACAGGGATGGCAACAGAAAAAGAAATTCGAGAAGGTATTAAATATATTCAAAAACTTGGATGTCCCTTCGCTCTATTGCATTGCAATTCAACTTATCCTGCTCCATTTAAAGATATAAATTTAAACTATATTTCTCATTTAAAGCAACTCAGTAAAGGCTTAGTTGGTTATTCAGGTCATGAACGGGATATCAATATATCTATAGCAGCTGTAAGTCTGGGAGCTAAAATTGTAGAAAAGCATTTCACTATAGATAAAACCATGGAGGGAAATGACCATAAGGTGAGTTTGCTGCCATCCGAATTTAAAAATATGGTCACCGGTATTCGTCAAGTTGAAGAGTCAATGGGCTCTATTACAGACAGAAGCCTTTCACAAGGTGAAATGATGAACAGAGAAAATTTAGCTAAGAGTCTCGTTGCCTCAGTTGATATACCGGCTGGACAAAAAATTGATGAGGCAATGATAGAGATTAGATCGCCTGGGCAAGGATTACAACCAAATAGAATAAGTGACTTGGTAGGGAAAGCACTTGGAGTTGATAAAAAATCAGGTGAATTTTTCTTTGAAGATGATTTAAATGATGAATCAACTGAGCCCAAGAACTACAATTTCAAAAGGAAATGGGGAGTGCCTGTTAGATATCATGATCTTGATAAAATGAGATCCATGTCCAATGTAAAACTTTTAGAAATTCATCTCAGTTATACTGATATGACTCTTGATTTTAAAGATTTTATAAAGGACCCTCTCGATATAGGCTTAGTTATCCACGCACCTGAATTATTCACGGGAGATCACACCCTTGATCTTTGTTCTTTAGATAAAGATTATAGAGAGCTATCTATGCGATTTATGAAAGAAACAATCTCCTTGACCAAAGAGCTTCAACCTTACTTCAGTCAAAAAAATGTTCCAATTGTAACTAACGTCGGAGGTTTCAGTACTAGCCAGCATTTAGAAAAGAAAAAGCACAAGGACTTGTATAAGATCCTTGCAGATAATTTAGAGGAGCTAAAAACTGAAGGTATTGAGATTATTCCTCAAACTATGCCGCCTTTCCCTTGGCACTTTGGTGGTCAGCAGTTTCACAACTTATTCGTAGACGCTGAGAGTATAGTTGAATTTTGCGAGGTAAATGATATCAGAATTTGTCTTGATGCCTCTCACTCACAACTTGCGTGTAATTTTCTTAAAGAATCATTTATAGAATTTACAAAAAAAGTTTCTCCATATATTGCTCATATGCATCTAGCTGATGCCTCTGGAGTAGACGGCGAGGGTTTGCAGATAGATGATGGCGATATAAATTGGAAAAGTTTTTGTTCCGTTATAGACGATTTGGCACCTCAAGCAACTTTCATTCCTGAGATATGGCAAGGACATAAAAATAATGGGCAAGGTGCATGGAAAGCCCTTCATAAATTAGCGACGTACATGGACTAAAATTGAGTAAAAAGAAATCAATTCTTTTTGTTATAGATGTCCCAATGACAGAGAGAGATGTTTATAGATATGGCGTAGTTCAACTTAATGAAATTTATAATGTATGTGTACTAGATTGCTCGTGCTATTCAAAGAAATCTTATAAGGGCTCCGCGCTTTTAAATTCTTTTGATAAATACTACAGGTTAGAAGAATTTGATTCTTTAAAGGAGCTTATTACTTCAGGTAATTTTGTTCTTTATGTTGATCTCGTCAGTACTAGTAATTTTAATGTTTTTAGAATGAGAAAACTTTTTCGTAAGATGAAGACCAAAAGACTCTTGTATCGCCTGAACGATATCCCCAATTTCAGAAAAAAAGAAAGGATATCAATAAAGTTAAAAAAATTATTTTTTTCTAAAAGTTCTCTTTCAACTATCTATCAGAAAGTTCTTGGTAAAATTTTACTTATCATAACGCCCAGACCAGATATTGCTTTGTTAGCGGGCGCTAATGCTTTAAAAAAGTACTCCAATCTCGCTATCAAAACTTTTACTACTCATTCAATGGATTATGAGACATATCGCAAAGTAAATTTTTCTAAAACTGCAAACTCACCTGAGAGAAAGTATGCTGTTTTTTTAGATCAGAGTGCACCCGATCATCCTGATTATGAGTTTCACGATATAGAGCCCCCCGTTTCTCGAGAAAACTATTATCCTGCAATGTTAAGGTTCTTTGAGGACATGGAGAAGATTTGTGAATTAGAAATTATTATTGCCGGTCACCCTAAATCACAAGTAGGCAAAGAAGTTTGGGGCGATAGATCATTCATTAAAGGTGATACTCCTAAGCTTGTAAAAAATTCCTGTATTGTTATTGCTCATTACACAACTGCAATAGGATTTGCAGTTCTATCAAAAAAACCAGTTTTACAAATCACATCTAATGAATACATTGAGAGTATTAGAAAAGACAGATTGAAAGGATTTAAAGAAATTTTGAATTTAAGGACAGTTAATATTGATGAATATTCTGAGAAAGATATAACTAAAGAAATTTTTAATATCGATAAATTAGCTTATTCAAAATATACTGATCAATACTTGAAGTCAGCTTCCCTCGATTTAGAAGATCTGTGGAATTGGCAAAAGTTCGTCTAAAACATCATGAAAGAATATTTTAATCTTCCCGAAAAAGTTAAAGATGATCACTATGAAAAGGTCAGGGAAGAAGTAAAAAAGTTATTTTCCAAAGACAAAAGTGTATTGTCTATTTATGAATATGGTAGCGTTAGCTCTCCAGGTGTATCTGATATAGATTTAATTTTTATTCTAAGAGATGAGATCCTTGATGAGGGTTCTATAGACCTTAAGGATGCAAGCGATGCGACGAAAAGACTTGTAGCAGATGGAACAGTTATCAAAATGCCTAAAGAGGTAATGGAGGATATCTTTTATATAGACGAACTATTTCCAAGAAAATTATTAGGAGAAGATATTTCGTTTACACAACCAACTGAAGAAGAAAAGAGATACATTAAATCAGTTGCTTTGATTGACTGGATGCCTGAAAGGCTACTCAAGCTAGGCAAGATGCATAATACAGATCAAGTGAATGTAAATCATACATTATGTACATTACATTCTTTTTGTTACTCACTAAAATCTTTAAATAATATCCTAGGCGAAACAGATGAAAGTACAAACATTATCCAGCTCACCGCCGAGTTAAGAAATAATTGGTATGAACTGGATAGTCCAGAAATTCAGCTTTTAAGACTCATAGAAGAAGCTTTAGATACAGGCCATATACGTTTGTTCGATTATTTCCAATATTTGAAAGGAGAGGATCTATATTTTGATAATCAACTAAGCTTAGATCTGGAATTAGATTTAGAATTATATCCTGATTGTTTTATTAGATTTTCAGATACACAATCACCTATTGGTTATCGAGATTCTTTAAAATTAGCTAAAGATGGTAAGTCTTTTATTAAGATACCTAACTATTTCCTTCCTCATTTCTATTGTCAATCTATTCAAGGTGGAAGAATTTCAAATAATATAAGTACAAAATTTACAAAAGAATTCCAAATCTCCCTAGATGCCATCAATCATCTGTACAGAGGTACGATTGAAAAAAAGGTATCTATCATGGAACAAAATGCTCAATTTCTAATCAAACATAATTTATCCAGTGGATTAATTAGATTTGGATTTCATTTTTGATGAAACAAATACACAATTTCTACCAAACCCTTTCTTGGTTTTTAAGTACTAAAAGTACTTATCTTGATAGAGAAGGTCCTTGGGTAACCAAAATGATTGCTTCTAATCTTGGCTATCTATACAAAGGATTACCCGAAACCAAATTTAAAAAAGAAAGCAGGACATTAGATATGCCTTATTTTGGCAAAGAACTCCTATCAGAAGATTATTCATATCTTTACCCAATTGAAAATCTTAAAAATCATATCAACACAGAATTAAAGGATTTTGTGTATGATTTTTTGGTGCATGGTAGTTTTTCGACTTTAGATTACTCAAAGGGTTGGAGTGATCTTGATACATATATTATTCTTAAAAGTGAAACAATATTGAATCCGGAGGATCTTTTATCATTCAGGAACTCTTTGTTAGAAGCAACTAAATATTTATACAAGATTGACCCTCTCCAACACCATGAATTTATATTCTCTTCTGAATTTGATTTAGATAATTATTTATCACATTGTTTGCCTCTAGAGGTTTTAAAAAACTCAAAATCCTTAATAAGAAATTCTACTTATGATCTTCAGTATCATAGATCTAGTTCTGACACCTTGGAATTCCTCAAAGGTAAAGTTGAATTTTTTAAGAATTGTTATGAGGAAGGAGCTATGTTTCACCATGGACTTGATGGGGTTTATCTCTTAGAAGATTTTGAAGAAAAAAATTCTATGTATCAAATGAAATACTTTTTATCCGTTTTAATGTCCATGCCTGCTTTCTTTCTAGATTCAATAGGCCAACCAACCTACAAGAAGGAATCTTTTAGCAAAGCACGTTCTTTCTTTAATAAAAACTGGGAAGTAATTGATGCTGCAAGTCTGGTTAGAGAGAAATGGTCAAGTAAGGAAAGTTTTCCTTATCAAGGAAATGATATACCAGACTGGTTTAAAGAAGATTTAAAGGAGAATTATTTTGAACGTTCTCATAAATTGGCAAAAGAAATGCTAGATATATCTATAAGTCACCTATAATTGCTTCTATGAATAAAGCTATAAAGTCTTTGATACCTTTGTTCATTCAGAAGTTATGGATTCATTTGAGCTCAAGAAGGAAGAAGCAATTTTTTGTTCTTTTAGTTTTAATAATTCTCTCTGCATTTGCAGAAATTATTAGTCTAGGTGCGGTCCTGCCTTTCTTGGCAGTAATTACAGCTCCAGAAACAATATTTGGAGAACCCTATATCCAACCACTAACGTCTTTTCTTGGTATCGAGACACCCGAACAGATTATCCTTCCCATAACATTTATCTTTATTTCTGCATCGTTATTGGCAGCTTTCATGCGTATATTTGTCCTTTGGTTCAGTACCAAATTGTCTTACGGTACAGGAGCCGATATAAGTGTAGAAGCCTATAGGAAAACTTTGTATCAACCTTATACAGTGCATGTTTCTAGAAATAGTAGTGAAGTTGTCAGTAGTATTATGACTAAAATAAATAGCGCGACAGGGACATTGAATCTAACTTTAGCCTTTATTGCTTCAACTATTATTGCAGTTGCAATAATAGTTGCCCTTTTGTCTATTGATCCTTTTATAGCAATATCTTCGAGTATCTTTTTTGGTATTTGCTATTTCATTATTAGCTTGTTTACTAGGCCCAAATTACAAGTAAACAGCAAGTCAATAAATTTAAGCACAAGTGGATCACAGAAAATTCTCCAAGAAGGCTTAGGAGGTGTAAGAGATATTTTATTGGATGGAACTCAGAAAATTTACATTGATAAATTCAATCAGCAGCAAAGAATAATGAGATCTTCACAAGGACAAAACTTCTTTCTTGGAGGAAGTCCTAGATTTGCAATGGAATCATTGGGGATGATATTAATTGCTTTATTATCCCTTCTGCTTCTTTCTGGTAGCAATGAGGCAAACGAATTCATACCAATTTTAGGAGCCATGGCTTTAGGTGCTCAAAGACTCATTCCTGCAATGCAACAAATTTATATAGGTTGGACTGGTATTGCTGGCCATAAAGAATCAGTAATTGCTTTTATTGATTTACTTGATCAATCCACAGACGAGACTCAATATAAAGTTTCTCATAGCCCATTACCTTTAATTAAAGAAATAAAATTTGATTCGCTTTATTTTAAATATAAAGATGATGAGAAATGGTTAATAGAAGACTTTAATTTAACTATTCCCAGAGGAAAGAAAATAGGGATAGCTGGGTACACTGGAAGTGGAAAAAGCACACTTATAGACATCTTGATGGGTCTTTTGATACCTTCACGAGGTTCAATTCTCATTGATGGAGCAAAAATAGAAAATCAAAGGATTTTTGAATGGCAAAAATCAATATCGCATGTCCCACAATCGATTTTTTTAGCAGACATGACAATAGCTGAAAATATAGCTTTTGGGGTTGATAGAGAGCTTATCAGTATTGATAAGATTGATAAGGTTGTTAGATATGCTCAACTTGAAGAATTTATAAATAAATGTCCTGATAAATATAACACCCTTGTTGGTGAACAGGGAATAAGACTATCCGGTGGTCAAAGACAAAGAATAGGTATAGCTAGAGCACTGTACAAAAAGTCAGAAGTTCTTATTCTTGACGAAGCGACTAGTGCCCTTGATAATCTAACTGAAATAAAAATAATGGATTCAATTGAGGAGTTAAGCAACGACCTTACTGTCTTTATAATTGCCCATAGAATAAGTACGATAAAAAATTGTGATACCATTGTGGTCCTCGATGATGGAAAGCTCTCCGCACAAGGCTCCTATGAAGATCTTGTCAATAATTGTGATGTCTTTAAAAGACTTGTTTCGGAAGTGGATAATTAAGTTTTGATAAATTTTTTACTAAAACAATCAAATTAGCTTAGAGAAAAAGATGAAATTTTTAGTTATTGGAAGTAATTCTTTTTCTGGCTCAAATTTTGTTAATTTCCTTCTTGAAAAAGGTTATGAGGTATTTGGAATAAGTCGTTCAGAACAACCCAATGATGTTTTCTTACCTTACAAGTGGCAAGACAACAATCTTAAGAATTTTAAATTCTCTAAACTTGATTTGAATAAAGATTTACCCGAAATTTTAGATCTTATTGAAATGGAAGCATTTGAATACGTGATTAATTTTTCAGCTCAAGGGATGGTGGCTGAAAGTTGGAAAAACCCTAAAGACTGGTATCAGACAAATGTCGTAGCACAAGTAGTCCTCCACGATAGTCTAAGAAAACAAGACTCTTTAAAGAAATATATTCATGTTAGTACGCCAGAAGCTTATGGAAGTATGGATTCTGGATGGCTAAAAGAGAACTATAATTTTTTTCCAAGTACACCATATGCAGTTTCTCGGGCTGCATGTGATTTGCATTTACTTAGTTTCTTTAAGGCTTATAATTTTCCTGTAGTTTTCACTAGGGCCGCAAATGTCTATGGTCCAGGTCAGCAGTTATATCGAATCATACCTAGAGCTTTCTTGTCAGCAAGACTTACTCGCAAGTTACCGCTACATGGAGGTGGTGAGTCAGTTAGGTCTTTCATTCATATCAAAGATGTTGCAGATGCAACTTTTAAGGTTCTAAATGATGGAGTGCCTGGAGAGACTTATCATATTTCTACGAATGAAATAATCTCTATAAAAGATTTAGTAAAAAAAACTTGCAACATAACAGGTATTCCATTCGAACAAGTAGTTGATGAAACAGAGGATAGGTTAGGAAAGGATCAGTCTTACCTTCTCGATAGTTCAAAGTTACGCAATGAGCTAAATTGGATAGACAAGATATCTCTCAATGAAGGTCTTCAAGAAACACTAGAATGGATAGATAAAAATATAGAAGTTTTAAATAATCTCCCTATAGAATACACACATAAAAAATAGGATTTCTACATGAAAATACTTTTAACAGGTGCTTGTGGGTATGTTGGTTCATCCCTCACACCACTTTTACTCGAGAAGGGCTATGACGTAAGAGCAGTTGATACTCAATGGTTTGGCAACAGTTTAGATTCTCATGAGAACCTAGAATTAATAAAGCTCGATATAAGAGAGTTGAGTGAGGAGCATGTTGAGGGTGTAGAAGCAGTAATACATCTGGCTAATATAGCAAATGATCCAGGGGTTGAGTTAAATCCAACCCTGTCTTGGGAAGTAAATGTTTTATCATCGCAACGGCTTGCAGAACTAGCATTAAAGTTAGGAGTAAAACAATTCATATATGCAAGCTCAGGAAGTGTTTACGGTGTAAAAGAGGAGCCAGAAGTAACTGAGGACTTAGAGCTTGTGCCTATATCGGTCTACAATAAAACGAAAATGGTTTCTGAAAGAGTTCTTCTTAGCTACCAAGATAGTATGAAGATTCATAATATAAGGCCAGCTACTGTGTGCGGTTGGTCTCCGAGAATGAGGCTGGATGTCAGTGTAAATATGTTAACTTTCCAAGCTTTGTTAAATAAAGAAATTACTGTATTTGGTGGCGACCAAGTAAGACCAAATATTCACATCAAAGATATGATAGCAGTTTACTTACATTTCTTAGAAAAAGGACATCAAATTGATTCAGGTAATTTCAATGCTGGATTTGAAAATATCTCTATTCTTGAAATTGCTCAAAGCATATCTTCAAAAATACCTTCTGAGATAAAGATAACAGATTCTAATGATCCAAGGTCCTATCGACAGAATTCGGATAAACTTTTGGCAACTGGATTTAAAAATCTTTATACAGTTGAAAAAGCTATAGAAGAGATAGTAAAAAAATTTAAAGCTGGAGAAATAGAAGATAAAGATGAATACCATACTGTTAAAACTATGAAGAACTTAAATTTGGCTCAATAATGAACTTATCTGAATTAAGAAAAACTGCTTCGGTTGCGAGATCAAGGATTATCTTAAATTCCTATAAGACTGGAACTCCTCACTTAGGCTCATGTCTGTCATGTGTAGATATTCTAGTTGCACTATACTTTTCTAAACTAAATATTAACTTGGAAGATATTAGGTCGACTAAACGGGACCGGTTCATATTGAGCAAAGGCCATGGAGCCGCTGCCCTCTTTCAAATTTTGGCCATGAGAGGCTTCTATCCAGATAAATTACTTGATAACTATGGCGAAGACGGCAGTATATTTGCAGAACATCCTCCTGCCCCAGATTATCTCCCTGGAATAGAGGCAGCAACTGGTTCACTAGGTCATGGACTTCCAATAGGTCTAGGTATGGCCTTGGCTTCTAGGATTACTTCTGAGCCTTTTCATGTATATGTATTGTTGGGCGATGGTGAATGTAACGAAGGGTCTATTTGGGAGGCAGCAAATATGGCTGCTGCCCAGAGAGTAGATAATTTGACTGTTTTTATAGATTCAAACAAATGGCAAGCTACAGATAGAAGCGAAGATTTATTAGGCAATTCTTCTCATGTAGATAAATGGAAAGCATTTGGTTGGCATACAGATGAGATTGAAGGGAATGATATGAAAGAAATTATGAAAGTTCTATCTAAGAAACCTAAAAAAGGAAATCCCACAGCTGTTGTTCTAAACACAGTTAAAGGTAGCGGTGTCTCTTTTATGGAAGATGACAATAATTGGCATTATCGAATTCCAGATATTGATGAAGTTAAATTATCATTTGAAGAATTAGGAATTGAATTATGAGAAACGCTTTTGCAAAAGAAGTAACAAGATTAGCAAAGAAATCTTCAGATTTGGTTTTGCTTTCTGGCGATATTGGCAATAGGCTCTTTGATGATTACAAGTCTATACCACATAGTAATTTTATAAATTGTGGTATCGCAGAAGCAAATATGATGGGGGTTGCCTCAGGTCTTGCCATGTCGGGCTTAAGGCCGATTGTCTATACAATAACACCTTTCACTACCACAAGATGTTTAGAGCAAATAAGAGTTGATGCCTGTTATCACAATGTCCCTGTTGTTATTGTTGGAACAGGTTCAGGTTTATCTTACGCAAGTTTAGGGCCAACTCATCATTCTTTGGAGGATTTTGCAATTTTTAGAGCTATCCCGAATATAACAATCTTAGCTCCATCGGATGAAGTGGAGTTAAAGAAGTGCTTAAATGAGGCTCTCAAAATAAATTCTCCTGTATACATTAGGATAGGAAAAAAAGGGGAAGAAATAATAACTGATAAAACTCTCAATCTTTCAATTGGCAAATCAATCACCAAAAGAAAGGGCAAAGATGTATGTTTGATAGGAACGGGTACTATCATGCCAGAAGTTTTAAGCGCTGCCGATTATCTGGAAAGCAAAAAAATTTCAGTCCATGTTGAAAGTTTTCATACTATCAAGCCTCTAGACAAGAGATCTTTAAGAAAAATTTTCAAAAAATTTGATTTAGTCTCAGTTATTGAAGAGCATAGTTCAATAGGAGGACTCTATGGTGCTATAGCAGAGTGGAGGTCTCTTGAAAAAGCTCAATTCCAGACTCGGGTCTTGAGTTTTGGTACCGCAGATGAGTTTATGCATGACATCGGCTCTCAAGATTATGCAAGAAAGAAGTACGGCTTGAATGCAGAAAATATTTTCAATAAAACTTATAGAGCCTTGAAAGACAGAGACTCAAAGTGAGGATAGGGATAGATTTTGACAATACGATTGTAAGCTATGATAAAGTTTTTTACTGCGTAGCCTTAGAGCAGGCTTTAATTCCAGAATCATTATCTGAATCAAAGGTAGCAGTACGAGATTATTTACGAAGTAAAGACCAAAATAACATTTGGACTGAATTACAAGGCTACGTGTATGGCAAGAGAATGCTTGATGCAGATATATTCAAAGGATTCTTTGATTTTCTTGCCTTTGCAAAGGAAAATAGAATTCATCTCTCTATCATTAGCCATAAAACGGTATATCCTTACGAGGGTGAAAAGTTTAATCTTCATAATGCTGCTAGGGAATTCATATCTAGAAGATTGTTAAAAGGTAAAAGCGATGTGATTTCAGACAGAAATATATTTTTCGAATTAACTCAAAAAGACAAGGTATTGAGGGTGGAGAAAGAAAAATGTGATTACTTTATAGATGATTTACCTGAAATATTTATTTTAGAAGACTTTCCTCATTCAACTATCAAATGTCTATTTGACCCAGACGATGGTATCCAGGACTTCAAGGCTGACTTTAAATTTTCGGAATGGGAAGACATAGTACTTCATTTACAGCATGACATATCAAGAAGATAAGAAGTTAGTTGAAGAAACTCTAATAAATTCAAAATTAGTAACTGAAATAGAGCAAATTCGTGCTATTAGCCATGGAAATAATAATAGGGCTTATTCAGCAAGCAATAAAAATAAGACATATTTTGCTAAATTTTATTATTCTTCCAAAGCCGATGATAGAAATAGATTAGATAATGAATTTAATTTTCTAAATTATGCAAAAGAAAAGAATATCAGTTGTGTACCAGAAGCAATTTTCAGAGCAGACCATTTAAACCTTGGAATTTTTGAGTATATAGATGGAAAAAAATTTAAAGAAGGTGAGCTTGATAAGATAAATATAATGGAGGGTGCAAGCTTCTTTAATTCTCTTAATTCTCCAAACGATTTATCAGATGCCAAAGAATTGAGCTACGCTTCAGAGGCATTTCTAGACTTAGAAGAATATCTAGGAGCTATTGATATTAAACTACAACTTTTAACTGAAGCTTCGCTTGTGAATAAAGATAAAAATTTTTCTGAATTCTTAAATGCACTTGAAGACTTATGGAAAGGAATCAAAAAAATATTACTGAGAGAATATTCTTTTTTGTCTGATAATATGTCTTTATGTGTCTCTCCCTCTGATTTTGGGTTTCATAACGCCCTTGTTACTTCTAAAGGTCTCTTTTTATTAGATTTTGAATATGCAGGAATTGACGACTCTGCAAAATTTTTATCGGACTTTTTTATTCAACCTGAAATTCAAGTTCCAATAGGGCACTTTGAAGAATTCAGTTTAATGGCTTTAGAAGAATTCCCTTATCCTGATATTCAATTCGAAAGAACAAAGAAATTATTTCCTATGTTTCAGATAAAGTGGTGTTGTATAATTTTAAATGAGTTTTTGCCGAATGTAGCCAAAAGAAGATTGTTTTCTAATCCTCTATTAGATATTGAAGAATCTAGAAAAATACAATTACTGAAAGCTCAAAATCTACTGTTAAACATAAATAAAAATGTATATTGATTTTTTATCTTCCATTCATAAAAGCACTCCGAGGGATTATCTTGCGAGAGTAAATGATAGCGATTTTCCAAAACATATCGCAGCTGATTTATCAAAACAATGGGGGTATGACTATTGGGATGGAGATAGACGAATTTGCTATGGTGGTTATAAATATATACCTGGAAGATGGGCGCCAGTAGCAAAATCTTTTATTGATCACTATCAACTAAAGCCAGGAAATTCAGTTTTGGATATTGGCTGTGGTAAAGGCTTCTTGCTATATGAAATGAAACTTCTGATCCCTGAATTAAAAATTTATGGCTTAGATATATCTGAATATGCAGTTACAAATTGCAAAGAAGAGATTAAAGATTTCCTTCAAGTAGGCAATGCCACGACCCTGCCTTTCGAAGATGAAAAGTTCGATTTTGTCTTTTCTATAAATACTTTGCATAATTTATATAATCACGAGTTGATTAAGGCCCTTAAAGAAATCCAGAGAGTCGGAAGGTCAAATAAATATATATGCGTAGAGTCATATAGAGATGAGATAGAAAAGGCTAACTTGCTATATTGGCAAGTCACTTGCGAATCCTTTTGTACTCCTGAAGAATGGGAATGGTGGTTTAAAATAGCCGATTACAATGGAGATCATTCATTCATATATTTTGAATGATTTAGTTATGATGATACCTAAAAAAATGCTAGCTGCTATTTTGATAGAACAAAATAAGCCTTTAGTTGTTGATGTAGTAGATCTTCCTGAAAGGCTTGATATAGGTCAGGTGTTAGTCAAAATTAATTACAGTGGTATTTGTGGTTCTCAGCTAGGTGAAATAGACGGCGCCAAAGGACCTGACAATTATTTACCTCATCTTCTGGGTCATGAGGGTTCAGGAGAAGTCTTATCAATTGGTCCCGGCGTAAAATATGTTTCTGCGGGAGATAAAGTAGTTTTACATTGGAGAAAGAGTCAAGGAATAGAGGCTTCACCTCCTAGTTATAAATGGAATAATAAAACTTTGAATGCAGGTCCGATTACTACATTTAATGAGTTCGCAATCGTTTCAGAAAATAGACTCACAAAGATCATTAATTCTGAGAATATGGAAACGGCCTCTCTCTACGGGTGTGCTGTCTTAACTGGATTTGGAGTTATTGAAAATAATGCTCAAGTAAAATTAGGTGAATCTGCAGTTGTTTTTGGGGCCGGAGGTGTTGGCCTTAATATAATTCAAGCGGCTTCATTAAGATCTGCATATCCGATAATAGCAGTAGACCTGTATGACCAGAGACTTGAGCTGGCGAAACAGTTAGGTGCAACTCATCTTATAAATTCAAAAAAAGTTGATGCTGAAGAAGAAATTAAATTAATTCTTGGTAATGAGGGCTTAGATGTTTTTATTGACAACACCGGTAATCCTAAAATAATTGAAATGGGTTATGGGCTTACTAAAGCTGAAGGCAGGATTATTCTTGTAGGTGTGCCTAAGAAAGGAAATAATATTGATATATATTCATTACCCCTTCACTTCGGAAAAATTATTAAGGGCTCTCATGGAGGTGAGGCGATTCCTCATCTAGATATTCATCGCTATCAAAAATTAGTTGATGCAGGGTATATGAAATTGGAGAGGTTAATTACAGAGCGCTTTGGTTTGAAAGATATTAATTTAGCAATACAAAGAATGAGAAATGGTGAATTGACAGGAAGATGTGTCATAAAGATGCACTGAAATAGACCTTGTATATTTATTTTTTCTAACTACAGAAATTAATTTAATTAAAGCAATAAAGTTAAAAATTTTTTTTTATATATTAAGTTAAAATAAGCAAATTATTTATGGAGATCACTGTATGGGTATAGCAAGAGGTTCGGCAAGACTTTTACTCGATGAGTGTTCTAAGCGACCATTTCAAGGGACTGTTTTGCAGCTAGGAAGGCAAAAACTTTTTTTTAATTTATCGCAGCTAGAAGAATGGGCGCCATTGCATGGTATAGATTTAATTGAAAGTGTTCCTATTTCAAAACCTTCTGTAGAATTAATGGACGGGGATGTTATGGATGACAAAACATTCTTTTTTAAATTAGGCTTTGAGAATGTAGAAAGTTGTGACTATTCCGATTTTCAAGAAGCTGAATATATTTTTGACCTCAACCTACCCGTTTCTGAAGATCTCCATGACAAATTTGACGTTATTGTTGACTTCGGTACCACAGAACATATTTTTGATTTACCTCAAGTTCTAAGAAATCTTCATAATATGTTAAAGGTAGGGGGTAGAGTAATTCATATGCTGCCTTCTTCAAATTGGGTCGACCACGGTTTTTATATGTTTTCTCCTACAATATTTCATGATTATTATTCAGCAAATAACTGGGCTATTGAGACTGCAAGAATTATAGAACTTACACGAAGACACAACATAGATCCTTGGAGAATTTATAATTATGAACCGGGAATTTTAAATCCTTTGTCATCGGGTGGCTTTGATAAAGGATATTTAGTAAATATCTTTTTTGTAGTAACAAAAACTAACAAATCTGTTTGTTCTCAAATACCACAACAAAGTAGGTACCAAATGGGAAAATGGAATACAGCTTCTCAAAATGATAGCTCTAGTAAGTTTCAAAATAACTTGAAACAAAGACTGTCTGTTGTTATTAATTGGATGAAATCCATTCCTTTGTTTTACAGTATTTTTATGAGCATCACTTACTTTTTCTTACGAAAAAAAAGAATGCCCCCTTTAATTGCAAAATACTAGTAAATAATCATCGGTAGCTTGTTTTCTAAATAATTATAAAGAGCTAAAAGAAAATATTAAGAATGGGTAATTACTTATAAATAAAAGGAGAAATTAAGTGAGTGTAATTTTAATACACAGAGAAACTTGTCGATTATGTGATAGCAAAGAAGTAGAGTTAGTTGTGAAATTAAAATCTATTCCTCCCCAAGAAAACTATTTAGATAGCGCTGATTTGGCTAGAAAAGTTCCAGTATATCCTGTAGATCTCTATATGTGCCATGAGTGCGGTCACGTGCAACAGCTTGATGTGCTTGATTCTGAGACGCTGTGGGAAGGATATACATATTTTTCTGGAAAGGCGAAGGGCATGAAAGAACATTTTGAACAATTCTGTTCAGAGGTGGTTGAGGAGTATAGCCCAATCAAAAAATCTCTTGTTATAGATATTGGAAGCAATGACGGTTCATTGCTAAGACCATTTAAGCAAATAGGTCATGCTGTTTTAGGAGTAGATCCTGCTAAAGAAATTGCCCTTGAAGCTACAAATTCAGGAATTGAAACCATCCCCGATGTATTGAGTTTAGAGTTATCTAAGGAAATACTTAATCAAAGAGGAGGCGCCTCAATCATTACCGCTTTTAATGCCTATGCTCATGCGGACAACTTGCGTGAAATGACTGAGGGCATATCTATGATGCTTGCTCCCGATGGGCTTTTCTTTTTTGAGGTCCAGTATCTGCTTGATGTTATAGATAAAATGCTAATAGGTACTATTTTTCATGAACATATGAGCCACCATTCCGTGAAACCTATGAAGAGGTTTTTGGAAGAATTTGGTCTCGAGTTGATTGATATAAAAAGAGTCCCAATTCAACATGGCTCTCTGATAGGTACAGTGCAGCATAAAGGTGGAAGGTATTCTGTTAAGCCGTCTGTAAATAAGATGATAGCTATAGAAGATGAAAGAAATCTTGATAAGATTGAAACTTTAAAGGCATTTGATCAGAAACTTATGGGGCTAAGAGAAAAAACTAGAAAGCTTATAAGTCAATGGAAGGAATCAAATGCATCAATTGCTGGCTATGGTGCAGCAAGAAGCGGTCAAACTTTAATATCTCAATATGGTTTTGAAGGCGTTATAGAGTATATAGTTGATGACCATCCACAGAAAGTTCACAAATATCCTGCTGGAGATGGAATTCAGGTAATACCCACCAAGGAACTTCTAAAAAAGATGCCTGATTACACAATTATATTGGCTTGGGTACATGCAGAAAAAATTGTAAAAAATAATAAGTCATATTTAGATAATGGAGGACATTTTGTTACTCTAAGTCCAGAATTAAAAGTCATATAGATACATTGCTAATAGATCAACCATGAATTTTTTATATAATTTTAAAATCTACACCTGATCGCGAAGATGGAACAAAACCTTGTTTTTAGTTCTAATAGCTTTCTTGGTGCGGAGTTAATAGAGTGCTTAAAAAAGAAAAATATAAAAGTTATAGGCACAACAAGACGTAAATCAGAAGTTTCTGGAGATTGTTTATTTCTTGATTTAGATGATGAAGATAGCAACTATAATATACCAAAAGATATTCATCATGCTTACTTGCTTGCAGGTCGTTGGGGTTATCAAGAATGTGAAAAAGATCCTGATGCCTGGAGGGTAAATGTTATAAACATGACCCGCCTAGCAAAAATTCTCTTAGAACAAGATATATTTGTTACTTTTGTTTCAAGTAATACTGTTTTTGGCGGTGAAAGGCCTTGGTGTAATGAAGATGATTTTCACGATCCATTATTTGCTTACGCTCAACATAAAGCAGCTGCAGAGGCAGCAATTAGTGAATTAGCTGTAAATTTAAATAAAATGAATTCTTTCAATATTGTTAGACTCACAAAGATCTTGGGTATTCAGACTTCACCTATACCTGATTGGATAGGCTCACTTGAAAGAGGAGAGTTAATTAATCCTTTCAAAGATCTTATTTTTGCTCCCATTTCAGTTAGATACACAGCTGAATCATTAGCAAAAATAGGCCAACTTCGAATATCAGGTAATTTTCATATTTCTGGTTCTGAGAATATTCCATACGATGAGTTCCTTATAAAATTGGCTGAAGGGTTAGGCTTTAGGTATATAAATTCTAAATCAACAACTTCCATTAAAATGAACATAAATATCCCTTTTAAACCAACTTATAGCGGACTGGGAATGGAACGAACAAATGCTCTTACTGGATTAGAACCCCAATCTCTCGAAAACTTGATACAAGATCTTAATGATCAATATAAAGCTTTATAATAAAATCTATTTAGTTGCAAATCTTACTTGAGATGTATAATTAGTAATGTACAAAGGAATTTCAAAATGTTACCTAAAATATTCTGTACAGTCTGCCATTCTGATCGACTAGAAACAGCCTTAGATCTTGGTTACCAACCACCTGCAAATAGATTTATCAATGCAGATGAGAGCACGGACAATGAAGAAAGATTCAAATTAGCACTAGGATTTTGCCAAGACTGTGGAACTGTACAACTAACTAAACGGATGCCTAATGAGGCTATTAGGCCTAGATATGAATGGCTTTTGTACAATGAACCTGAAGGCCATCTAGATGATGTTGTTTTAAACTTGCACCAGCTTCCTGGGATGAATGAAGATTCTAGGATTGTCGGAACTACCTATAAAGATATAACCACCTTACAAAGATTTAAAAATTTAGGGATTAATAATACAGCATGTATAAATGAAAGTGATTTCAAGGGTTTACCTCATCCCTTTGGACTTGAGACCATACAAGATTCCTTACAAGATGAGAGTGTAATAGGCCAAATACATGATAAATATGGAAAAGCTGATTTACTTGTCGTTCGTCACATAATTGAACATTCAACGAGTGCCAAATCTTTGTTACAAAATTTAAGTAAACTACTCAAACCAGGAGGCTATATAGTTCTAGAGATGCCTGATAGTGAACATATTTTCAAAGCTGGTAACCATGGATTTATTTGGGAGGAACATATTAGTTACTTTACGTCCAAATCTATTTACCAAATTGCAATGGAAGTAGGTGCTGAATTAGTATGGAAGAAACGTTACCCCTATCCATATGAAGATTCTCTAATAACTGTTCTTAAATTTGGCCATGAGAACTATGAGCCTGAAAATACTGTAGACCAAACAGATACCAAAAAAATTATTCGAGAATTTGCTACAAGTCTTGATGAAAATAGAATATTTTGGCGAAAAACTTTAATGGAATATAAATCTAAAGACATACCTGTTGCGGTTTTTGGTGCAGGCCATTTAGCTGTAAAGTTTATCAACTTCTTGGAATTAGGAGATTTAATTGACTGTGTTATTGATGATCATCCCGAGAAGAAACAATGCATTATGCCAGGTTCGCACCTAGAAATAGTTTCTTCAGCTGAATTGAGTGAGAGAAATATAAAAATTTGTATATCTACGTTGAGTCCTGAAAGTGAAGTTAAAGTGAAAAAAAAATTACCTGAGTTCTTTTCTTCCGGAGGGGTCTTTATCCCTGCTTCTATACCTCAGAAATAAAGATGAATTTGCCACTAAAGAAAATTAACAACGAAGTCTTTATCGCAACAGATGAAATAGTTCATTTAAGCAATGAGGCTATTACATTTATAAAAGAAAGAGCCTTAGAGAGTTCAAGAGGTCGCTCCAGAATATGTCTTCACAAGGAGGACACAGATAACTTACATGAAATGTTGATAGCCATCTCAAAAGAAAGTTACATAAGGCCCCATCGCCATAAAAATAAATCTGAGTCTTTCCACTTAATTGATGGTGAGGCCGATGTTGTTATTTTTTCTGAAGAAGGAGAGATAAAGCAGGTTATAAATTTGAGCAGTTCGACTAATTTCTTTTATAGATTAGATACACCAAATTATCATACTCTTCTGATACATTCCCCTTTGTTAGTAATACATGAAATTACAAATGGTCCTTTTGATGCACTAGAAAGCGACTTTGCTTCCTTTTCTCCTGAGGAAGAATCTGAAGAAGTGAAGTTTTATCTTTCTAATCTTAGAAAGGTTACAGAAGATTTTCATATTTAATAAATTTATTAAATGTTCATAAAGGCATTAAAAAGATCTGTAAGAACTCTTATAGAAAATATCCCTTTAGGAATAGGTAAAAAGCTGATGGAATTTTACCGATTATTAATTGGTAAGAAAAAAAAGATATATTTTGAAAAAAAAGAAGCGAAAAGAGTTCTGGATCTCACAAAGAATAAACAACTGAAAGAAATATTAGTCGTTTACGATTACCTTTGTTCACCCCCAACATACGGTGACTTTTTATGTACCGTAATGTTGGCTAGATATTTTCTAACGATAGGTATAAAAACAAATTTTTTTATTATCGAAGGTGAATATCGTGATGATTGGAAGAATTTTAGTGACGAAGGAAAAATTCATCGTTGTGACGAGCATCTTAAGTTTGCAGAAATTCTTTTAGACAACAAGCTCTGCTCGGTAAAAAAATATAATTGGAAAGATTTTATGGCGAGTGTAAATGAACATAAAGATATTGTTTTTAAGAAAAATGTTTTAACGCGCACAGAAGTTTATGCGCACTCTTTGAATACCCTTAATCATCTTTGTAAAAATTCTCAGGAAATGTTCTTAAAGCGTTTTTTATTAAAAGAGGAAGACTTTTTAAATAATATTCAATACAAGAAAATAGATTCACCTTACGTAACATATCATTGCAGAAGATCAGAAAAAACTACTTCCTTGTTTAGGAATACACAAGATCAAGAATTTATTCAAATTCTTTCTGCATTAACTAACCTATATCCTGCGCACAAGGTTTTGATCCTTTCTGATTTTGTAGGTTATGAATATTTTAAAAAACTTTCAAAGCTTCATAAGCTCGAATGCCTATTTTCAAAGGATTATTCTGACTCCTTTTTTGGCGACTGTGGATTACTTCTTGGTGGAGATCTGCACTTCACTTTAAGAGGTGGAGGCATAGATATGGTCTCAATTTTCTCTCAAGGACCTTATGAACAGTTTGCATCTCCTATAAATGATTTTATGTTAGAAAATGGTAAAGCAACAAGCTGGTCTTTAGATAATCAGTTTTATACCGATATAAAAGGGCAACCTGGTATTTTTTTCCCGTCAGCTGTAAAGCTAGGCTAAATTATTCAGGACGGATTGAAATCATGATTATCTTGTAAATGGCACAATAGTTTAACCATACCTTCTTAAAATTGTATAATATGTAAATTCTTACTAAGCAACTTAAGAAACTATAGGTTCATAAAAAAACCAAATTCTATATCTAGAACATTAAGCCTAATGGAAACTTCTAAAAAACAATACAAGAAGGTCCTGATTACAGGTAATTTCAATGTTTTACATCCGGGCCATCTTCGTTTGCTAAGATTTGCAAAGGAGTGTGGAGAATATCTGATAGTGGCAGTTTCTAGTGATGAAATTGCTGGAAATGCAGCTCATGTTACTGACTCCTTAAGGCTGGAAGGTGTCAATAGTAATAATTGGGTAGATGAAGCATTTATATATCGCTCCTCAATTCAAGAGATTATAAAAGAATTGAAGCCTGATATTGTTGTCAAAGGTCAAGAACATCAGAATACATATAATCCAGAACAAGAAGTTCTTGATTCGTATGGAGGAAAGCTGGTATTTGGATCAGGCCAATCAATTTTTTCTTCCTTAGATCTTTTAACAAAGGATTTCAATGCTTCATTGGCTGGTAATTTAAATATACCAACTGATTTTATAGATAGACATAAAATCAAGAAAGATAATTTAAGAAAATTAATTAAAGACTTTTCTAAGATTAGAGTGTGTGTGTTGGGGGATCTAATTTTAGATGAATATATAACTTGCGAACCTTTGGGTATGTCTCAAGAAGATCCTACGATAGTAGTAACGCCTATTGACAGTACAAAATTCATAGGAGGAGCGGGCATAGTAGCTGCCCATGCTTCTGGGTTGGGTGCAAAAGTTCATTTACTATCTATAAGTGGTGTCGACGAGAGTAGTGAATTTTCAAAGAAGGAATTAGAGTCGCATGGGGTAAATTGTCACATTATTGAAGATCAAAGCAGACCAACCACGCTTAAGCAGAGGTATAGAAGTAAAGGAAAGAGTTTATTAAGAGTGAGTCATTTGCACCAAAATGCAATAAGCGAAGATTTGCAAGCAATTTTTTTTGATAAATTTAGTAATCTAGTGGATGAAATTGACCTAATAGTTTTTTCTGACTTTAATTATGGCGCTTTACCTCAAGAGCTTGTTAATAAGGTAACTTGCTTGGCCAAGAAAAAAAATATTTTTATATCAGCAGACAGCCAGTCATCTTCCCAGATAGGTGATATCTCTCGATTTAAAGATATGGATCTAATTACTCCGACTGAAAGAGAGGCAAGAGTTAGTGAAAGGAACAATGAAGATGGTTTAGTTGTGTTGGCTGAAAAACTCAAATCTAAATCTTTGGCAAATAATTTATTTTTGAAATTAGGAGAAGAAGGAATGATAATTTATCCTAATGAAGATGACCTTATCACCGATAGGCTGCCTGCTTTTAATAATTCACCAAAAGATACTGCTGGAGCTGGAGATAGTTTACTCATAACCTCCTCACTCTCATTGGCATGCAAGGCCAATATCTGGGAGGCAGCTTTTTTAGGTTCTCTCTCAGCTGGAATTCAAATTGGTCGAGTTGGAAATATTCCACTTCGAGCTAAAGAATTATTAATTGAACTAGATTCATGAAAGCTCTTTTATTAGCAGGCGGTTTAGGCACAAGACTAAGGCCTCTTACTGATAGTGTACCTAAGTGTCTAGTGCCTGTGAAAGGGTTACCTTTATTGAAGATTTGGCTAGATTCATTAACTCAGTCAGGCCTGGATAGTTTTTTAATCAATACACACTATTTAAGCGAGCAAGTAGAGGATTTCATTAAAAATGAGGGGTTCAGTAATGTAGAATTAGTTTATGAAGAAAACTTGTTAGGCACAGCTGGCACCTTGATCAAAAATATAGATTTCTTTGAAGGACAAGATGGGCTCTTAATACATGCAGATAATTATTGTACTTCTGACTTAACTTCTTTTATTGATGCACATAATAATAGACCAAAAGGATGTCTCTTAACTATGATGACTTTCAGGACAGAGACACCATCTTCATGTGGAATAATACAAATTAATAAAAGTAATATTGTTCTCGATTTTCAAGAAAAGTCAAAAGAACCACTTGGAAATTTAGCTAACGGTGCAGTCTATATACTATCACCAGAACTACTAAAGCTGGTCAAAACCCAATACGCAAATGCAAGGGATTTTAGTACTGAAATTATTCCCAATTTTTTAGGCAGCATATTATCTTATGAAGTTAATGATACTTTTTTGGATATAGGAACTCTTGAGACGTACGAAAAAGCTAACTTATCATAATAATTATGAAAGAATATAAATTAGATAAAGAATTTTTAGAACGTTATCAAGTTTTTCTGAGCTCTAATATAGTTTTTGAATCTGATGATTTTCAAAAGACAGATTACTGGAAACATCATTCAGCATTATTTAATGTAGACATTAAAGGTAATAAAATTTCAGTTGAAGGGTCCTCAGGTTTTTATGTGCCAAAAAAAACTTCTTTAGACAACCTAACTAAACTCTTTAAAATTTTAATCTCCTCTCCTTATAAGATTATTTCAAAGCTCAAAAGTAAATTAATCTCATTCTTGGACGTATCGGGACATTTCAATCCTGAGAAAGCTTTTGATTTAATTGCTTCTTTTAATCCTGATGACTTAGGTTCAGATGAGTACATTAAAGCTTTCTCAGCGAGGAGTAGAGATAGATTGAACTTCCATAAAGTCTCTAATAAAAAAGGCTCTTTCTCTTCAATTAAGGAGATTATTAAAGCTGTAAATAAAAGATACATTCTCAATAGTCAAATGATATTTTCTTACTATGCATTCAACATTCTTAATAGTTTTCTCAGCAATACTGACTCTTTGAAAATACTGGAGATTGGAGGAGGGAATGGCAACCTCCTGTCCGTGCTGCATGATAATTGTCCAAGTTCAACAATAATTGATGTTGATCTTCCTGAAACTTTATCTTCTGCTATTCTTTTTATAAAAGAAATGTATCCTGATGCTAGTATTCTTTTACCTAATGAGATCGAAGGAAAATCAATAGAAGATTATGATTTTATTTTTATTACCCCATCTCAGCTAGAATTTATTGATGACAGTTTCATTGATATTGCTGTTAATATTTCTTCTTTTCAAGAGATGACCATGCAGCAAATAACCTCCTACTTCGACTTCATATATAAGGTTGTTAAAAAAGACGGGCTATTTTTAACGGTTAATCGAATTGAAAAACTTTTTGAATCGAGTTCACCTATCAGGTTCTCAGAATATCCATGGAGAAATAAAGATGAATTGTTAGCTTATGAGATTGATCCATTTTTTCATTTAACTTGCCCTAGTGACCACTACTTAAGAGTTGAAAAGATAGTCAAGTAAAGTGTCAATTCCAAATGAAATGCTTAAATATTCTTGATCTAAGTCAAGACTCTAAACTATCTGAAGAAGATTGCAGAACTCTCGATAATCTCTCAAAGAAAGTTCGAGAGGAATATGATAATTATATCGGTCAATTAATACTTAACAACAAAATATCTGAAAAAGGTCTATACCTCAAAGTCTCCTCAAGAAATACACTTGTATCTAACCTTTTGAAAAACTTCTGTGACTTAGCTCTTCTTGAGGAGAATATAAGATTAAATAAAATACCCGATCTTATAGTCGTTGAAACATTTGAAATGAAGGAAATAATATTTCAAATATTAGATAAGAATAAAATCTTAAATGTTGAAGTTGTATCAAAGAAAAATAAAAAAAATAAAGCACTCACAATTTTTTTGAATTCACTCAAGCTTATATATGTCTTTTTAAATTCTTGGCTATTAACTCGATTGTTGGTTTCTAGAAGGACTCCTGAGGGAAGTGTAGTTCTAATGGATACTTTTTTATTTAAAGAAACCATAGATAAATCAGGAGGTTTCGAGGATAGATACTATACAGGACATCAAAAATATTTAACTAAAGAAGAAGAAGATAATATTTGGCTTGCACCAACTCTTTTCGGCTTAAAGAAACCACAAGACTATGCGACTCTGTTTTGGAGATCTAAAAAATTAAAAAAAAATATTTTTCTTAAAGAATCTTGGCTTAATTTATCAGACTACATCCTAGCAATCTTTCACTCGTTTTTAGCCTCATCTGAAGTCAAGGTTATACCTAAATTCAGAAACTTAAACGTAAGTTCGATTGTAGAGATGGAGCTGTTAGAAGAGCGAGGATCTTTGTCCGTATTTAGGGCTATTTGTAACTATAGGTTTTATAGGAGACTCTCCAAGAAGAACATTAAGATTAACTTTGTTATTAATTGGTTTGAGAATCATGTGAATGACAGAGCTTTAAATCTATCCTTAAGGAAGTATTTTGAAGGAGTATATATAAAAGGTTATCAAGGTTTCTTCTTAATAAATTTTTATGCATCTTATGAGCCAACTAGTTTTGAGTATAATTTAAAAACAATTCCACATGAGATAAATGTTATGAACCAATTTTCATATGAATCGTTAACGCAACTATGTCCTGAGCTTAGCGTAAAGTTATCTCCCGCATTTAGATTTGATCATTTGGAAAAATTAGAAGATAAGAGATCCAATGATAAAAAAAATATTTTTATTCCTTTTCCAGGTGAAGGTATGACTGCAAGGGGAGTAAATTTAGTTAAAAATTGTTTGTCGACAATTGCAGACATAGATATTGAGGCTCAGGTTTATGTCAAGCCTCATCCAAGTTTTCCTCTAGAGCGATTACAAAAATATGATCCTATAATGCTTAATGATCAAATTAATTATACAGACAAATCTACCTCTGAAATGTATGAAATTTCTGACTTAGTAATAGCAACTGGCTCGGTAGTTTGTGCTGAATCTGTTGCACTAGGTATTCCTTTAGCAATAAGCGGCAATTCTTCAGAGATCACCATGAATCCCCTTCCAGATAATTTTAAGAAAGATTTATGGGTAGTATTTTATAATGAAACAGAATTAAAAGAATTTATAAACTTTGCTTTTAAATCTTTTGAAAGGGTTCCGTCTGTTGAATCTCTATTCCATCCTCATACTAAAGAAGGGGCAAGGGACCTTTTTATAAATCAACTAGATGACCATTTATAGGGATTCATAGGCTTATTTTAGAAACATAGGTTAAAATGCAAAAAAAAACTTATTGATGAAAAATCTCCAGAATATCTTTAAAAACAAAACTATACTTATCACCGGACACACTGGCTTTAAAGGAAGCTGGCTTTCTTTATGGCTACATAACTTGGGAGCAAACATAGTTGGTCTTTCTAATGGCATTCCTAGTAACCCAAGTAATTTTGAGGAATGCTCCCTTGAAAGATTGGTTCAGAATAACTTTATTGATGTTTGTGATAAAAAAAAGGTCCAGAGACTAGTCCAAGATACTCAGCCAGACTTTGTTTTCCATCTTGCTGCTCAAGCTTTGGTTATGGAATCTTATAAGAGCCCAATAAATACATTCACTACAAATGCTATTGGTACCGCCAGCATATTAGACGCATTTCGAAATTATGAGAAAAAAGTAAATTTAATTATGATAACTAGCGATAAGGCCTATGATAATGTCGAACAGGTCTGGGGTTATAAAGAGACAGATCTTTTAGGCGGCAAAGACCCTTATAGCGCTTCAAAGGGAATGGCTGAACTTGTTTTAAAGAGTTACTTTCATTCTTATTTTAAAGATGTAGATTCGAATGTAAGAATAGGGATAGCTAGAGCGGGCAATGTCATAGGAGGAGGAGATTGGGCTTCAAACAGGATTGTAGCTGATTGTATTAGATCATGGTCCGAAGATAAGATAGTAGAAATCAGAAACCCTAATGCTACACGACCTTGGCAACATGTTTTAGAACCACTAAGTGGTTATTTAACGCTCGCAATGAAGTTAAGCGAAGGCACTGAATTGCATGGTGAAGCATATAATTTCGGCCCTTCTGCTGAACAAAACTTTTCAGTAAAAAGTTTAATAGATGAAATGAGAAAGTCATGGAAAAATGTGCGTTGGAAAGATACATCAGACGAACAAACGATTATGCACGAAGCAGGTTTATTGAAATTAAACTGTGATAAGGCTTTATTTGATCTGCAATGGCTTCCAACTATGGATTTTTCCGAGACTGTTAAATTGACAGTTGATTGGTATAAAGCCTTTTATGATCTTTCTGATACAAATATGCAAGAATATTCTATTTCGCAGATAAATAAATACACCTCTTTAGCTCAAAAGAGGCATAGAGTATGGACAAATCATTAATACAAGAAATTTGCCTAACACCTTTAGATAAAATACAAACATCCGGCGGTTCAGTATTACATGCCTTGAAGTCCTCAGAGACGAATTTTGTTGGTTTTGGAGAGGCTTACTTCTCTGTTGTTAATTATGGCATGATAAGAGGATGGAAAAAACATAATGAGATGACATCTAATATCATCGTTCCTGTTGGGAGTATTAAATTTGTATTATTCGATGAAACTAAAACTAGCAAAAAAGAAGCTTTTTTTGAAGTGACTCTATCATTAGATAATTATTATCGACTAACAATACCCCCAGGAATTTGGCTAGCGTTCCAAGGTTTATCGAAAAAGGAAAATATACTTCTTAATCTATCGAATCTGGAGCATCAACCTTCTGAATCAGTGCAAAAGGATATCTCTGAATTCGACTACGATTGGAGTATTATTGAATGAGAATTTACTATCAGGGATTAGAGTAATATAGGACTTCTTGAATAATTAAATCTGAAATGAAAATCCTAGGAATATCCGCTTTTTACCATGATAGTGCTGCAGTAATTATTGATGATGGAGAGATTTTAACTGCTGCTCAAGAAGAAAGATTCAGTAGAAAAAAGAATGATGCAACTTTTCCAGCGAAATCCATAAAATTTTGTTTATCAGAATCTAACCTAACTCTCTCTGATATTGATTATGTAGTCTTTTATGATAAGCCATTATTGAAGTTTGAGAGATTATTAGAAACTTATATTGCCTATGCACCAAGAGGCTTCAAATCTTTTGTCGCGGCTATGCCGCTATGGCTAAAAGATAAGTTATTTCTTAAAAGAACAATCTTAAAAGAATTACAAGATTTAAATGAATCAGACCAAGAAATTCCTACTTTACTATTTTCTGAACACCATTTATCTCATGCTGCTTCTGCCTTTTATCCAAGTCCCTTCGAAGAATCAGCAATTCTATGTCTCGATGGTGTTGGAGAATGGGCAACAAGTTCTGTATGGCTAGGTAAAAATAATAAGATTTCTCCTCTTTGGGAGATAAACTTTCCACATAGCCTGGGTCTGTTGTACTCTGCTTTTACCTACTACACTGGTTTTAAAGTAAATTCTGGAGAATATAAATTAATGGGTCTCGCTCCTTATGGAGAACCAAAATATGTTGATCTAATTTTAGATAACTTAATTGATATCAAAGAGGATGGGACTTTTAGATTGGATATGAGCTATTTTAATTTTGCTACTGGTTTAACTATGACAAATAAGAAATTTCATAGATTATTTGGTGGTGATCCAAGAGAATTAGATACTGAAGTGACTCAAAAGGACATGGATATTGCTCGCTCAGTTCAAGCAGTAGTCGAAATAGTCGTCTTAAAACTTGCAGAAACTATTCACAAAGATTTGAAGATAGATAATCTTTGTTTGGCTGGTGGTGTGGCTTTGAACTGCGTAGCTAACGGAAAACTGCTTAAAAGTGGACCTTTTAAAAATATCTGGATCCAACCTGCGGCAGGAGATTCTGGTGGCGCCTTGGGTGCTGCACTTTGTATTTGGCATGAATATCTGGGTCACTCTAGAATAGTCGATACAAAACAAGATAAAATGCAGGGCTCTTATTTGGGAGGTGCCTTTTCAAATCAATACATAAAAAATTTTTTGAATTCTATTGATGCGAAATACGAATTTTTAGAAGATGGAGACCTTTTTGAAAGACTCGCTGTCATTTTAAATTCACAAAGTGTAGTTGGATGGTTTAATGGAAGAATGGAGTTTGGGCCAAGGGCCTTGGGCGCACGATCAATTATTGGAGACCCAAGAAACCAAAATATGCAAACTACAATGAATCTAAAAATTAAATATAGAGAATCTTTTCGTCCTTTTGCGCCCGCTATTTTGTTTGAACATACTTCAGATTGGTTTGATATAGATCAACAAAGTCCTTACATGCTTCTTGTGGCAAAAGTTCAAGACAATAAACTAATACCTTTAAAATCATCTGAGAAAGACTTGGAGGGCTTGAGTAAATTAAATATTCCTAGGTCACTAATTCCTGCGGTAACCCATATAGATAATTCTGCAAGGATTCAAACTGTTCATAAAGATACTAATCCCCGTTTTTATAATTTACTTAGCAAGTTTGAAGAACTGACAGGATGTCCAGTATTAGTAAATACTTCTTTTAATGTAAGAGGTGAGCCAATTGTCTATTCCCCTGAAGATGCATATCGGTGTTTTATGAATACTGAAATGGACTTTTTAGTCATGGAAAATGTCCTTTTAGATAAGAGAGATCAAATCATTGGAAAAATTTAAACTTAAAGAAAAGCTCTCAGAACTGACACTGGCTAAACCAGGAGAGCAAGATCTAAGAAGTTTTGGAATTATTCTTGGTCTTTTAATAATTGTGTTCTTTTATCTTTTATTTCCTTACTTGCTTCAATATAAGCCCCCATTTTGGCCATTGTATACCACCATTATCTTGATATTCTTTTCCGGCATATCGCCTAAAAGATTAGAAGTTCTTTACCAAATTTGGATGATTATTGGTAATATCCTTGCCTATATAAATACAAGAATAATTCTAGGATTTATATTTTTGCTACTCTTTTTACCTACCTCGATTATTGTTAAATTGGCTGGTAAAGACTTATTAAGTATGAGGTTAATAAAAAAACAGGAAAGTTATAGAGTTAAAAGCAATAAAAGAGATATTAACCATTTTGAGAAACCGTATTAGTGATAGATTTAATTAAGGATTTATGGGGCCTTTTAAAAGAAAGAAAGAAGTTCTGGCTCGCTCCAATAATTTTTGTCATGTTAATTCTTGGCTCTCTATTGGTATTAACTCAAGGAACAGTTGTTGCCCCTTTTATTTATACTCTTTTTTAGAACTTACTCAAGAGTTTAACATCGAGATACCGTGCAAATAAAAAAAGGTTCTAAAAGATATTTAGTCGCGAAGGTTTTTATAATATTTTTTATATTTTTCTCTTGTATTTTACTGGCTTACACATTTCACAGAGCGGAAATAACATTTTCTGGCACTAGGGCTTACGTATACAATAAGTATTACATTTTTTCTGTCGCTTCTTTAATTTTTTGGATATTTATTCTAAAACTTAAAGATGAAATCATCTTAAACACTGTTCTCTTTTCTTTGAGTATTTTAGCGAGTCTTTACCTCGCAGAAGCAATCTTAAATAAAGTTTTATCTCCCGAATATTCGGATGATTATGACACTAGAACAGTTTATGAAGTTTATACTGATTTAATAAATAATGGCTACGAGGCGATACCTTCTGTTCGACCCAGTATATTTTTATCTAGTAATGGTTTACCCCTGAAAGACAAAGATGAGCTATTGCCTCTTTCAGGAGTATCTAATATAAAGACTGTCTATTGTAATGAATCTGGCAAGAGGATTATTTATCAAAGTGATAAATACGGTTTCAGAAACACTTCATCTTCTTGGGATAAAACAAGTAACTTATGGGTTTTAATTGGAGATTCATTTACACAAGGAGCATGTGTAGAAGACGAGCATACTTTTGCTTCCTATATTGATAATTTGGAGGAAGAGGTTTCAGTGATTAGCCTAGGTATGGGAGGAAATGGTCCATTAATAGAATTAGCTAGTATAGAAGAATACGCAAAAGACCTTAAGCCCGAAAAAGTCTTTTGGCTCTATTTTGAAGGCAATGATCTTGCAAACCTTCCCGAAGAACTAAATTCACCTATTTTAAGGAAATATCTCAACAGAGAGTTCAATCAAAACCTAAAAAATCGACAAGAAGAAATAGACTCTAGAATTAATGAATTTGTAAAAGAATCGAAAGATCAAAGAGAATCTAGATCTACTTTTCAACTTGAAACTTTTGTACAGAATAGTCGCACTCTAAGATTATTGTATATACGTAGATTTTTGGGAATAGATCAAAAAGGAAACGATGCAGATTTTACTTCTGATTTCAAGAAAGTTATTGAGGAGGCAAAAATAAGAATTAAACAATGGAATGGAGAGCTTATCTTTGTTTATCTACCGGAATATTCAAGATATCTCCTTGATGAACCAGGAAGCTTATCTTTTCGACAAAGAGGTGAAGTTCTTTCGATCATTGAGGGACTTGAAATAGAAGTAATTGATATTCATGAACAGGTATTTGACAAACACCCCGATCCATTAAGTTTATTTCCCAGAAGAACAGAAGCCCATTACACTCCAGAGGGATATAATTTAAGTTCAAAGGTGATAACAGAGGCTAAAGAAAAATAGATTTAGCGAATTGATTGCGAATGATTTGTATTAGAAAAAACAATAAGAAATTTATTTATGCTTTTTAATTCATATTTGTTTCTTTTTGTTTTCTTGCCTATTACCTTAATTGGCTTTTATTCACTCATTAAGTTAAAAAATAAGAAGCTCTCTATTTTGTGGCTGATTGCCGCTTCTCTTTTTTTCTATTCGTGGTGGAATCCTGCTTACTTATGGTTGATCACATTTTCAATCTTATTTAACTATCTTGTGGGATATGCTCTGCGCAGGTACAAAAGTTACCTGCTTCTTTTTTTAGGTGTTGCAGGTAATTTAACCCTTTTGGGATATTTTAAGTATGGAAATTTCATAGTAAACAATATAAATATTGTCCTTCAAGATGATTTAGTTCTGAATCAAATCATATTACCTATAGCTATATCTTTCTTTACCTTTCAGCAAATAGCATATCTTGTAGACACATACAGAGGAGAATCTCAAGGAACTAATTTCTTAAATTACTGTTTGTTTGTAACCTTTTTTCCTCAATTAATTGCAGGCCCAATAGTGCATCATAAAGAAGTGCTACCCCAATTTAAAAAAGCAAGTTTCTACCGCTTTTGTAACAATAATTTGGTCATAGGTGGTGTTATATTTTTAATAGGTCTATTTAAAAAGTGCATATTAGCTGACGGTATAGCTCACTTTTCTTCTCCAGTATTCAATTCAGCAGAACAAGGTAATTTTCTTACCTTTTTTGAAGCATGGGGAGGGGCTTTAGCTTATACATTTCAATTGTATTTCGATTTTTCAGCTTATTCCGAAATGGCTTTAGGTCTGGGTAGGATGTTCGGCATTATATTGCCTATCAATTTTTTTTCTCCATATAAGGCAAACAATATTATAGATTTCTGGAGAAGATGGCACATGACCCTTTCTAGGTTCCTGAGAGTGTATTTATATATCCCTCTGGGTGGCAATAGAAACGGAACCTTGAAAAGATATAACAACCTATTAATAACGATGATTTTAGGGGGTTTGTGGCATGGCGCAGCTTGGAATTTTATAGCCTGGGGGGCTTTGCATGGAATTTATTTAATTATTAATCATGCATGGATATATCTAAAAAAGAAAGCCAATGTGACTTTTAGAATAAAAATTATCTCTATACCAGTAGCCAGAATAATTACCTTTTTAGTTGTTGTTATTGCTTGGGTGCTATTTAGGGCTGAAAATATATCTTCAGCAGGTAGAATTTATGAAGGTATGTTAGGAATAAATGGGTTTTCTTTTCCTTCTCAACTAGCAAATCATATAGTTGTCTTTCAAGAATTATTTCCAAATATATCGATTAAAGCTGAAGGATTTGGTTCTTTTGGCAGTCCAGTTGGTTTTATATGGATACTTCTTTTATTAATATTAATATGGTTCTTACCAAATACTATAGAGGCAATAGATGACAAAAATTATACAAATATTTACAAAAAGAAGAAACATGAAGACATAAAAGAAATCTTTAAGTGGAAACCAAATTTAATTTGGTCCTTCACAATTGCACTTGTAACTGCTTTATCTTTAATGTCTTTAAATCAAGTTAGCGAATTCCTTTATTTTCAGTTCTAAATAAAAATGATCAATCAGAGTAACAAAAAATTCATTTTTAGCTTTTTCTTTTTCATGGTTCTCATATTCCTTTCCTTTTCAGCTTTCAATTATGTTGTTGATCCTTACGGGATTCATCAGTTCTTCAAAAAAGAAGGATTCAATCTTAATAAACCTGCAATGAAATCCCACCTGAGAATGTCAAAGGCTTATGCAGTAAGAAATCAAAAGCCTAAGTCAATCATATTAGGAACATCCAGAGCAGAATTTGGATTAGATCCTGATCATGAAGGTTTTATTTATTTTCCTACTTATAATCTAAATTTGAGTGGTGGCAATACTTATGAAATGCTGAGATATTTTCAACATGCAAATGCCGTAAGCGATATTAAACAGACCATACTGGCTCTGGATTTCTTCCAATTTGATATAAATAATCAAAATAGCCCTGATTTTTCAGAAGAAAGACTAGCAGTAGATATTCTTGGCAACCCTACGAATTTTATGCCTATGAATGATATCTTAGACTCTCTTTTTGCATTTGATACATTAATAAGTAGTATTGATACTGTATTTAGCCAGACTGAAAAACCAACGTACTTGAGAAATGGTCTTCTTGATCCAACAACTACAAGACGTGTGAAACTTTTGGATATAATTGGTCAACGTCGCCTATTTTTAAATAATGAAGAGAGATATTTTAAAAAAACCTATAAAAATTTTAGTCTTGAAATACCAGATAAAAATCTTAACTCTTTAGAACATTACAGGCAGCTATTATCAATAGCCTATAAAACGAATATGGATTTGAGGATTCTCATCAATCCAGCTCATGCAAGGCAATTAGAGACTTTATATCAGAGTGATTTATGGGAAATATTTGAATTTTGGAAAACTAAACTTACGGAAATAAATGAGATGGAGGCCAGAATTTCCAATAAACAACCCTATCCTATCTGGGATTTTTCAGGATTCAATATTTATACAACCGAGACTGTGCCTAGTATTTACGATTTAAAATCTAGAATGCAATGGTACTGGGAGTCATCGCATTTTAAAAAGGAATTAGGTGATAAAGTCCTCAATACGGTTTTATTCAATCAATTCGATCAGATGGAGGTTGAGAGTTTTGGAGTAAAGATTAATTCTAGCAATATTTATCTTCATAACAGTTCTGTCAGAGAAAATCACAAAGTATGGAAAAATAAAAATCCTCAAGATGTAAAAGAAATCAAAAATCTTAATAATCTTGAAATGAACTATTAGCACGGAGATGCTTATTTGAGTTGTGGAGAATCCATCGAAGTTTATAATGAACAAAAACACCTTGGTTGGAGATTATTCATGAAAGTAGTTATTTTAGCTGGAGGTTTTGGGACAAGACTCTCAGAATATACAGAAAGTATTCCCAAGCCTATGGTACCTATTGGAGGTTTGCCAATCATCATGCATATAATGAATACTTATGCAAAGTATGGACACAAGGATTTTAATCTAGCTCTCGGCTACAAGTCTTCCCTTGTTAAGGAATTTTTTTTAAATTATAAAGCTCTCAATAACGACTTTTCTATTAACTTGTCTAGCGGGAAAGTCACTTCTTTAGTTGAGAAAAATATCGACTGGGATGTTACGCTGATTGATACTGGTGAAGATTCAATGACTGGTGGAAGAGTAAAGAGAATGCAACCTTATATCGGTGAAGAAACTTTTCTTTTAACCTACGGAGATGGAGTGGCAGATATTAATATTGATTCTTTAATAGAATTTCATAAAAAACATGGAAAAATGGTTACAGTGAGTGCCGTTCACCCCGGAGCAAGATTCGGAGAATTGGAGATTGCAGATAATATGGCTAAAAGTTTCCAAGAAAAACCTCAAATTGGCCAAGGTTGGATTAATGGGGGTTATTTTGTAGTTGAGCCAGAATTTTTCAATTTGATCGAAGGAGATAAAACAATACTTGAAAAGTCTCCTCTAGAGATGGCTGCACAAATGGGTCAGCTATCTGCCTACAAGCATGATGGATTTTGGCAATGTATGGATACAAAAAGAGATAAAGATAACTTAGATGAACTTTGGTATTCGGGCAATGCTCCCTGGAAGTAATGCCTAAGAAGAATTTGAATCTTCTTGTTATAGGTGGAACAGGATTTATAGGCAGATATGTTGTTGCAGAGGCAATAAAAAGGGAATATCACATTAGTGTGATCTGCCTGAACACACCTCATAAAGATCTAAGAATTAACAATGTCGAGTATCTTGTTGTTGATACAACTAACAAGAGTTCTTTGCAAAACACATTATTTAATCGAGAATTTGATTTTATTATTAATTTAGGTGGATACATTAACCACTCTCAATTTATGGAAGGTGGAAGAAAGGTTATTGATGACCATTACTTCTCCTTATTAAACATCCTCGAAAGCATCAATAGAAAAAACTTAAAAAGATTTATTCAGATAGGAAGTAGCAGTGAATATGGAGATAGTCCCTCACCTCAAAAAGAAGATCAAGCTGATCGACCCTTTTCTCCTTACTCGCTGGCTAAATCTATGGCAACACGAACTTTAAAAATGCTCTATGAGACTGAAGATTTTCCTGCGGTTATTGTAAGAATTTTTTTGGCCTATGGTCCCGGTCAAGGTGATGACCGTTTCATACCTCAAATAATAAAGGGATGTATGTCTAATTCAGAGTTCGATACCTCGCAAGGATTAAATTTCTGTGATTTCACGTATATTGAAGATATCAGTATTGGTATCATGGATTTATTAGAGTGCAACTCAGCTACTGGAAAAACAGTGAATTTAGCTTCTGGAGAACCTGTGCAAATTAAATCTATTGTAGAGAAGATTCATAATTTAATAGGTAAGGGGAAACCAGTTTTTGGAAGTCTTGAAAATAATATAAATAACAATAACTTATATGCTGATATTTCTTTAGCCCAATCCCTCATATCATGGAAATTAAATGTTTCAATTGAAGAAGGTCTAATTAAAACAATCAAGGCCTTTAAAGATTTAAGTCATAAAGAGATTTGAAATTGCATTTCACAAGAAAATTTTTCTCCTTTAATCTTCCTAGAGGATTACACATATCATCTGGGTTAATAATAGTTACAACAATTATATTGTCCTATTTAACATCTGGACATATGGTATTAACAGATACTATTGGATTAAGACTGGAATTACAGTTAATCCTTTTTGTATTAATAGGTTTTTCAATTTACTTAGTACGAAATAATCATTTAGATAATATTAGTTTGATGCTGCTTTTTACTATAGTTTGTCTAATTGTTGGTGAATTAATCTTTAGAGGAGATTTTTATGACGTAATAGGATACCTATTAACCTTTTCCCTTTGTTACATTGCGCTAAATATGAGCAAGATCAGGCTGCTTCAGTCCATTGATCTTCTTGTTGCGATAAATACTTTATTTGCAATTCTTGCGATAGCTGGGTTCGTTATAGCAGCAAATAATGTTGATATTCTTTTTACCATGATGGAAAGACCCGAATTGTACTCAAAAGAACCATTGAATGGCAAAAATATCTATAGGTTATTTGGAAATATCGATACTAACAATACATTCCTAGGCATGGCTATACCTAGAATGAATGGTCCTTTACAGCAAGCATCTTTGTTACCAGCTTATTTTATTTTGCCTTTAGGAATTGCTTTAGCATATTCAAAAGTGAGTTTAGAAAAAATATTAATCATATTATTCTTTATCTTACTTACTTTAAGCGGCAATACATATGTTGGATTATTCAGTGCTGGTTTAGTCTTTATTTTTCGTAGATTTGTTCCAAAGGTTATATATAACTATTTTCCTTTCATTGTCTTATTTTTAACAACCTTTCTTATTTTCACTTTTTACTTTGATGAACTTGCTGTTGCCGATGCAGGAAAAGAAACTTTAGAAAATATTGGAGGCGCCGGAGGTGCAGAGTCCAATGTAATTTTTGCAAGAATAGTTTCAGGCTTAGTCAGGCTAGCATTTATTGGAAAACAATTTGCCGGAATTTTACATTCATTTTTTCTACCTGCTAATGAGGACTTTGTTAAGTTATCTCTTGGTAGTAACCTATATACCATCGGTTTAATAGGCGGTATTTTTGCGATGATTCCTTTATCACTAATATTTTTTAAATTATTTACTATTTGCAGCAATGGTTTTAATTCATTGAGTACAAATAAAACCCAACAATTTGGGTTTTGTTTAGTTTATGCAATGATTTTCCAGTCCATGGTTTATAACGATTTTGGTTTTTCTACGTACTATGGATTTTTGATGATCAGCATCGTATTAAAATTAAACTTCTTTGATAAACAGGACGCTGTTAAATAGAATCAAAATGCCAGCTAAAGTTACAATCATAATGAATTGTCATAATGGAGAAGAGTATCTGAAGGAGGCAATTGACTCTATCTTTTCGCAATCATTTACAGATTGGGTTATTTTATTCTTTGATAATAACTCAAAAGATACAAGTGCAGATATAGCAAATAGTTATGACGATAGACTGGTTTACCACCACCATAAAGATACTGTGTCTCTAGGGCACGCAAGAAATTTGGCATTGGAAAAAGTAGATACGAAGTACGTTTCCTTCTTAGATTGCGACGATCTTTATTGTCCTGACAAACTCCAATCTCAGATTATACCAATGGAAGAAATGGACTATGGATTAAGTTATGGCAGTGCAAAAGTCATCGATAAAGATGGAAAAGAAATAGGAAATTCAATAACGCGAAACAAAAGCGGTTATATTTTTGGGAATCTCTTAGACCGCTATGAAATTAATATGCAGAGTGTTGTTATGAAGACTTCACTTTTAAGAAACCGTAAATTAAATTTCCCAACTCATTATGAGTATGGACCCGATTATGATCTATTTATGAGATTAGCATCTGAAACAAATGTCTTAGTTATAAAAGATCCAATCGTTAAAACAAGAATCCATGAAAATTCTCTTAGTAGAAAAACTTATCACAGAGTTCATCTTGAATTAGGGGAAACTTTAAATAGTATTGCAGAAGAGTGCCCTGATTTAAGAGAAAAGTTTTCATCTCAATTTAAAAATGCATTCTCTAAAATAAAATATTATGAAGCTATAAGTTATATTCATAATGGAAATTTCAATATAGCTCGAAAGATCTTAAAGGAGATTATTTTTAAGCGGTTAGAGTATGCTGTTTTATTTTTTATTTTATTTATGCCAATTTCGAGAATAACCATTCTTAAGTTACTTAATAGAGCACCTTAGTTAGATGACAAAAGTACTTATAACTGGAGCATCTGGCTTTGTCGGTCTTTCTCTTCTGAAGAAATTATCTTTAGATCCTTCATTAAAAATCATAGCTTTAACCAATACTCAAGACAGTAAAAGCCTTTTTCAAGCAAGAAATATAATTTGGAAAGAAGTAAATCTTTTAGAAGATTGCTTGGATAATATATTTTCAGGAATAGATGTCATTTATCATCTTGTGGGTTACTCAGGCTTAGGAAAAACTGTTGAAGACAAACATAAGTTGATATCTTTAAATGAGACTTTATCTTGCAGACTGGGATCTCATAGCGATATGTCCTCTATAAAACATCTTATATATGTTAGCAGCATTGCAGTTTGCGAAGACAGCAATGAAGCTTTTATAGATGAGCTTAATGGGTACTACATAAGTGAATATGGTGCATCAAAAAAAAGAACAGAAGATTTACTTAAAAAGTCGGCTATTAATAATTTCGAACTTACCATATTGAGGCCAACGGCACTCTTTGGAAAGAATCATAAAGGCAGTATTTTTGAATTAGCTAAGCGTGTTAAGGAAAAAAAATTCTTTATTTTTGGAACAGGGAAAAACACAACCAATTTTTACTATATAGAAGAGTTTTCTGAAGTACTAATGCAAGTGATGTTGAATAAAGACTTCTATGGAAATACTTATATAGCCTCTTCTGATCCGATTACTTTGAATAGTCTAGTAGAAACCATAGCCACTTCTCTTGATATGAAGAGTAACTTTATAAAGCTACCTCTTTTTTTAGGTTACTTCTTCGCCTATATTTTCGATATTTTTGAATTTCTGAGTAAGAAAGAATTACCATTTTCTTCCCGAAGGATGAAGGCCATGACAAAGTCGAGAGTATATAAAAATGATAAACTTCAGGCATCTCTAAATGATTATAAACCTCAAACTTTAGAGGGTATTTCCGATACGATTAGTTGGTTTAAAGAATCTGGTAATCTTAAATAATGACTAAACATAAAAGTATCGCTTTTATTGCTTCTTCTCCAAGTATATTTTTATGGTTAGAGAGCCTAATTTGTAAACTTGATCAACGATATAAAGTTACTTTGATAGCTGACTTTACTTCCAGTGATATTAAATTAAAGCACATACCTGAATCTGTAGAACTTGTTAATCTACAAATACAAAGAGAAATAAGTTTATTTAGAGATTTAATATCACTATATAAACTGCTTAGATTATTTTATAAGGAAAATTTTTTAATAGTCCACTCGATAACCCCTAAGGCCGGACTCTTAGTAGCTTTATCGTCGTTTATAATGGGTATTCCTATACGAATTCATACCTTTACTGGACAGGTCTGGCTCACACAGTCAGGTTTAAAAAGAAAAATCTTAAGAAGTTGTGATCGAATCATTTCTTATCTATCTTCATTGATTCTAGTTGATAGCCTATCTCAGCAACAATTTCTTCTTGAAGAAAAGATTATTAAAACTAATGATTCTTTGGTAATTGGAAAAGGTTCTATCTCTGGGGTTAATCTTAATAGATTTACTTATGATGCTTTATCAAGATCTCGATTGCGAAAAAAATTAAATCCCTCTCAGTCAAAAATAATTTTATTCTTAGGTAGATTAAAAAAAGATAAAGGAATATTTGATTTAGTTGAAGCATATCGAATTCTGAGGGAGGAAGGTTTAGCAATAGGACTCTGGATTGTTGGTCCTGATGAAGAGAATATTAATGCCAATCTATCTGACTTAGACGATATAGTTATTATTCCTTATACCTCTGAGCCTGAACTATATATGACATCAGCTGATGTCTTTTGTCTACCAAGTTATAGAGAAGGTTTTGGAAATGTAGTAATTGAAGCAGCTGCTTGTGGTATTCCTTCTATTGTTAATAAGATTTATGGCCTCACAGATGCAGTTATTGAGAATGAGACTGGATTATTTTCCGAGCCCCAATCTATCGACTCATTGGTCAGTAAACTCAGGAAAATATTAAATGACGATACTTTGAGAAATGATCTGGGTAGAAACGCCCTAGAGAGGGTTAAAAAAGATTTTTGTCAGGAAAAGCATAATGACCTACAAATAAAAGTTTACGAAGACTTGATATGTCAAATCAGAAAATAATGAAAAGATTTTTTGACATAATATTATCTTGCTTTCTTATTATCCTTTTCTTCTTTCCTTGTTTGCTGATAGCAATTTTAATTAAGTTAACTTCAAACGGCAGCATCATTTATTGGTCTAAAAGAGTAGGTAAGAATGAAACTGTATTTTTGATGCCGAAATTTAGAACTATGAAATCTGAGTCTCCTGAGAAAGCAACTCATCTTTTGGAGGATCCCCAGTCATTACTTACACCTATAGGAGGTTTCTTAAGAAATAGCAGTATTGATGAGATTCCACAGTTAATCTGCACTCTAAGAGGAGATTTAACTTTTGTTGGTCCGCGACCTGCTTTATTCAATCAATCAGATTTAATAAAACTAAGAAGAGAGTCTGGAGTGAATATCCTTGTTCCTGGAATAACTGGTTGGGCTCAAGTGAATGGCAGAGATGAGTTGAGTATTGCTGAAAAAGTAAATTTCGATAAAGAGTACTTATTGAGGAGATCATTATTTTTTGATTTTTATATAATTTGGCTCACTTTTATCAAGGTAATCAAGAGACAGAATATTAGTCATTAGTATACTCATACTGTGCCCCTGAAGACTTATAGAATACAATTAAGATCAATCTTATAAAAAAATATGAAAATTTGTCCTGTAATTATATCAGGAGGCTCTGGAACGAGACTCTGGCCTATTTCCCGTTCATCTTATCCTAAACAGTTTCTTAATTTAATTGATGATGAAAGTCTTTTTAAGAAGACTTTAAATAGATCAGCCTATTTAAAAGAAAGATTACTTGAACCAATAATTGTTGCACATCAAGATCATAGATTTTTAGTATCTCAACAAGTACTTGAGTCGAAAATAGAGGAGTCAGTAGTTATTTTAGAACCTCAAAGTAAGAATACTGCACCAGCTGTAACTTTGGCAGCAGCATTCCTTGAAAGTAGTTTAAATGAGGATTGCTTGATTTTAGTTTCTCCTTCTGACCATTTTATTAGCTCTGGAGAAGAGTTTATTAAAAAGATACTTGAAAGTAGTGAGCTTGCCATATCTGGTTCGGTATGTATTTTTGGTGTAAAACCTACTTATCCAAACACAGGTTATGGCTATATTCAGGCTGAAAAAAGAAGCATAAATAATTTTGATTCTACTGATGTTATCTCTTTTCAAGAAAAGCCTGATATCAAAGCGGCACAAGAATTTGTCAATTCTGGAGATTACCTTTGGAATAGTGGAGTTTATTTATTTACCCTATCAACGTATATGAGCCTTATGGATGATCTAGAACCAAAGATAACAAAATTTTGCCGTGAATCGATTGTAAATGCTTCAAAAGATTTTGATTTTATTAGGCCTGAAGAGAAATCTTTTTCAAAAGTGGAGTCAATTTCTATTGATAATGCACTTACAGAAAAGATAAAAGCTCAAGGCGCATCTCTAAAAGTTAAATCATTAGATTTAGAATGGAGTGATATAGGTTCAATTCAGACTCTTTCTAAGTTCATGATTCAAGACAAAGATATGAATTCAATACATGGTGATGTAATCCAATATGATAGCACTGGTTCTTTCTTTCATTCTTCTGATGGACTCATAGCTACATTGGGGCTGAAGGATATGGTGGTCATCAAAACTTCAGATGCAGTTCTTGTTGCACCTAAAAGCAGAGATCAGGAAGTCAGAATTTTAGTTGATCTATTAAAATCTAAAAGTAGAGAAGAAGCAGACTTTCATAAAGAAGTTACTAGGCCTTGGGGAAGTTATGAAGTGCTATATGAAGCTGAAGGATTCAAAATTAAGGTTATTAAAGTTAATCCTGGGGCAAAACTCTCTCTGCAAATGCATAAGAAACGCTCTGAACATTGGGTGGTAGTCAAAGGAGTAGCAAATGTTACATGCGGTGAAGATGAAGTGGAACTTCAGACAGATCAATCAACATATATCCCAGTTAACACAAAACATAGTTTAGGCAATACAGGAAAAGAGGTTTTAGAAATCATTGAAGTTCAAACAGGCTCCTATCTAGGGGAAGATGACATTATACGATTTGAAGATCTGTATGGACGAATCAACCAATAGTTATTCATCTTACTGCAGTTGCATGATTAGCTGAGTGTATAATAAATCTGATTATGAATTTAAAACAAAAATTATCCTCTAATAAACTGACAATTGGAAGTTGGATAAGTCTTGGACATCCATCAATTGCAGAAATTATGACCAAATCCAATTTTGATTGGTTAACCATAGATCTGGAGCATAGTGTTATCTCTCTTGCTGAAGTTGAAAATTTAATAAGAGTAATAGAATTATCTGGAATATCACCACTTGTAAGACTTACTGAAAATAGTACATCCCAAATAAAAAAGGTTATGGATTCAGGAGCTCATGGAATTATTGTGCCGATGGTCAACTCATTAAAAGATGCTGAGACTGCCATTGAGGCTGCTTATTATCCTCCTAAAGGTAAAAGATCTTTTGGTTTAGCTAGAGCTCAGGGATTTGGCACCAAATTTAAAGAGCACATTAAATATAATCAAGAAAACACCATAGTTATTGTTCAGATTGAGCATGTTGATGCTCTCCAAGAACTTGAGGAAATACTTTCCCTTCCACAAGTAGATGCTTATATGATCGGACCTTATGATTTATCAGGCTCTATGGGCATACCGGGTGATATTGAAAATAAAGAATATCTAGAAGTTATAAAACAAATTAATGCAGTAGGAAAAAAGATGCAAAAACCAAGTGGCATACATATAGTTGAACCTAATCTAAAACTTCTCAAGAAAGCCTCTGAAGAATATGCTTTCGTTGCATATTCTGTAGACTTTAGGATGATTGAAGATTCTTGCAAGAAAGCACTCAAACAAATAAATAGGTAATGAATTCTCCAAATACTATTTCTATAATTCCTGCAAGAATGGCCTCAACAAGATTCCCTGGAAAACCCATGAAGGAGATCTTAGGAATGCCTATGATCCAGCATGTTTTTCATAGGGCACAATTAATAAGCAATAGCCAAGAAGTTTGCGTTGCAACTTGTGATGAAATTATTTACGAGCTTATCAATGATCTTGGAGGATTAGCTGTGATGACTTCTAGTACTCACCAAAGAGCAACAGATAGAACGGCTGAAGCGCTAATAAGGATAAAAGAAATTCATAAGAAAGAATTTGATATTGTGGCGATGATTCAAGGCGATGAACCTATGTTTAATCCTGATGAAGTGGCATTAGGAATATCAGAAATGCAGAATAATCCTGATAATAATATTGTTAATTTAATGAATAAAGCAACCTCTTTAGAACAATTAATGGATCCAAATAATGTTAAAGTCGTGGTTGATCAAGCGAATGATGCTTTATATTTTTCAAGAGAACCTATACCGTCTAACTGGAAAAAAAATTATTCTGGTGATGGTTTAATACAAACTGGCTTAATAATCTTCAAAGTATCTTACTTGAATAAATATTTAGATATGAAAGTCTCGCCACTAGAAGAAACAGAATCATGCGATATGTTGAGAGTTTTAGAAAATGGTGAAAAAGTAAGAATGTTAGAAGTACCTACCCGAAGCATAGGAGTTGACGTAGAGCAAGATTTGGAAGAAGCAGAAGAACTTCTTAAGAAAGATCATTTTGTGTCAAATTATCAAAGTTTATAAGAAAATGAAACAGCTTAAGGTAGGTATAGCCGGATATGGAGTAGTTGGAAATAGAAGAAAAGAGTATATTGATTTAAATCCTAATCTGAAGATCATTGCTGTATGTGATCAGAAATTTACTCCTGAAGATAATATAGTAGACGGCATTTTATGTTTCCCAGATTATCATGCGCTTCTAGAAAATGATTTAGATATCATTTTTGTATGTATGAGTAACGATATGGCTGCAGAAGTTACTATCGCAGCGCTCAAAACAGGAAAACACGTATTTTGTGAAAAACCTCCAGCTAGATCTCTCGACGAAATGGATAAAGTCATAGCAGTTGAAGAAGCGAATCCACACCTAAAACTAATGTATGGATTTAATCATCGGTACCACGACTCAGTTAAAGATGCTTTAAAAATAATGGAATCTAACACGCTAGGAAAAGTCATTAATATAAAAGGAGTATATGGAAAAGCTAAATTAATTACTTTTAATCAGCCTGATTGGCGCACAAAAAGAGAAATATCTGGTGGTGGAGTTCTCTTAGACCAAGGTATTCATATGGTAGACCTCATGTTACTTTTTGGCAGTAAATTTGATGAGGTCCACAGTTTTGTGTCCAATAGTCATTGGAAATATAATGTGGAAGATAATGCTTATGCGATTATGAAGTCTGAGAATGGGATCGTTGCAATGCTTCATTCTTCTGCCACTCAATGGAGGCATAAGTTCAATTTAGAAATTAATTTAGAAAAGGGTAGTTTAATTCTAAGTGGAATTCTATCAGGTACTAAAAGCTATGGATCTGAGACTTTAACGGTACTTAATGCTGATCCAGATAATGATTCCGGAGATCCTAAAGAAACTATTTATAAATACAATAAAGACTCATCTTGGGCTGAAGAAATTGAACTTTTCACTGACTCAATAATTAATAATCAAGAAATCTCAAGCGGCAATTCTAATGATGCTTATAAATCAATGCGTTTGGTTTTTGAAATATACTATAATGACCCTTCTTGGAGACAAAGGTGGAGCATTAGTAGTCCCATATAGCCTCCTTTCTATTTTATTTTACAGGAGACAAAAATGAATTTTCCAACCCTTAAAGATCTAGAAGTTTCTAGATTTCTTGATAGCTATAGCTCTTATATATCTAAAGGTCTTAATTCAGTAGATAGCCTGGAATTTGAGAATATAGCTAAGTTATTGAATGAAACTATAGTTCAAGAAAGAAATATATTTTGCTGTGGAAATGGGGGATCAGCTGCAATATCAGAGCATTTTGTATGTGACTTCTTAAAAGGAACAGCGACTGATGCAACAATTCAACCTCTCATTCACTCTTTAACAAGCAATATTCCCACTATAACTGCTCTTGCTAATGACATTAGTTACGATGACATATTTTCTTTTCAATTAAAACGATACGCAAAAGAAGGGGATACGCTATTATGCGTTTCAAGTAGTGGTAATAGTCCAAATATTGTTAAGGCTATTGAGGTAGCAAATGAACACTCTATTAACACTATAAGTTTTGTCGGGTTTCAAGGTGGAAAAGCAAAATCCCTTGCAGACCACTCTATTCATATCAATATCAATAATTACGGTATAGTCGAGGACATTCATCATTCTTTGATGCACATGCTCTCCCAATACATTCGCTTGATAAATTTAGAGGAAGGTAAAGATATAGAAAAGATAGTTATTTAATAAATTAGTCTGAGCAGTCCCAATTTTAATTTATACAAATGGAAACTGAATCTCTTCTAGACTTAGCTAAAAATGCAGTGCTTAAGGTGGGGAAAGAAATTTTCCATGAAAATCCCAAATCGAAGTCTAAAGAATATTTTTTTGATGCTAACATTCCAAAAGAAATTAAAGCATCGGCTGATAAATATATCGAAGAGAAAATTATTCAGATTCTTGAACCACTCGGAATATCAATTCTGTGCGAAGAATCAGGTTTTATTGAGTTAGATAGTAATTCTGAATCATTATTTATACTTGACCCTTTAGATGGCACATATAATTTTGTTAAAGGAAGCGGTCCTTGTTGTATTTCTCTTGCTCTTTGGAACAAGAATCAACCAATATTTGGAATAATTTATGATTTAAATACTTCTAAGGTAACTTGGGGTGGAAAGAAAATAGGAACGTTTTTAGATAATAAAAAAATTACTGTTTCTAGAGAAAATTCTCCTTCCTCTTCAGTCATTGCCTCTGGTTTTCCTGTAAGGTTTTCTCCAGATCAAAAAGGATTAAATGATTTTCATCAATTTTTAGATAAGTTTGCAAAAGTAAGAATGATAGGCTCCGCAGCTATGTCATTGAATCTGGTCTCTCAAGGGTTTTTTGATGCTTATTTTGAGAAAAATATTATGCTCTGGGATGTTGCTGCTGGCCTTGCAATTGTTGAAGGTGCGGGCGGATGTTATAAAATCCTTCAAAAAGATGATGATTATTTATTAGATGTTTTCGCTACCAATAAATTTTTGATGGAAAAGATAGTAATATGAATGAATTAGACTCCGTAGCAGTTTGCTCCAGATCATTTTCTAAAAATCAAAAATTAAGATCTGAATTAAAAAAACGATATAAGTTTGTAAAATTTAATGATGAAGGCCTTTCCTTATCCGGAAATCAGTTGATAGATTTTGTTCAAGGATACAGCAAAACGATTATTGGTTTAGAAAAAATGAATGAAGATATTTTAACTAGCTTGCCAGAATTAAAAGTCATAAGTAAATATGGAGTAGGCACCGACAATCTTGATCTTCAAATTATGCAACAAATGAATATATCTCTAGGTATTAAACCAGGAATAAATAGAAGAGCTGTTTCAGAGTTAGTCTTAGGTCTAACTATTCTTTTGTTGAGATATCTGTCCGAAGCAAATGATGAAGTAAAAAAAGGAGGATGGAATCAATTTAAAGGAACTCAATTAACTAATAAGGTTTTTGGAATCGTTGGATATGGACAGATCGGCAAAGATCTATCTTCCTTGATTAAACCATTTGATTGTCAACTTTTGGTTCATGACATGGAAGAAATAAATAATATTGATGCAGAACAAGTCTCCTTATCAGAATTATTAAAGAGATCCGACATTGTTAGTTTACATTTACCTTTCAATGAAGATACTAGAAATATAATAAACAAAGAAAGCTTTACTCATATGAAAGAAACCTCTATCTTAATTAATCTCTCCAGAGGAGGCATAGTGAATGAGAAAGATCTAAAAGAAGCTCTTATCGACGGTTCAATTCAATCTGCAGCTTTCGATGTATTTGCGCAGGAACCTCCAACAGATTCTGAATTATTAAATCTTCCAAACTTTTTTGCTACTCCACATATCGGAGGAATTTCAGAGGAGGGAATAGAGGCTATGGGAATGGCCGCAATAGAGGGTCTTGATGATAATGTGATACCTTCATATTAATATAAATTGAAAATACGAAACGTTATAGACCTCCAGGATGCCTTAAATCAATCATTATCTCTCATTCCAAATAAAAAAAGATTGAATATAAGTTTGACGGGCGGCAATTTTGGCGAAAAGTTTTTAAATTTTCTTCTTTCCAAAAACAAAATACAAAATGAGTGGGAAATTTTTTTAAGCGATGAAAGACTTTATCCTGGTAAAAGTGAACGGTTATCTGATCTATATCTTGAACAATTAAAAAACTATAAAGATATTTCTCATGACATATTTCACTTTTTTGATACAAATTGTGAACCTGATACCTCTTACAATAAAATTGAAAAATTCATGCGAGATAAAAGAATTTTCAAGTTAGACGTTTGTTTCCTAAGCCTGGGCGAGGATGGACACTTAGCAGGTCATTTCAGAGAATCTGTAAAATTAAAAAATAAGATGTTTTGTTATACCGATAATGCACCAAAGCTTCCAAAAGATAGGGTTAGTTTTGATTTATCTTGGTTAGCTCAATCTTCCCAACTAGTCTTGATTGCGCTAGGGTTAAAAAAAGAAAAAGCTTTAATGGAATTTATTGAAGGTAAGGGTATGCACTCTAATCTGAGATATATTAAAAATGTTACTGTTATTACGGATCTAGATATTTGATATTTATACCTTTATGCAAGACAACTTAATCTTAGAAAAGTTCTTATCTCATTCAGCTCCTTGCACTGATACTCTAGGCGCGAAAGTTACTCGCTTCATATCTGATCCACCTTTAATAGAGATGGAATTTGAAGCTATTTATGACTTTACCCATTCTGATGGACAAGTTGTTCAAGGAGGCTTTGTAACCGGTATGCTTGATGCTCCCATGGCCCATCTATTGATTGGTCTTTTTGATTTTAAGATCATTCCAATGACCTTAGATATAAATGTAAGTTTTCTTGCTCCTTCGCGCCAAGGAAAGTTAATATCTACAGCTGAAGTACTCCAACTAGGAAAAAGTACTGCTTTTATGACAAGTAAGTTGTTTCAGTCTAACATTTTGGTAGCTAGTGCTACATCAACAGTTCGTCTTGTCTCAAAAGAATAGATTTCTAAACTCCAAAATCCCAAGAAAGACCATCGTGGTATCTATTAAGGATTTCTTTTGCTATTAAGATTCTATGTACTTCATCGGGACCATCTGCAAGTCTTAATGTTCTGAAACCTTGATACATACCTGCAAGCGGAGTGTCGCTAGATACTCCTCTCCAACCATGAATTTGAATAGCTCTATCAACAACTCTGGTTCCTGCTGCAGGTACAAATACTTTGATGGCCGAAATGTCTACTCTTGCATCGCCTTCTTTATCCATAATCTCCGAACAGTGAATTGTCATAAGTCTTGAAGCCTGGATATCCATATATGAGTCAGCAATAAACCCTTGAATGAATTGTTTTGTCTCTAATTTACCTCCATGAACTTCTCTTTCAGTAGAATATTTAACCATTATGTCAAACGCTCTCCACATTTGTCCGATCGTGTTCATACAGTGATAGACTCTTCCTGCTCCTAGTCTATCTTGTGCGGCCTGGTGGCCTGAGCCACGCGCTCCTAAAGCATTTTCAAGCGGCACTCTTACATTTTCATATTTTATCTCCATATGATCTCCCCCAGTATGACCCCATATTGGAACTGATCTAACTTTCGTTAGTCCTGGAGAGTCTGTTGGTACAATAATTTGTGTCATTTTAGAATTAGCCCCACCTTCGTCACCATCATCTTCAGTCTTGCACATGACGACTAAGAAATCCGCTCTATTACCATTCGAGGTCATAATTTTATGACCATTGATTACCCATTCGTCTCCTTCCTTAACAGCAGTTGTTTTAAGTGATCTTGGATCGGATCCCGCTGAATCAGGCTCTGTCATTGAAAAACCAGACTCCATTTCTTGGTTAATTAATGGAATAAGCCAT
>MDTB01005462.1_pt1 | contig 50890 bp, 49 predicted proteins | sample 811161 | NCBI WGS metagenome assembly MDTB01 (sample SAMN05326650, study PRJNA326480) | marine metagenome | isolation source: seawater | place: Mediterranean Sea | collected 2009
ATAAGAAAACGCTCAGAGCCCAGCTTAAGTCCTAGGTGTCTTGCGCTCAGGGCTGTTTTTGCGCTCAGGGTTGTGGCGCAAGTGTCTGCAGGTGTTGCGCCAGCCAGACGGGAAACTCGGCTGACTCTTCTTCAGACAAGCCAATCAGATTGGATAGCGCGCCCCCACAGATACTGAGTCCCATGGCAGCTGTCGCGACCAGTAATACCTGTAACTTTGCATCAGTCTCGTTCCCAGGGCCTTCTGATATCGCGTCAATAATGCTCCTGAACAACTCTGAGGTGTTACCTGCTGATGGCAGCACAGATATCCCCTGATGATCCAGTGCCAACCACGCAAGCAAACGGCCGTGGCCACCTTGAGACAACGTCGAGAACAGTCTGCTAAGCACTTCATCCGGTGGTACATCTTCCTTGAGCGCCGAGATGACATCGGATAACAACGAATCGGTCATCTGCTGCAGTAGTGCTTCGCGCATTGCCGACGTACTACCAAAGTGATGAATCACCGTGGCATGGGACATTCCGGCCGCTTTAGCAACACCACTGATGTTCAATCCCTCAAGCCCAAACTCTGCCAGCCGATCTGCTGCAGTCTTTAAAATCAAAGACTTAGATTCTTCAGGACTTCTACGAATTCTCTTATTGACATTCATGTTGATAAGGATATCATGACACTCTTGTTAACAATGAGCCTAGCAGCAATGGGGATCGATACCAAACAACGGCGCATGCAGCCGCTAGTGGCCATGCGTGCATTACGGACACTGATTAATGACCCGGAAAAGACCGAACAAGTGTTCATTATTATTCGTGCGATGTCTGGCAACGCGCTAGAAAATTGTTATAGACAGTTTCGTGAAACCCCCGTCGGCAAACAGGTATTAGCTGAGCAACGCCAGCTCATTGACCTGCTTCAGGATAGACAGTTCCTCCGTACACTTCCCGCCGGAAGTCTGGGACGACACTACCTGAGTTTCGTTGAGAAAGAGGAGATCTCGGCACAGGGCCTGGTGGATGCCAGCGACGATGAGGTCGAGATCACCGATCCGGGTTTGTTGTTGTACGCCGAACGAATCCGGGACATGCACGACCTGTGGCATGTCACGACAGGATACGGCCGCGATACATTTGGTGAGGCATGTCTGTTGGCGTTTACCTATGCGCAAACACGCAATCGTGGAATTGGAACGATTGCCCTGGTCGGATTTTTTAAACTTCGAAAAGAAATCGGCTCTGGTGTCGTAGCCGCCATGTGGCAAGGCTATCGTGCCGGACGTAAAGCGGAATGGTTACCGGCTCAGGACTGGGAAAAGCTTCTGAGTATGCCCATTGATGAAGTCAGGGAGCGACTCGATATTGGTGAACCCTTTAAGTATCACCAAAAACATGCGCAGCTCGCACTTACCAGAGCATTGGCATAAACAGTTAGCCGCGTCCGACAAACGGCATACTCGATGCGAGTATGGTCATAAACTGAATATTTGACGCCAGCGGCAGGTTCGCCATTTGTAACACAGCGGCGGCAACATGCTCCACATCCATCGTTGGCTCTTCCTTGATGGAACCATCCGCCTGAGGCACACCTTTTTGCATCCTCGCAGTCATATCGGTAAGCGCATTGCCAATATCTATCTGACCACACGCGATGTTGTACTTTCGGCCATCTAGCGAAGTAGACTTCGTCAGTCCAGTCATCGCGTGCTTAGTTGAGGTATAGGGCGCCGAGTTGGGTCGCGGCACATGAGCAGAAATCGATCCATTGTTGATGATTCGTCCACCCATGGGCGATTGATCCTTCATGACTCGAAAGGCTTCCTGAGTACACAGAAAAGCACCCGTCAGATTGACATTCACGACACGAGTCCACTGCTCAAAAGTAAGTTCTTCGAGGGGAACTGAAGGCGCCCCGGTTCCTGCATTGTTGAACAGCACATCGACGCGACCAAATTTCTCGACTGTTTTCGCAAAGAGGGCTGCGACAGAATCGGGATCCGAAACATCAGTCGTAACACCCAGCACACTGTCACCGGCTTCAGACTCGGCGATCGCCTCATCCAGCATTTCCTGCCGCCGACCTGCCAGAGTGACTGAATAGCCTGCTCGCATGAGCGCAAAAGCACTGTGCTTACCAATTCCTGTACCGCCACCCGTGATAATGGCTACTTTGCCTTCGCTCATCGTAACTCCCGTTCGTCATCAAACAACAATGATACGAAACTTGAGCTACCTTGTATCGGGCCGAAATTCAGTGGTAACTACCACCAGGTCTTTTGCTACCTTTCTGGCGTAATCACTAATGTCTTCCTTGCTAAGGGACTCAATATGTCCCAGGAAGTCCGCAGGCGTAGGAATGGGTTTACCCTGAATCAGGCCGTCATAGGCAACCCCCAGCATGAAGTTAGGTCGATCCAACGCATCATTGAATCCGCGAGTCAGCATCTTTTGAATGATCTCAATTTCCGATGTACGGACGTCCGTCGTCATCTCACTCATTATTCGCACCACGCGTCGCTCGATCTCTTCAATGTTCGCCGGATCAGCGACATAGGATATCGCCACCTGAGCGTGGGGAGATGGATACCTCGGTGAGGAGGCCCGAGCACTAATGGAATAAACCAGCGCTTCTTCCTCTCGAATCTCTTTAAATAAACGCTGACCCAGCAGGTTCGCATACACAGAGCGAATGTAATCATCCCGATTATCGTATCCGGGGGACGGCTCAATGAAATACATTCGCCCCTCGCTACGCTCGTCAGGGTTTGTACTATGCCTTACTTCCGCAGACTTACCCGCAATACTGTAGTCGTCGAGCGACCCGAACGGCCTGGGCTTACCGCCAGGTAACGATCCAATATACTTTAGAACCAACGGTTCAATATCCTGCCAATCAACCGGGCCGGAAATAATGAAATAAGTTCCTCCCACATGGGAGAACAGCGTATTTGTTGTCTCTTGAATCCATACAGGGGTGAGATTATCCAAAAGAGCAGGATGTATATTGCTGCTATTCATTTTCCTGCCAGGCGTCAAAACATCCCCAACTTCCGCGGAAAACTTGAACCGTGGTGATTCAATCATCCCGGTCAGTCCAGTCCTGCTTTTGGCAACATTGGTTTCAAATATTTCTTCGTCCACACTGGCTTCGGTGAAAGCAATATGTAATACGCGAAGGCCAAACTCCAGATCCTCAGGCGTTGTCCTTAGATTCAAGCCGTGCTCTGTCTGGCCAATCGACATCGACAGAGATGTCCGGTGAAACCGGTACAAATTCATAATTGACGAACCCTTAAGTCCACGCAAGCCGCTACTCTGTATTACATCCCGAACCATGGATGATCTGACAACATCGTAATCATCTATCAGAGATAGCCCACCAGGGCTCCTCATATTTATGATCAACGGAGTCTCGGCCTGCGTATTCTTCTTAAACAACACCTGTGCGTTGTTAGACAGTGTCACGTGAGTGGTGTCAATCGCGTCGTAGACTCGCACCTCGGTTATCTCGCCAGGGGTTAATCCACGCACCACAAATGGATCTTCCTTTACTTCTGATGCAGAAGCAGCAACCATGCTCTCCGTCTTAAGCAATTCACGGCCCGTTAAAGTCGTCAGCACCTCCCTAAATTCTTTCAGTTCCGAGGGATATTTTTCACCTTCGGGAACACCCAAAACCAGAGCAACCCGTTTCGCTTTGAATCTATCGGACAGCGATTCATGTATCTCCTGTGCTGTAATCTCGCCAAGCAGAAATTTCCCCGCTACCGCTATATCCCCTGCTGTTAAGGGTTCATATCCATAGCGCATCGCGGCGACCCACTGGTTCGCTATGCCCGCGTTCGATATCCGGTGTTCTGTTTCTGCACTTCTATCGAATCCTTTCCCAGCAAGCTGTCTTGCGGTTTCTATTTCCAGCGCAGTGAACCCTCCATATAAAGTGTGGTTAACAATACCAATCACCTCAGAGAATGCTTGCAGTTCATACCCATCCTCCACTCGCAAACTGAAATCGTCAGTTTCAAAATCCATATTGCGGCGAGAAAAGCTGGCTCTTAACCCCGTTACGTAACCTTTCTGGTTTCGATAATCAGACAATCGATTTCTTAGCACTGAGGTGCCCAGGCTCGCGATCAATCGCTGTTTCATTTCATCCATACTGTAGGACGGCTTACGATCGCGATACAACGTAAGTCCCATCGAACGGACCTCAAGCTTCGGGTCAGTAATAAACGCCAGGTTCTCCCCCGAGGGCGCGACAACACGCCGGATGGGTGGATTCTCCGACTTTGGCTTCTTCAGTTTGCCAAAATATCTGGCAATTGCCTTCTCAACGCTGGATGGATCAACATCGCCTGCGACCACCACAACCATTCGGTCGGGTCGATACCATTTTTCATAAAAATCTCTAAGTCCATCGCGGGTTGCCAAGGACAGTGAATCTGTCGTACCAATAGGCAAATGAATGATCAGTTCATGATCTTCGCCAAGGTATTCTTTTCGTGCCCGCATCTGAGCTTCTGACATGCGTCGCTGCAATTCTTCGACGAGAACGATCTCACGCTCTGCTTCCACGTGCTTCTTTTTGAATAGCGGCGCTCCTACCCGAGCGGCAAGAATCTTGATTGCCGTAGGCATGTTCTTGTCCGGCTCTTCAGGAATTGGCAGGGAATATGTTGTGCGATCAAGAAACGTCGATCCCTGCTGACCATGAAAATTCCCTGACACCCCCATCTTCTCGAAGAACTTCTCTGTCTTACGTGCAGATTGGCCGCGACTTCCCCGGAACAGAACATGTTCAATAAAGTGTGCATAGCCGGCCTGATTCTTTTCCTCGTACAGAGAACCTGTCTGCACTAGCACAGCGATGTAGGCTTTGTCTTCATTGTCACCATAGGATCGGTGCTCGATCGCATAACGCACACCGTTCTCGAGTTGTCCGGTTGTTCCGGGTCTTGATGGAAGTGGTTTGTCTCGAGGCCAGGTGGAAGCATCAAACGCCAGAACGTGAAAACTTGCCACGAGGCCAGCAATTACAAGAAAGAGGAATTTCATAGGCATATCCCTTAGTTATCCCTCTGGGGTTGGGGGTTCATCGGTCTCTGCTCCAAAAGTAAGCACATGGCCTTCAGGATCGACCAGGTCGAACTCCTTATTGCCGTAGAAACGTACCGCTAGATCACTGGGCTCATATCCTTTTTCCTTAACACGTTGGTGCAAGCCCTCTAAATCTTTGACGTAATAGTAATAGGTACATTGGGTAAACCGACCCTCATTTTTTTACCCTGTGGGATGTATGACGGACTCGCCAGCATAATTCTCGCCGGTCCATTGTGCAGCGAGGCCCAGCCGCTTTTTCCGATGCTGTCCATGCGACCCTCAACTTCAAACCCAAGTACTTGTGTGTAGAAATCAATCGATGCCTGAACATCCTGACACATCAGCATTGGTACAAGGCCGTTCATCTGTGTAGACATTTCTTCTCCTGTTGCGTGCTGCTGTCATCCAGAATAATGTGTTGCTAGCGTCCATGCTAGGAAAGAACCAATGACCGAACCTGTATTGCTCGTTGATAAGACTGACGGTATCGCGACCTTAACCTTCAACCGTCCAGCACAGCGAAATGCCTTGTCGCTCGAATTGCGCTCCCTACTACAGGATGCGGTGAATGACATCAGGGACGATAAGGATATCGGTGTCGTTATTCTGACTGGCGTTGGCAAAGCGTTTACCGCAGGAATGGATTTAAGGGAGTTGGCAGACTCGGACTTCGAAGCCCAGCCCCCGTCGGTCAAGAACCCACCGGCATTACTCCGCTCCCTACCCCAGCCGGTCATCGTCGCCGTCAATGGGCTCGCGGTTACCGGCGGAGTGGAAATCGCTGTTGCCTGCGACATTATTCTAGCCACCACCGATGCTCAGTTTGCCGATACCCACGCCCAGGTAGGCGTTGTACCCAGCTGGGGCCTTTCACAGCGCTTGTCGCGCATCATTGGTATTCAGCGCGCCAAAGAGTTGTCGCTAACAGGGAACTTTATATCAGCGCAGCAGGCCTACGAGTGGGGACTCGTCAACCACGTAGTACCGGCAGAAGAACTCATGCCTACCGCTGTATCGCTAGCGAAAGACATTCTGTCCTGTGTGCCGGAGGCCATGCTGATGTATAAGCGAATGATTGACAGCGGATTCGACATGCCCCTTGCCGAGGCAATGGAATTCGAACTGGAAATGAGCCGTAAGCACGAGACCCCCTCGGCGGAGGACGTCGCGCGGCGACGAAGTACCGTGCAGACCCGCGGCAAGTCGAAGTCGACGCAGAACAAGACGTAGCTGCGCTATTTCTTTTTGCGGTAGGTATCTAACTCTTTGTAAGGTCCATCGCGCCAGGCCAGTGCTTCTTTCAATCCGTTTTCTCTTAACTGGTCCCACCACGCGTAGCCAAACTCCGTGAGCTGCGCCATGGAGTCCTGCTCGGTGCTGCTACGCACCGATGAATAGATGCCCATGTTTTCGTAGAAACGGTTCATGTTAACTTTCAGAATGCCCAGATGATCGGCGGAGGCGATCGCGAGGCGATCTGCAAAGGCGATGGTTCGGTCCTCCAGTTCCGCCTCCGGCCAGGCATAATTAATCATGCCAATCTTCTCTGCTTCTTCGCCGGTAATGTATTCACCGGTATAGGACAACTCCTTCGCTTTGCGCATACCAATGACCAATGGCCAGATCACACCATTGCGCGCCACCCCAAGACCGCGGTGACCGGGATGTCCAATATTCGCATCATCGGCGGCTACTACCAGATCCGCCATCATCGCCAGCTCACATCCGCCCGCCGCCGCAAAACCATGAATGCTGCAAATGGTCACCTTGGCCATGTTCCAGAAATACATCTGTATGTCGGTGTACTGTTGCATCTGGGTACGCAAATTCATGAGCAGCGGTCGGCCTGAATCATCCTTCAACTTGTATGATCGAGCACGTCGACCGCCCCCGGTTAAATCATAACCTGCGCAAAATGCTCTACCGCTGCCACGCAAGATAATGACGCGAATGGAATGATCGGCCTCCATATCGTGCAGTGCTTCATTCAATTCAGTTAACAGACCCTCGGACAATGCGTTCAGCTTTTCCGGACGATTCAGCGTAATTCGACCCACACGGCCATCGGTTCCCACCCGGTCAATCAACAGGTTTTCAAAATCAGCCACTTAAGGACTCCTTCTTTTTACGTATGTACGCAATGACGCCACATGATAGCCGCACTTCCGGGGACAGTGTACCTAATTCAGCACTAGCTGGCGGAATCGCACATGTAGAATTAAGCACACTGTCCCCCGAATTAGTGCAGCGTCTGCTCGTACCGCTGCAAGGTAACGTCACCTGTCTCACGCATGTGTTGGGCAAGTTTGGTCCGATACTCTTTAATCAACGCGCTTGATGCCGGGTCGTCGATCAAGTTGTTGAGTGCATCCGGGTCCTTCTGGTAGTCGTAGAACTCAAAAGGTACTCGATACCGGAAAAGCTTCACACGAGCAGCAACCTCAGGGTCAGTCTCGCCCGCCTCGACCATCGCATTCCAGGTCAGTCCATTCATTGACTCGTTTACAAATTCCGTTTTCCCATCGCTCCATGCGTTCCATATCAGTCCGAAACGTTTTCCCTGGATTGATCGCATCGTGTAGTCAGTCCTCAGCACAGTCTTATTGATCTGGGTATAGACAAACTCACGGCCATCCTGCCTTTCACCCTTTAGTACGGGCAGCAATGATCGCCCATCCATACCTTCCATGGCGTCAATGCCCAGGATATCTAGGATGGTTGGAGCTACATCTATTCCAGAGACAAGATGTTCCGTTTCATGGGAACCTGGCTTCAGCACATTAGGCCAACGAATAATCCATGGCGTGATGGTTGAATGTCGGTAGACATTGGTTTTGGCGAAGGGTATCGCAATGCCGTGATCTGATTTGAGCATCACCACGGTGTTTTCATCAAAGCCAGCCGCTGCGAGTTCCTTTAGTACGCGACCTACCAAATCATCGGCTCGCCGTACTGAGGAGTAATACATGGCAATCTCTGTTCGGATTGGTGGAATGTCGGTCAAAAATCCTGGAACGACAACTTCCTCTGCCTGAAAAACTCGACTCGGTACGGGAAAATCGCCGAAAAATTTGCGTTTCCCCGACGGAGGAAATTTCGCTGCTGCAGCCGTGTGGTCATCAAACGGACGATGCGGATCGTTCGCATTTACCATCAGGAAAAAGGGGCGGTCCGTTTTCTTTGCATGCTGCAGAAACTCAGCCACGAATTTCCCATAAAGATCCGGGCTCCTGCCCCGGCTCATCTCCCGCTGCTCGCGACTGTAATCGAATGCGTTTTCTCGTGACGGAACTACATGGTTGGTCTTACTTAGGATTCCCGTATAGAAGCCATTTTCCCGAAGCGTCTCCGGTAACGTCGGAATACCAGCCCGAATCTCGTCAAAGCCCAGGGCGCCATTGTTCTGCGGGTAGCGGCCGGTCATCCACACGGCGCGGGTTGGCTGGCAGATGGCGATGGTGACGTGGGCATGCTCGAAACGCAGACCCTCGGCAGCAAGCTGATCAATGTTCGGGGTCGTTCCCGCAACCTTTGCGCCGTAAACACCGATCGAGTCGCGGTTCATGTCGTCTACCGTAATGAACAGGACGTTCAGCCTGTCGGCGGACGCGCACATCGAATACGCAACAGAAGCCAACAGGACCATCGATCGAAGTTTCTGGAGTAGGTTCATTAACAAATTCCGTCTAGTTATCAGGGTTCCCCGCAACTACTACCTTCATAGAGTCCCACATTATCGATCTCCATGTCGACAGAACTCTGAGCCAGGAAGAACACAACCCTCGCAGAGACATCAGTCACATCTGCGGTGAAAGTCGTCGAAAAGTTTCGCCAACCTGTGTTCAGGTTTACCGTCAGAGTTGAACCCTGGACTGCTTCAAACTGATTCGCCCCGGTGTCTACCCGACCGGTCATGGTCCTTCCGGCATTAGCCCTGGCTTCAAAACAAAACGTGTACTGCTGTTCATCTACCACCATGACACCATGGCGAAGCTCCATCCACCAGACCTCAGTATCGCTGGTCAGCGGACTAATATTGATATCAGCACGACCACTATTGAAGTTTATGCTGCCAATAAACTCATTGGTGTCCCAGTTCGACGCTCCACCGGAAAATGTCCCGCCACTACCAATGAGGTTGCCACTTATGCGGGGTACAGGTGACTGGTCGGAGAACACCATGGTGTCGTTACTGAATTTACCATTGACGTTTTGGACCTGGAGAAAATACATTCCGCCCTCGGCGGGTAAGTCAGCGAGCGTAATCAATATAGTCTCGTCAAGGCAGTCTGGCAGGACGCCCGACTCGCAAGTAACCGTGCCATCCACTTTACGACCATCAAGAATAATGTTGGCACCTGGTCGAATGTGTCTTCCCTTCATGCGCAGGGTCAGTTCGTCAGACAAATGGGCAATCGCAATGACCCCTGATTGTTGTTCGATGACGCCAATCGGCCAGAGCCCCGGTTGCGGGTAACCAAACCCGACGTTCTGCGGTGTCTTACCGGTCAACGTCAGAATCAGTTCACCAGCGGCTACCATATCGATGACTTCCTGACGCGAGGTACCCGGATCGGCCGCGTCATTTGCAACGCGATAGGCTCCGTCTTGGTACGCCATATCAATTGGAACGGTTTCATTTACACCGATCATTGCGCCATGTGCCTGCAATAGAATGCCTCCCTCGCTGGCTGATTGTTCCAGCGCAGAAAGCATCTCCGAGGTTTCAGTCGACGTGGCAGTAATTGAGTTAAGCGTTAGTTGTCTGGCATAGGAGCCGGAAAATCCGGTACCCAGTTCCAATACCATCTGCCATATATTTTCCGAGGCACCTGCCAGCAACCAAATGTCACGCTCGGGGAAGTGATCAGGGATACCGACCAGGTCTACCAGCAGGTCCTGATTGTTGGTCCGTCCTTGGGGGGTAATCATCCAGCGATCGTAAGCACCGCGCCAGGTAGGTGCATCCATACCGGTACCACCGGTATTCGTACTCACCAAAAAGGGCATCCGATGACAGGTGCCGCAGTCTTTCTCAAAATTGAATTCCTGATAGCCTTCAACCGCATTCGCCGATATCTGATTGGTCATCGGACGCTGCTGCGCGGGTGGGTACAGCACACTGAGGAGGAACTTCGATATCGAATCCCGTTGTTCGGAGCCTAGCAGTCCCTTGTCCCCGTCCTCATTCATGTCATTGCAGAGCTGATTTTCATCGACCAAACACATCGTTGACTCAAGGCTGCCGTTCACCAACACCCGCGCGCAGCTCTCAGGATCATCAATTGAGCAGTTGGGCTCCACGGGCTCTGTAATGCTTGCCGTATTGATCCCGCCATAGGGATCGCCAGGGATACCATCCCAATGTAGTGGTGTGGTATCGCGTATGCCACGAACTGGCATCGTCAACCGGGGTGGTATCTGCGTACAGCCATTATCATAAGTCTCGTCATCGCCCGCGCAGGGTGGCGTCTTGAGCACCCAGATCAGCTGATCGGTGTGGCCATCAGGATGACAACTCTCACACGAAAAAGTACCCGTACTCGACATGTTGGCATCGTTAAACGCAATTCGACCTGCTTTGATGACAGGGTCTGAAGGGTCTTCCAACACCACCGTATCCTCTACGAAAGGGGTTGCTGGTGACGAAACGTTAACAACGCTTACCGTGTTATCTGCAACATTGAGCACCCAGGCTGTCCTTGGTGAACCATCATCGGCAGATTCGATCGCTATACCCCGCGGTACGGCACCAACCTCCGCGCGACCCAGCACAGACCCGGTATCGGTATCCACCGTAAACAGCTTGTTGGAACCCGCCGCTGTGACCAGCAGCGTTTCATCATCATCACTGATCTGGATGCCATAGGGTGTGGCGAGCGCCAGTGACTTCTCCGGGTGTACCGGGGGCAGGGGTTCCAGGTCAAAATAGACCGGCGTATCGCAATTATCGCCCGAACAATCCACGCTGGTGATCTGATTGAGAAAGGCGCGATTCTCCATCTCAAACAGAGAGTGCTTTAACGTGCCAGCCCGACCGTTCACATCATTTCGAGCATCCGTTTGCGCGACGTAAACCTTGCCTTCACTATCGACCGTAAGGTCGTATAGCAGCGTACCAACCGTATCAACAATTTCCACGAGTTCATCTGTGGCCGTGTCAAAAACATAAAGGTCTCGATCAGGTAGGTCTGGATTCTTAATGATATCCGCATCGTAATCGAGCGACAGTACGTTGTTGTTAGTAAAGATATGCTCACGTGCATCGAAGGTACAAATGTCGGACGGGACAAATGGCCAACACCCCGATAACTGCGTCTGATTGTTTGATTCGAAGGGAATGACATACAAACGATCTTCTCGCACAGTTATCGCCCGAGGATCTTGCGCGCTAATCGGTAGGCGACCGACAACAGAGTAGGTCTCGACATCCACAATGGCGATTTCATTCTGGGGTGATAACGCAACGTACGCCTTTTGATTGTCCGCAAAGGTGACACCAACAGGCTCATCGAAACGCGTCGCGAGCGTTTCCATATCCTGAACTGACGCAATAACATGGTGATAAGTAGGGCTACCTGCATCAGTATCGATGACGCTCACCGTGTCCGATACATGATTCGCTACCCATACCTGTCGCCCATCAGGACGCACGGCAACACCCACTGGATCGACACCCACGTTAATCCTGGCGCGCACTTCCCGGCTGCTGGTTTCGATTACCTCAATGGTATCGGCCGCGGTGTTGGCGACATAGACAAAGTCGCCGTTGATGGCAATCGGCTTGGCATGCGGACTCAGAAACGTGGGATAACCGACGGTTGCTGTTTCGTTGCCGATAGGGTCATCAACATTCTCGCCACTACCGACGCCGCTCTGGTCTTCCCCTGACGATCGATTCTCGTCAGTGATGTCGCCACCCAGTCGATCTAGAAACTCAACCAGATTCGCATAATCGGTCGAACCATTGGTGAGTTGAATACCACCCCCATGTGAAAGACCACCCTGTGCCTTGGAGAGAATCCGATCAGCCAGAGCCGCATCCCCTGCAACATAGTTTTTCAACAGATCAAAGTTTGTCTGTTCATGATCGTCATCCACCGTCCTCACATATACGAGTTCCGTTGCCGCCGCGGCGCCACCACTCACGTGACAGCCAATACATTTACCCTGAATGATCGTCGGCGAGACCACGTCTACGAACAGCGTTGAAGCTCGATCAGTGTTGCGGGATACAGCACGACTCAAATTGGTTAAGAACCCAGTAGGTGTTGTCAGTAGACTCTGCATTCGCAATTCCACATCAGAACTGATGCTCAGGCGCCATTTGCCACTGCCATCACCCAGTCTACCCACAAGCCCTTTATCTCCATTACCGTTCTCCAGCTCCTGCGCCGATAGATCAACGGCATTTTGAGCCACAATATTGAATGTCACTTCGTCGCTGGCGTTTCCTGCGTCATCGACGCCAGTAATGGTTATCTGACCCTGCGTGTCGGCATTGTTAATCAAGCGCAGCACGCTTGCCTGATTCGTGTTGCTCGCAGGGTTGAATATCGAAACATCACTGATCCCCGCCGATACCGGCGCCGCACGACTCAGATTGGTGAGGAAACCATCGGGTGTACGAATCAGGCTCATCACGCGGATATCGACATCGGCGCTGACGGTTAGTCGCCACTTGCCAACACCATCGCCCAGCGCTCCGGACAGTCCTTTATCGAGATTGCCATCTTCCAAATCAGGAGCGGTTAACTGCTTAGCGGCCCGAGGGTCCAAAGAAAATGTGACGGTCCCACCCGGTGCGAGATTGCCATCGTCATCCACCGCAGAAATAGTGATATCACCAATCTGCTCCGACACATTAATGATGCGCAGGAATGTAGTTCGGGTTTCTTCGCTGGCGGGATTAGCAAAATAAATGGGGTAGTCGCCTTCGACATTTGCTGCGGCCATTCCCGAAAGATTGGTGAGAAAGCCGTCAGTGGTTCTGATTAAGCTCATCGCTTCTAGATTCAGATCTGACGCGATGTTTAGGCGCCATTTGCCGATTCCATCACCCAGACTCCCAGTCAATTCCTTGCCCGCGTTACCAACCTCTAAATCCTGGGCAGTCATCTGTTTTGATTCGTACGCTGACAGGGTAAAAGTCACCGAACCATCCGAGCTCATGCCAACGTCATCGGTGCCCGTAATGGTTACCGTCCCTGAAAGTCCCGTGGTGTTAACGACCCGTAGAAACGTCTGCTGGTTGATATTGCTAGCGGGATTAGCAAAGTACGCAACATTGTTGCCGTTTTCGAGCGGCACCACATCGTTCAGACTAGTTAGAAATCCATCTGGAGTACGAATCAAGCCCATCATGTCGAGGTCATCATCCGAGCGAACTCGAAGTTGCCACTTACCCTGACCGTCGCAGAGCCGGTTGGTCAGACCTTTCTCCGCGTTCCCGCTCTCCAGATCCTGCACAGTGATCTGTTTCGATTCATTTGGGCTAAGCGAGAAACTGACCGCGCCGTCGGGGCTTCTGGTGCCTCCATCGTCAATACCGTAGATCTCGACTTGAACGGCATTGTCATTTGGATTCACAAAACGCAGAAAGGATTGCTGGTTAGTGTTACTTCCCGGATTTACCATTGGCAGAAACGTCTCAATGGGTAGCAGCGAATCCCGCGGATCGGCACCGATCATGTTGGTATTGTCGCAATCTGCCGCTACGCCAGATGCAATCGCCACGAGAAGTGGAATGAGGAATATCTTTTTCAAACATTGAACCAGTCGCTTTGGGCACACTATAGCCAGACGACTTGGCTTTTACGATGCGTAAATGTCATTAATTGGACAGGAAACCTTCCTGTCACTACGCAATGGTTAGTTGGCTGTAGATCCTCAACTTGTCACCTTCCGGTGCTCTCACTCTCGATTCGAATAGCTTGATTTCGTCAGAATGCCTACCGGTTTCTTTGGCCGATTAATGTCTCTACCCATCCCACATAGCCGCCGCCGTATAACTTCCGCCCGTTAGCACCACTAGGCCAATAGCACCTTAAACATTCTTGCCGGGAGACATGATTAGAGCCCTAACGATTCTAGCGCTTTCTCAACCTCGTTTTCACTTTCGATGTCTCGAATAGTCCATCAACCAGCGTGGCAATCGATACACTTCACTTCTCAGGACCTGGAGGTGGGGAAAATACGGGAAAGGGCCTGACCCGCAAGCGACACTTTCTAGTTTTCCACACCTCGTTTTCACTTTTGCAGCTCCGTATACTGCTGACTTCTCCTAACCAACAAGAGTGGTCTTGATGAAGGTATTCAAAGTCGGTTGTTTAATTGCTTTCATGCTTGCAACAACGGGCGCCGTCGCCACCCCCCCCAACATTATTCTTTTAATGGCTGACGATATGGGTTGGGCGCAGACCAGTTATTACGGTCACCCGTTACTGAAAACACCGAATCTCGATGATATGGCAGCAAGCGGGTTGCGTATGGACCGCTTCTACGCCGGCGCACCAAGTTGTACGCCGACCAGAGCATCGGTCATGACCGGACGGATTGCACGCCGAACAGGCGCCGCCCGTGTTGGCGATTCTATTAACAAACAGGAAAAGATGCTGTCCATCGCATTTCGTGAAGCTGGTTATGCCACAGCACATTTCGGCAAGTGGCACCTGAACGCGGTCAACACGCCGGAGCATCCACTACCGGGAGACGATCCCCATAATCCTGGCGAACTTGGATTCGACTATTGGCTGAGCGAAACCAATCAGTTCAATCTAAACCCAATCTTAAGCCGCATGGGGGAACGCGTGCAGCTTCAGGGTGAAGGTTCTGAAGTCATTGTGCAGGAAGCATTGAAGTTTATCGCTGACCAAACCGCACAGGACAAACCCACGTTCGTTGTTATCTGGTATGCCTCGCCACATCGGCCCATGAAAGCCTCCAACGCGGACGCACAACCGTTTCTTGCCGCGACAGATCGGGTGTCCGCCGACCATCATGCAGAGATCGTTGCTATGGACCGCTCGATAGGTATGCTCAGGGACGGGCTGCGGAATCTCAAAATAGCGGACAACTCACTGGTCTGGTTCACCAGTGATAACGGTGGACTGCCAAACATCGACCATCCGTCACAGTGTGGCGATGCGGCAAGAAAGAGTGGCGCACCTGAAGCGGACAACCTCGCGGTCGGTTGTCACACCGGCATACACCCCGATACCACTGGTCATTTGCGCGGGTTCAAAAAGGACCTGTATGAGGGCGGCCTCCGCGTACCTACCATCATCGAGTGGCCCGATGGAATATCACCACGGATATCGCACTTTCCATCCGGGACGGTGGATATGTTCCCCACCCTGATTGAGATCGCTGACCTCGATCCCGATTCAATCAATAAGGTTCATGACGGTATTTCGTTGGTGCCGGCGTTCAAAGCAGAACCTGCGCGGCGGGATCAGCCGCTTGGATTCATCGCCGGCGGGTCCATGTGGCTGGACAACGACTGGAAGCTGATTCATACCTGGGACAATAAGTACGAGCTTTACAATGTTGTTGGAGATCCCAGGGAAGAGCAGAACCTGCTCGATCAGTTTCCAGACCGAGCCGCTCGCATGCGCCAGCAACTGGTTGCGTGGAACAAGTCTGTCGAGCGAAGCATGACCGGCGCGGACTACCCTAAAGGCAGGGTGTTGCCCTCAGGTCGGTAGTCGAGAATCTAAAAGGCCGGCGCGTCGGCCACCCATACTTCCGGCGAAGACAACCACTTTTTGTCCTCGTCCATACGACCATCCCAGCCACCGATCACATACAGTCGACCGTCAAGAATCGCGGATGCAGGTGAAGACATTGGCCTGGGCAGCGTAGCAGTGACTTCCCATTCACCACCTTCTGTAAGCGTCACGATATTGCCACAGAAACTCTTCTTGCCACCCTCGGGCGTCGTGTGCCCGGCGACCATGTAGATTCTGTCTTCATGAACAAAGGTCGCGCCTTCCGAATGAGAATGACCGTAAGGAAGTGAAGGGCCCTCCTCCCAGGTATCCGTTGCCGGGTCATAGATGTCGATGCGCGCCTGATCAATCTGCTCACTGTCGTGATGAAACTGGCCACCAATCACATGGATTTTTCCATTCAATAACGCGGAGGAGTGCTGATTGCGAGGAACTGGAATCGGTGCCGCCTCGCGCCATTGTCCGTTACCGGTTTTCTCCCATTCATCCAGGTCTAATACCCAATGTTCTTCCCCGTCGGTATCCCGGTCTTCCTTAAGGCCGCTGATGTAGTGCAGCGCTGACCCGATTCGCTCAAGACAACCCGCGCCGCGTTTTTCCGGCAACAGTGGCGCCGCACTGTAACGATCGAGGCCCGGATTGAACTGCCAGACCTCGGCAATAATATGGTCTTTGGCAGGACTGATCTTGTCTTTCATACCTCCCGCAAACCAGAATGTGTCGCCCTGCTCAACCAGATTCACGTGGGATAGCGCGCTCGGTAAATCCTGTAGTTGGGTCCAGCTACCATCAGCCGGATCAAAAATATCGACCCGCTTACTGGACATCACGTTATCTTCATACCCGCCGAGGACAACCAGTTTCCCATCCATCACCAGGCTCGCCGGTTCCCATTTACCCACCGGCATGTCATCGAGTTGCCGCCAATCAAGGCTCTGCGCTGCTTCCATTGATATTTTTCCGCGTCAAAAAGAGATGGATACCATATCCAGCGTACTATTAAAGCGCAATATCGTAGACGTCAGGGAACTGCTCAGGTTTCGTAGGGTACTTCTCCTTGGCACATTACCCGATGCATGACTCTTTCTTCTTCGCCATGATCAAACACACCGGTATGCAAGGTGCAGCGATTATCCCAGACGACCACATCATCCGGCTGCCAGCGATGACGATACATTGCATAGACATGCTGGCAGTGGGCGTAAAGAAACTCGAGTAGATTGGCACTCTCTTTGGGCTTCATCCCCTCTACTTCACTACAACGTTGGGGCTGGGTAATGTACAACGCCTTTCTGCCAGTAATAGGATGCGTTCTGACTGCCGGATGCGAAACAGGCTCCATTGGTGCCTCATCCAGGCGTTTAAGTTGCGCTGCATTGTGCTTGAAACGCAGCCCTTTCAGCATATTTTGCATCACCGGTGATAGCGCCTCATAGGCCATATACTGATTGGCAAAGACAGTGTCGCCACCATGTGACGATATTTTCCGCGGCAACAGGCAGGTATAGGACGGCGGTCTTTCTACAAAAGAGGTATCGGTGTGAAATCCGTTAGTAGGGGGCAATGTTGAGGTACTCGCCAGATTCACCTCGTTGATGTCAGGCCACTGGGAATGCGGCACTTCTCCCGGTGTAAACATAATGGGATCGAGCCTGCTGACAAATACGATGTGTTGTTCTGGTGTTACAGGTTGACCAGGTAATACCGCAACACAATACTCAGAAACAAGTCCTTTGAGTTCAGCTATCTGTTCATCGCTCATCTCCGGAATCGATGTGCCGGTAACCCTGACACCGGTCTGACCCGTCATCAGTTCCGCTTTAACCAACCTGACATCGTCAATGCCAAACCGGTTGTCACCTGATTCACCCATCTCGCGCAACACCTACTGTTATGCCTTTACCAAAAGTATAGACGCACAGGCCAGTCCCGTCCGCAGTCGTGAGAACTTCGTGTTCCCAACCCAGATGACCCGCCCATTCAGGAATGATAAAGTTCCCCGTCCACATCTTACCAGGGGAGAAAATGTTAAACGCGATTCAACTCGGCAAGAACTGCGGGCTTAAAGTCTCAGAGTTGTGCCTCGGCACAATGAACTTCGGAATGCCCGGTCAGGGCCATCAGGGTGACTGGACGCTGGGTATCGACGATGCGCGGCCTATTTTCAAGGCAGCCATTGACCACGGTCTTTTCTACTTCGATACGGCTGATGTCTACGGCGTGGGTGCATGCGAGGAAGTCGTCGGCGCTCTGCTAAAGGAACTACTGCCACGCAGTGAATATGTCCTTGCCACCAAGATAGCCAACCCAATGGGCCAGGCGCCCAACATGGGGGGATTATCGCGTAAACATATTATGGAAGGTGTCGATGCCAGTCTTAAACGACTCGGCCACGATTATATCGATCACCTTGTCATCCATCGCCATCCCCACGGTATTCGAAACCAGGTACCCGTGCCCGTCGAAGAGACAATGGAAGCACTGCACGACGTAGTGAAAGCAGGCAAGGTTTTGTATCTAGGTGGCTCCAGCATGTTTGCTTGGCAGTTCACTGAAATGCAGATGATGGCCGAAGCGAATAACTGGACCAAGTTTGTTTCCATGCAGAATCATTACAATCTTATCTACCGCGAAGAAGAGCGCGAGATGAACCCTTATTGCCACAAGACGGGCGTCGCATTAACACCCTGGTCTCCACTGGCACGAGGCATCTTGGCAGGATCCTATCAGGGCGGTTTCGATAAAGGTTCAACTAATCGTTCCAAAGGAAGGGACCGCAAGCGTACGGAAAGTCTTTATCAGGGAGAGATGGACTTCGCTATCGCGGATCGCGTGGTGGAAGTCGCCGAGAAGTATGGCAAGAAACCAGCACAAATTTCTCTCGCGTGGATGCTGCAAAAGCCCGAGATCTATTCACCGGTAGTCGGGGTCTCAAAGATCTCGCAACTCGGCGATCTTGTAGGCGCCACAGACATTACACTGGATAAAGCTGACGTCACGTATCTGGAAGAGTTATACAAACCAGTCGTTAATTTGTTATCGATCGGGAGTTCGTAGCCTAACCGGCGGCCTTGCGTTGCAAAGATTCATCCTGAGATTTTGACCTGCTGAATTCCATCATCGAATCGGCAATGGATCCATATCCCAGCGTGACGAGATCGAGGAAGTAGTTCTGATAGAGTCGCCATGGACTTTTTGAGCCCTGCTTCGGCAGCTTGTCAATTGCCCGCTGAATATAGCCCGAGGTGAAATTAATTATCGGTTCCTTCTCGATAGATTCGTCATGGTTCCTCGGGCGGCACGAGGCGTAATGGTGTCGTCTCATATAATTCAATAACCGGCACACAAATGTAGAAGTAAGATCCGCCTTGAGTGTATAGGAAGCATTGGTATAACCCATCACGATGGCCGCGTTGGGCACATCCTCCAACATCATGCCTTTATATGTCATCGCGTTAGGAACATCCACCGACCGACCATCGATAACCAGGTCGATGCCCCCGGCAATCTTGATATCAAGCCCGGTCGCGGTCACGATCACATCAGCGTCCAGATGCTCGCCGGACTTAAGCAGAACACCGTTTTCCGTAAAGGACTCAATGTGGTCCGTCACAACTGAAACCTTGCCGCCACGGATCGCTTCGAACAAATCAGCATCGGGTACCAGACAAATTCGCTGATCCCACGGGTTGTAGTTTGGCGTAAAGTGCTTCTCGACATCGTAGTCCGGGCCCAGCGCTTGACGAACGCCACCTACCAGCCATTGCTTCATCTTTTCGGGGCGCTTGCGGCTATAGGTAAAAAAGAGCCAGCCAAAAATTACGCTTTTCCATCGAGAAACAAAGTAAGACAGATTCTCTGAATACTGACGAAGCCAATTCGCAAGGCGATTCTCCGAAGGCATCGACACCACATAAGTTGGTGACCTTTGCAGCATGGTGACGTGAGACGCGGTGTGCGACATCTCTGGCACTATCGTCATTGCTGTCGCGCCACTGCCAATCACCAGAACCTTCTTGTCAGCATACTCAAGATCTTCGGGCCACTGCTGAGGGTGAATGATCGGGCCGTTGAATTTGTCCCTTCCCTCAAACTCAGGTGTATAACCATGCTCGTAGTTATAGTAGCCACTGCACATCAACAAAAAGTTACAGCTGATACTGACAGTCCCGTCGTCTGTTTCAGCCTCGACCAGCCAGTGATCCTCTTCCCAGGTTGCCCGCTTAACCCAATGGCGAAAGCGAATCCGCTCTGGAATATCATTCTCCGCTGCGGTTTCGTTAATGTATTTCAGAATGGAAGGACCATCGGCAATCGCCTTGCCTTCACTCCAGGGCTTGAATGCATAACCGAGGGTAAACATATCTGAGTCAGAGCGTATGCCCGGATAGCGAAACAGGTCCCAGGTACCACCAATATCATCACGACCCTCAAAAATCACGAAGGACCGGTCAGGACTGTGCTTCTTTAAATGATAGGCAGCGCCAATTCCACTCAAGCCAGCGCCGACGATCAGAACATCAACATGCTCCATGCGTTATTCGATGTCCTGACCAAAGTTGATGGTGATTCCATTCAGATCTATCACGGAAAACTCTCGTACACCGTAAGACTGATCCGCCGGTTCCCGGGTTATGTTTGCCCCACGGGACTTAATTTCCTCGTAATAGGCATCAACATCTACCAGCCACTGAAACAAAACAACGCCCTGCGCATGGGTATCACCGGTCGCAAAATGGATCGCTGAGTTATCGCGCCACACCACACTGTACTCGTCCATCGAGAAGTCGAAATTGAACCCCAGAACATCACGATAATATTCTGCGCTTGCCTTGGGGTCTTCTACATGGAAAACAGGTGCACCCTGAATAAACTGCTTGGGATCGTTGGCAGGTTGTTCTGGCATCAGATTCTCCTTAGAAGACCAATCGGCCTAAACTTTCAGCCACGCAACAGGGCTTCTCCTGACCCTCGACTTCCATCACAAGTTCATTCATCACCTCGATCATGCCACCCTTGATCTCCACCGTTTTCAGGGTGCCGGTGGTTCTCACTTTGGAGCCTGCCGGTACAGGTGATGGAAATCTCACCTTGTTAAAGCCGTAATTGATACTAAGTTTCTGACCTTCGAGGGTAATCGCCTCGGTCGCCGCATCAGCCGCTTTTGGCAAATGGCCCATAATAGATAGGGTGAGCTGGCCATGGGCAATAGGGGCACCAAATGGTCCTGCCTTTGCTAGTTCAACATCAATGTGTATCCATTGGTGATCCATCGTCACTTCGGCAAAATCGTTGATTCTTTCCTGCGTAACCTCAAACCATTCCGACTGCGTTGTTTGTTCGCCAATACGGGAAGTCATTGTTTCATATGCCTTTTCTAACGCTTCCTCAGACATTTCGGTACTCCTAATAAAATGTGAAACAGGGGTCGAACTCTATCATACCTTCGCTACTGCGTAGCCCGTTCAGATGCGTATATATCGCTAAGAATTCTTCGCCACTGCGCATAACGAGCCTGCAAAGAGCCCGTCAGGTGAATCACCGTACCCTCAAGTTCCATCGCCGTCGGCGTCACTTCCAAGTCAAACGCATTGGTCATTTTTCGCAGCTCATCCTCATTCATTTTCGATTCCCTGAAGGTATCGTAAGCTGCTTCAGCTTTCGCCCAGCTTCCACTTCGCCTCGGCGCAGTCTTAAGCTCCAGCGCTTCATTCCCGAGAATCAGTTCATGGCTATAGCGCCTCCAATCCGTATAGGTTCGAGCGATCTCCTCATAAAAAAGCGTATAGGTCGCATCAACCGTATCGGCAAAACCATACTCCGAATCGCGAATCCGCTCCGACCGCATAACCATGGAATCATCTCTTGCCGGGAGAGAGGTGAGATAAACCCTTCCAGTTTCATCTTCCCGAAGAAATTGGGAAAACGTCTCTGGCGAGAGACTCATGGCGTAACGCAGCTTCGCAATATCAATCAGGTTATTTACCTCCGATACTGTTAGCACTTTACGCACCTTATTTATATCGTTAGTAATAGTGTGATAAAGATCTGAAAAAGGATCGACGATGTTGCCAGTTTCTTCGTAGGCATGGTCGAAGGCGAAATCTGAGTAGGTTTGCTCCAACCAAACTCTTCCTGCTGAATCCACGACACGCATACGCAAAGAAAGCTCAACCCCGTTTGAGGTCGCAATCTCACCACTTATCTGTAACTCGGCTGCAGGGTCGTTATCTGGCAACACACGGATTGCTCCCCAACCACCGGCTTCCATCAACGTCCGTTTCAGAACGACAGGCATGTAACGCGCCTCAGCGTTACGTAGCTGTGGTACACCACCTTTCCCGAGATGGAACTCTGCTATCGATACGTTAAGCGCCGGACCTTCGAAGAAGCCGCGAAGCAAATCAGCTTGAAGGGGAATCCTCTGGGGGATTGGCTCTGGTAAAGGTTCAGGTGCGACACATGCGCTTAAAAATGTCACGAACCAGCATATTCGGATCCAGGTCACCTGTCGGGCGCGCCCATCGTACAGGTTTTTAAAGTAGACACTTTGAATTCACAGTCATACATACCCTCACCCGGTTCGAATGGCATATAAACTCGATTTAAAGTAAACGGAATTAGATCATAGTAAACCGAAGTTGCGAGGTTAACTCGGCTGTCTCCTTTCGACAGGATGTGACGAACATTGAGCCCCTCTGGCAATGCTATATCAAAGACCAGTTGATCCCCCACCCAACCGCACTGCTCCTTACCCAGCTTACCGTCGAACTGAAAATCATCCGTGAATTTACAATTCAGCGAAAAATCTTCTTCCCGTTCTATGGTTATCGACTCTCGGTCCTGTTCAATCGTTAACACACTGGATTTGGAGATTTTTTCCGCGAAACGGCCAACAACCATAATACCTGCCGCGAGTTGCCCAGGTCTTTGGTTTTCCACTGCAATCGCAGGACGCGGGCCAAATCGAGGGTCTTCAGACTCACGCGCTCGCTTCTCCGCGGCCAGGGCTTCCAGATACTTCCAACGGATCTTCTGGTCTGCCTGATCGCTCATTTGATAATCCATTTCCCAGGAACCGGAAAAGTCAGGCTTACTCGCAATCACCACTTGTTCACTAACCGGTGGTTCGCTTTGATTCTGACAGGCAGATAGCAACATTAGCACCGGGATAAGCAACCTCACTGTATCACCGTCATATTGCGCAGCCACTCTGGTTTGATTAGCTGACCCTCGCCACTTTGCTGCACACTCAGTCGCCTCGCACTGACCGTCGGTTCCGGGCAAACTCCGCTGTCGCGATACGCTAGTGCAGTGGCTAACTTCGCTTCTTCCGGGTCACCTAGCATGTGACCAAGATCATCGGCGACATTACACCCTGGGAGAGGAGTACCAGTCGGCGTTTCCACGTCAGATGAGGGTGAAAATCCATCAGAATAGTCGCCAAACCCCTTTGCATTGACACTGCGAAACTGAATAGTGAAATAACTGGTTCCACAATTGTCCATCGCGTAAAAACCATAGGGTTTCCCGCAGGTATTGCTACCAATCTGAATCACCTCAAGATCAATTCCTCTCAGTCCGTTAATGATGGCTTCACTGGCGGAACAGGTTCCACCCCCTGTTAGAACAAACACTCGAGGAAGGTCCAGCGCAGGCAAGGTCGTGCCAGCTGGTGCCGAGAATCCGCGCGCTGTCGAACGAAAAAGTGTGGGAAGTAACAACCGACCTGTCACTGGATTGACAGTACTGTGCTTGTCGTTGAACTGGAGCTCATCAAACACCCGGCCGATACTCGCGTCGCCAGCAATCATGTAGGCGAGTTCATTGGCAATATCAAGGAAGCCTCCGCCGTTGTAGCGGAGATCGACGATGAGATCGACAATTTCCTCCTCTTTCAGGAGATCTACTGCATCAATCAACTGTTGTTCGGAAGTCGCAATATGATCATTGAACAACATGTAACCAACCCTGCCGGTGTCCGTATCGATAACGCTTACATTCTGAACAGGAGTGGAGGTTATCTCTGTGCTCTGAAGAACCACCGTCCGCGTTTCCGTCGCATCCAAATCCCTGATGACGAACTCGTGACTCTCGCCCAGTTCTTCAGGGGAGAGCCCCGCATTGAGAACGTCCACGTTTTGCGAACCACTGGCGTTTACCAGATCTACACCATCAATCTCAAGAATCTCCGCACCCCGTGCAAGGTTAACGTCTGAGGCGGGTGTGTTTGGTTCCGTATAAGCGATAACGACTTTCCTGGGTGGCGTAGAAGAGACAATTGAGAGTGTCATTCCATATCCCGCAGAGATTCCAGACTGAGACAATCGTTCCCACACCTCTGTATCCAGGGCGAAATGAAATCGATCTTTACGATTACCGGCGGGCGTCAGCTCAAAGGACCGCATTAGTTCAAAGTACTCTAGTGCATCGTCCTCTGTTCCCGGGTCAACATCTTCAATCTCGTCGTACCACAAGTAGGTGTCATCGCTCATGGCGCGCAACCAGTTATTCTCGTCCGTGACGGTGCCCTGCACGTCCGGAAAACTTCCCTCTCGTGGAGACGCGCACATATTGACGAAGTTGTCCCGTGACTCAAACACACCTGCTATCCATCCCGATTCCGAAGGTACTGTAGTCATGTCATCGTTGTCAGCGCTATCGTCGACGTTGTCGTCTGCTGACACAAAATTGGCGATTGGCGGCGCAGGGCCGCTACCGCTTCCTTCACTACCTCCGCTACAGGCGCCAAGAAACACGCAACTGAACATCACAGTGAATGCGTATAACTGACTGATTTTCTTCGTGGTCCAGAGCATGACACGCCAATTCTGATCGTCTTTTGATATAGTGCTGCGAATGAGCCAGACGGTTCTACCCAAAAATTATAGCAAGGTCTCTGGTGAAGCAGCTTTATTTCGTACGTCATGGTCAGACCGAGTGGAACGCCGCTCATCGTGTCCAGGGTCAATGGAACTCCGATCTCAACAAACTAGGCAGGGCTCAGGCCGAAATCAACGGTCAGCTTCTATCAGATCTGAATATCGAAGCACTATTCGCCTCACCCCTGGACAGGACCCGACAGACGGCGGAGATAATAAACCGACATCTTGAACTACCCATCACTTTTGACGAACGCATCAAAGAATGGGATTGCGGCGACTGGAGTGGTTATCTGTACGACGAAGTTCGAAAAAAGTGGTCGGAAGAGTGGCAGGCCTATCAGGCAGACAGATTTAACTACCGAGGCCCAAACTGCGAAAACGTTCCTGACATGATGGAACGGGCGCGACCATTTCTTGATGAGATTCTTGCACATCCCGCAAACACTATTGCCATTGTATCTCACGGCATGATTGGCAAGATCATGGTTTCAATGCTGCTGGAGTTCGATGAGCGAAGCACGCTGGATCTTGGACAACCGAACGACGTTGTATTCAAATTGTCTCTCGATAACAACAATATTGAAGTGTCTCATTTCGTTAGAGGCAAAGGTCCTATTGCCGGACATCAGGTTGAAAGCTAGAGGTCGTCGCTCAGGTCTGTTTTTCAGCATGAAAGCACTATTACTCCTTCTGGTATCAAGCCTGGCTCTGGCGAAACCAGATCCACTCGAGCTGCAAATTGCAGGGAATAAGATGCGTCTGCACGGCGACCATGCTGGAGCTGAAGTCATCTATCAACGATTAATCACTGAATACCCAGATGACGCTATTGGCCATGTATTTAATCTCAACACACTTCTCACGAAACTAACCTCGGATCCAAGGAATACGCAGTACGATCTGCAAATCCGAAAGGATGCTGACGCAGCGCTAGCCATCTGCGAACGTGTAATTGCTAATAACCCAAGAGACCATAGTGCTTACTACAACTGTGGTCAGACCCATCTGACAATGTCATATTTGTCAGCGATGCGAGGTGAATACTATCCATCAGGGCGACACGGCAATCTTGCCATTAAGCAGTTGGAAAAAACCCTGGCGATTAAACCAACCCTCGTCGAAGCGAAAATGCACCTGGGCGTCGCATACTACTACGCAGACAACCTGCCACCATTTCTAAAACTTATGTCATGGTTTCTCTGGTTTATACCTCGAGGAAACCCGGACAAAAGTTTTCCGTATCTCGAACAGGTCGTGTTATACGGTGGACCCTTCAGCGATGTCGCGAAATATATCTATGCAGACCTTTTGGCCGGTGAGGGCCCCGCCCAGAATCAGAAGGCAACCAGCATGCTGCAGGAGCTTTCCGACACTTACCCGGGAAACCAGCGATTTCGGCTGCGATACATTTCGTTACTGCTCTCGCAGCAGCTGAATCACGAAACGATTGCCGCTGGTAATAGTTTCCTTCGCGACTCCGACGATGAAATCGCGAGCGACCTGGTCCGCCTTTGGATTTCGCGCGCACACCTTGCGTTAAATCAGTATGAGCTGGCATCAAAATCATTTCTCAGAATAGACACCGAGCGAGCGAAAGGACTTCCACCCTGGGGATGGCATTCGCTACTACTGACTCAAGGGCAACTGGCGGACCTTAATGGTGATCGAACCACCGCGGTCAGCGCCTACCAGCAGATCATTGAGATCAGCAAACGCGACTATGTGAGCTCGGCAGTAATTGAAGATGCCGAGCGAGGGTTACAGAGGTGAGTCGCAACCCAAGTCCCAAAGATCCCCGGTGCTGGACGAAAACCAGAACAACTGAGGGTACATCTCGCATTTTTGTGCTGCCGGTAGCTGTTGGTCCTCAAGAAACCGTTTCTTGGTATCACTAATACTATAGCGATCCGGCACCATCCTAACGCCACCGTCATCTTCGATATCAAAGACAATTCTTGTATTTCCCTCGTCTCCCCACGGGGTCCATAAGATCTCTTCCTCTGTATGCCCCGTTCCAGGCTCACCGTTGTAGGCGAAGCTAGCCCAATAGGACATCATGCTGGTAGAAACGAGGTCGAATTCCTCCTGCATCGAGGGAGGGAACATTACTCTGTTTGGTCTCGGAAAATTTCCGAATGAGAAGGGCTTATCCACACCATGCGCTGCACCCATCAATCGCTTTAGATCGACCACCACAAGGTTTCGCAGATCATCCACATCAAACCGGTAGGCCCATACGGTCCTGCCCTGAGCGCTTCGCAGGATGCCAGCCAAATCATCTACCATGGCATAGGTAAAAGCCTCTGCCCCATATCCTCCATAACGTTCATATGTATCAATGTTCTTTATGCCGACAGGCAACCCAAACCGCGTATCTACCAATTCCGTATTGGCCATCATAAAGAGTCTGACCTCGTCACGATTTGCACCCAGAATAATAGGCACTTCGTTATAGTTTGCGACATCGGAAAATATTTGCTGGGGATCAGTAATGCCTGGTAACACATATCCGCCACCAAACACCTTTGGTACCTGCAGCAAGTCAAAGGGATGCAGGTCATAACCAAGATAATAGGCCCAGAACAGCTCAGCTGGGGTCTTACTTCGCAGGTACCTCGCCAGATCCTGCTTGTTCATCGTTCGCAGGCGCTCTTTAGCCGTCTGCCGATCTTCAGCAAATCCATCCCTACGCATCAACTTCACAATGACTTCGCCACTACTAAAGGGGTCGCCAGGAATCGCATCGTCGAGAAGGTTTTCTGCGGTGCTCACATCGGTCATGCGAAACACGCCGCCCTGAACAATTGCTCTATGAAATAGACCCTGCGCCAGAGGTGACGCCAAAAGCGATAACACTCCGCCCCCACCCGCAGAGTTGCCCAATATAGTTACGTTGTTCGGATCACCACCAAAGACGCTGATGTTACGTCGTACCCAACGCAACGCCATAATCTGGTCCAGCGTGCCGTAGTTACCTGACGCATCTTCTGCAAAACCGCCTTATTCACGAAGCACATCGTGACGAAACCAACCCATTGGTCCCAGCCGATAATTAAACGACACTCGCGCCAACTGGTACTCACCTGCAAACAGCGCTCCATCATCTATCGGGTCATTGGTGCCACCCATCACATTGCCGCCACCGCGTATCCATACCATCACCGGCCTGCGATCATTGCCCGTCGGCACGAAGTCAGGATGGTAACTGGGTGCCCATACGTTGATAGATAGACAGTCCTCACTGCCAATGGGTAAATCTGTCGCAGTTGCTTGAACCGGTAACTGAGTACACTGGCTTCCAAACTCAAGCGTTTCACGACGAGAAGTCCAAGGACGCGCAGGTCTGGGCGCTTTCCAGCGAAGATCATTGACCGGCGGTTCCGCATAGGGAATACCCAACCATGCATGTGAATCCGGCCCCTCTGAATCCCGATAATGTCTCCTGCGCTGATGGTTCTGACTGAACTTGGCGCCGGAATTCTTGGAGGGAGTTCTTCGGGAGAAAGGTAACTAATAACGATAAAGACTGATCCTGCGATCAGCACAATAATCAGGAGCAAGATAAAGAGGAGTATTCTCATGATCGGCCTTTCTTATTATGTTCTTTCCAAATTAAGTAATTGGTATTCCTGGTTTGATCATGCCGCACCATCAAGGTGCGCTCGATTCAATATACCATGGGCAACGCCGCGTCCAATGCAGATCTTGTAACCGTCTTGTAAGGCTAGGAACCCAGCCGACGGATCTTATTCAAGAACGAATTAATCTCTCGCTCCGCCTGTTTATCACGCTGTGCAATTGCTATGGCTAGCCCTTGCTCAAAGACATCACGCGCGGCGGTCAATTCCCCTTCCTCGAGCAACGATCTGCCCAGTAGTTTGTATGCTGCGGAGTAGTCCGGATCTTGCTCAATACAGGATTCCAAATGAGGAATCGCGCGCGCGAATTCTTTCTCATTGAAGTAACCACTACCCAGGCCGAATCGCAGCATAGGATCGTCGCGCCCAGATGCGAGCATTCTTTCAAGATTATCGGTAATCTCCATGGTTTAACAGACTACCATACCAGTATCACAGTGCCTGCAAGCGAGGTGGTTTTCCGGAGTCAGGGCAAGCATATCCAGACGGCTACACTGGTCGCCTTTGGGTTGAATTTTCGGTGTAACTCTGTAATTTCCGTAAGTTCCATGGATCAAGCGGATCACAGAATCCGGTGTGACTGGCTACTAATAAGGAAACAGGCCTGTCTGAGACGATTAGACGGCTGAACGAAACAGCCAATCTGGATCTGACGGAGTGGTTTAAAAGTCAGGACTGGCTGGGAAGAAGCGAAAAGGATGTCGCTGCGCTGGAAGACCAACTGCGTGACTACTGGAACCTTGGTAGAAACGTAATCCTCCAGTGGTCCCAGCTGGAAGACAGCATTCAAATACTGGTTGTACCGCAATATATGATAGCGGAAGCAGAAATTCGCCGGAGTCCTCTGAGAAACATCAGGAATTCATTCGCGATCTGCTAACCGGTGACAAACAGGTCAGTCTGGAAGCGTTGGAGCAAACTGCAGAACGCCTCAGATACCCAACAAGCAATATCAGTATCGGTGGCCGAGCCTGGCGATTACCTGGCATTCTAACCAACGAAATCGTTAAGAGATTTGGTACTAACTACATAGAAGATCAGGCGGTCGCTCTTTTCGACGTTGTCCGGTTTTCCCTGTATTCACCACTGGAACAGGTAGCGCAACTCAACAGTTTATCTTATTCGCTCAACTCCGCTCATGCCAAGATGCTGACAAAAGAAAAGGATATCAGCTTCGCTCGATCCACCACAGGTGATGGTTTTTACGTCTGGAACAGAGATAACAGTGTTGAAGCAAATATTAATCTGTACCACTTTATGCATTTGGCATTGGCAGACAATGCGATAGCAAGATCCAAGTCGAGCGGTAACGTAACGCCTGAATTGGGAGCGGCCTTTCACGTTGGTAGCCACTACGAGTTATATCAGGCTGAGGGACTCAATCCCACCAGCGCATACTTCATCGTTGGCGATGTAACCATTGAGCTCGCCCGTATGGTAGACCAAACCAAACCTGGTCAGGTCCTGGTTGGTGACTTTCAAGCGCCAATGACGAATGAACGCACAGGTGAAATTGAAAGAGTGAGTGCTGTTCACTTTATCGAACTAACACAGGAAACATTATCAAGCCTTGAAGGGCTGGAGCTTTCAGGCGAACCCGTCGATGCCATTCGCTGCTATCTCACGGGGATCAGGGAGGATAGGAAATTTACCGTGAATAAATACCAAATAACCGACAAACACGGACTCACCCGATATGCGTATAACGCTAAGATCAATATTTACCGGGAAAACTCTGAACCAATCTTTCTTGGACTACAGGATACAGATCTGGAGCACTTGAGCTAACGCTATAGTTATGGCGCAGACAACTCAAACATTCTCGCAGCGTTGTCCCAGAAAATTTTACGAATACTATCCTCACCAATAGGTTGATTCTCTAGCGATGCGAAACCTGATGGCCAGGTACCGTCCGCATGAGGATAGTCAGTGTTGAAAGTAATGTAGTCATCACCCACCAACTCAACCGCAGCAGGCAACGTCATTTCATCACCACGACAGGCGACCAGAAAGTTTGACTTAAAGTACTCCGTGGGGCGCCTTTTCAGCAAAGGGTGCTCGGCACTACCGGAAAAATCAAAATGTTGTTCCATGCGCTGCAACCAATAGGGAAGCCAGCCTGCATCTGCTTCCACATGCACAATCTTGAGTTTCGGGTATTTCTCGACCACTCCAAACCAGATTAGCGACATCATCGCCACCATGGCTTCAAAGGGATGCGCGACAATGTGACCCGCCGTATGAGTGTGCATCCGATCCCCAAAAGAAGGTAGATACGGTGAGCCAGAATCGTGAATACAGACGGGCTTACCGATTTCCTCCAACGCCGCCCACAAGGGATCCAGATCCTCGTGGTAAAAATTGCGGCCTTCTACCGGATTAGGTCGAACATAAAAACATGCCGCTCCTTTTTCGCTGGTGCGTCTGGCCTCCGCGATCGCATGTTCGCAGGATTGAATCGGCAGCATCGCCGCCATTAACAGCTGATGTGGCGCCGCGCCGCAATACTCAAGACTCCAATCGTTGTAAGCGCGACAACACGCAGACAGCAAGTCCAGATCCCTGAAAGGTTTACCGAGTAGCTGACCACCTACCGTAGGATAAATCACCTGGGCATCAACGCCTTCTTCTTCCATATCAGAAAGACGCGACGTTACATCGAATCCCTGATCCCTGGAACTTTGGAATTTCTGCATGCCTTCATGGACTGCATCCAGAAACTCCTCCGAATCCATGGGATAGTTACCATCCTGTTTGGCGATAGGCTCACCTTCGACCAACATCCCCGTCTTTCCCCCACCCATGTCACCGGGTGCCGGGGCCTGGTCGGCGAAAGCGGGATCAATGTATTCGGCCCACATCTCAGGTGGTTCTATATGATGGCAGTCGGTATCAACGATACGAAATCCGTTGCGCATAGCGGTCTCCTTTCCCCCAAAAAGATTTAAGAGCTAGAAGCCCAAACTATTCCCATTTACCCAATCTTTCAAGCAGCTACTGCCGAGTTGATTATTTCCTGGCATAAGAATTCAATAGAGGTCTTGTTTGATAGGGGAAACCACGGAGGAGGTACAGTGAAAATCGTAATCATTCCAGGGCTCACGCTGCGAGAAGTGACAAATGACGATCTGGCCCGCATCCAGGAAGTTGCAGGACACAATGCCCAAATTGTGGTGTCTGATGCTGAAGATGCCATCAACCATGTTGAGGATGCAGAGGTCATTCTCGGGTTTGTTCCTAAACCACTGTTTCAGGCGACCCGAAAGTTACGCTGGGTGCAATCGATTTCCGCCGGTGTGGACATATTCTTTTATCCCGAGTTCGTCGAAAGCGATGTGGTTCTCACCAGCGAAAAAGGTCTCGTTGGGGAACATCTCGCTGATCACGCCTTCGGGCTCCTGCTGATGCTCACACGCCAACTGGCTACGGCACTTCGACATGGCGCAGACGGTTGGAACCACAGACCAGAGATGCGTTATCAGGAGATCGAGCTGACTGGATTGACCCTCGGTATCTTTGGTTTTGGAGGCACGGGTCGCGCCATGGCAAAGCGAGGGGTCGCATTTGGCATGAACTGTATTGCTCTGGACCGTGATCCCGTCGAACTAGGTAATGGTGTAGATGAGGCATGGGATAGCAGTCGATTCTCTGATCTATTGGCCGCATCAGACGTGCTCAGTATTTGTTGTCCTCTTACCAATGAAACGCGCAATGTATTTGACGCCGACGCATTCAGAAAAATGAAAGACAGTGCGTTTCTGGTCAACGTCACCCGGGGCGAAGTAATGGAAGAAGATGCACTGGTTACCGCTCTGCAGACAGATCAGATAAGGGGCGCAGCCCTCGATGTTGCGCCAAGGGAGCCATTGCCAGCAGACTCACCACTCTGGTCAATGTCCAATGTCGTGATGACGCCACACACGGCTGGTGCCAGCCAGTTCCGCGCAGAGCGGAACATGGAAAGGTTTATCAGAAATCTACAGCGCTTTCTGGCCGATGAACCCCTGGAGGGCGCGGTCGACAAGCACCTGGGTTACTAGCCAGGTTGGGTTTCGGGACGAGAACTAATCAAACCATTTGCTCGTAGGATTCCTTGGTCGAGACAAACCTTTCAAAGGGCAACTTAATCGGCACTCCTTCTATTGCCGCAAGCAACATCATCAGGCGGGCTTCAAATCCCGCACAAGAACGTGCGACATTTTCTTCTGCCGGGACAGTCAAAGTTAAGGTCAATTTCGACCCTTCGCCATCTGGCTCGATCTCGAATCGTAGTGGTCTGAGCGGCTCTCCCAGACTACTCCATGAATACTCCAATAACCGAGGGGGATCGAACACCGAGACCTCGCTGTCTATGACGATACCGCTGTCCTTAAAATCCAGCTTGGCGGAACCACCGAGTTTCAGTTCTATTGTTCCGGGCGCCAACCAGTCGACGATATGGGCTGGGTCGGTAAGCATTGCCCAAACGCTGTCCACGTCATGGTCAATAGTCCGGGTCGGGGTAGCGGTATAACGGTCCTCATTCTTAACGATGGGACCAAGTTGCTCGTTGAATTCTGTCACCCAATGTCTTCCTATCTATGTGTGTAAAAACAAAGCGAGCATAGGCGATCGACAGGATGGGCGCTTTGATCAAGATCAAGTGGTATTAACGGACCCCCCATCACAGGCTATCGTTTCACCGGTTACAAAAGCGCCCGCTTTGGACGAAAAGTAAATCACCAACCCTGCCGCATCCTCCAGGTTACCCGCTCGATTCATCGCTGCCCTTTCCATTATCTCTTTTTCTTTCTCCTCAGTGTCGAACAACACCGCGGTCATCTTTGATTTAAAAAAGCCAGGCGCCATCACGTTGACGTTGATGTAATCGTCTCTCAGGTCTCGTGCAAGCTGCCTACTCAAATGTCCGAGACCAGCTTTTGCCGCGACATAGGAATAGTTGTGCAACGTGGTTGGACGCAGCCCATTCACAGAAGTCACATTAACAATTGATCCACGATTATCTGCGGATGCGCCATTACGCAACAAGGGCAGCAATGACTGGGTGAGAAAGAACGGGGCCTTCATATCAACGTCCACCACCTTATCCCAGGCTTTTTCATGAAACTGACCAAGCTCCTCACTCCAGGTAACACCCGCATTGTTTACCAGAATATTCAGGGCCTGCTCACGTCCTTCGAGTTCCGTAGCCAGCTTTTCACAACCTTCTATGGTAGAAATATCCGCAGGAATTGCGATGCAATCGCCAAACGCCGACAACGCGGCCTCCGTCTCACGGCACGCATCCTCCTTTCTCGATGCGACGTAGACTTTGGCACCTGCTTTAACAAGACCCTCTGCGATCAGAAGACCAATACCCCGGGTACCCCCTGTCAACAGCGCAATCTTGCCACGAACACCGAACACTGATTCATAGAACGATTCACTCATGTGAAAAAACCTGCTTACGATTTAGAAGGTGGTCAAAGTACTACGATTACTCTGGTTGGTCCATTTGCAGTCAATCTCTTTTGCTGGCAAGCCAATTCATATAGATTGGTCCTCCTGAATTAGGAGAACAAAATGGAATACCCCCTTACCGGGCTTAAAGTGCTCGACTTTTCACGAGTACTTGCCGGCCCCTTTGCCGGGCGCATGCTGTCAGACCTTGGCGCCGATGTCGTGAAGGTTGAACCTCCCGAAGGAGACATCTCCCACCACTGGGGAAAGTCTATTGGTGGACTCACCGGTTATTACAACCAGTGGAACATGGGTAAAAGAGACATCTGCATTGACATGCAGGCCGCCGGCGCCAATGATCTGGTCGGTGAACTGGTGCAACAGGCAGACATCTTTATAGAAAACTATCGACCCGGGGTTACCCAGCGCCTGGGCATCGACTATGAGACGTTGTCCAGGATCAATCCCAAATTGATCATGTTGTCGATCTCCGGTTTTGGCCAGGGGGGCTCGGAATCGCGCCGGCCAGCCTATGCACCAGTGGTTCATGCAGAAGCGGGACTCATTGCACGCCGTACCCACCGAACAGGTGATCCCTATGCCGACTATCCAATCTCAATAGCCGATACCAACGCGGGCCTACACGGGCTCACGGCAATACTGGCCGCCGTGTACATGCGCTCACGAACCGGCAAGGGACAATACATCGATATGGCAATGATCGACGCAACCGTGAGTACCGATGACCAGCTGCAGTACGATCTTGAAGATTCTCATGCCACAGGACCCTTGCCGAACGATGTTTGGATCACGGGAATAGGACCAGTCATTCTCTCGACCGATTATCGTCACTTCTGGCGCTGCATCGTCAAAAGCCGGGGTGTTAAAGACCCCAGCACCAAGGATACACCGCTCGAGGAAAAGATTGCGCTGCGACGAAAGGCTACTGCAGAGTTCATGCTCACGCTTACTTCCCGCGAACAAGTCACCGATATGATGAACGAATTCAATATTCCGTGGGGCGATGTACGCGAAGGACCAACTGTAGAGGAGCAACCCACTCTGCAGGAACGTGGTATCTTTGTAGAAGTCGACGATCGAGCAGGGGGCACCCGCGTAGTGGCCCAGTCTCCATACAACTTTTCCGACGCGGCGAGCGGCATCCAGGGACCCGCACCCTACCAGGGAGAACATAATGCGGAGGTCCTTGGGGATTGGCTTGGGGCCGACCAGGGTAAGGTAGACGAACTACGGCAAAACGGTGTATTGCTAACTACCGAGAAAGCAGATTATGAATTGTGAGTAATCATGTTAACGGCTGAAGAAAACGCACTCCTTACCCAGACCGGACCAGGCACGCCCATGGGAGATGTGTTTCGTAGTTATTGGATGCCCATATTACTTTCAAGAGAGTTGGAGCCGGACGGCGCACCACAACGCGTCAAACTACTCGGAGAAGACTTCATCGCATTTCGCGATACTGATGGTCGTGTTGGTGTGGTGTCGCCGCGATGCGCCCACCGCGGTGCCAACCTCTTTTTCGGACGTAATGAGAAATGTGGTCTGCGATGTGTGTACCACGGTTGGAAATTCGACGTCACTGGGCAGTGCGTAGAGATCCCCACCTCGGAACCTCAGATTGCGGAATCGCTAAAACCGAAGGCCAGCATTCGAGCGCTCAAGGTTAAGGAGTACAGCGACATTGTCTGGGGTTACCTCGGTAACGACACGCCGCCGCCATTACCACGATTTGAGTTCGCCGAACTGCCACCGGAACATCGCTTCGTCTCCAAAAAATTCCAGCAGTGTAATTGGGCCCAGGCGGTCGAAGGCGGAATCGATACTGCGCACTTTTCCTATCTGCATGCTGGGTTTAACGAAGGTCAAAAGGCGCCGATGCTGCGAACCGAGCCCGGCGACAATGAACGAACCGCGCGCTATCGCTGGCTGATAGAAGACGGGTCCCCCAGGTTCACCGTGTTGAAGCATGATGCAGGTCTCGTGCTGGGCGCATCCAGGCAAGCCGATAATGACCAGCTTTACTGGCGCATCACCCAGTTCATGATGCCCAATCATTCACTTGCTCCCAACAGCTTTCCGGGTGATAACAGTCAGGGTAATACCTGGGTTCCAATCGACGACGAGTCCTGCTGGATATTTTGCTTTGCCTACAACACGGACCACCCATTTACTGAAAAAGAGCGAAAGCAGTTTTCGCGCGGACTGGGCATCTTCTCTGCAGTTGACGATCAATACATGCCCATATGCAATCGTGAAAATGACTATCTGATCGATCGCGAGTTACAACGAGAGTCAAACTTCACCGGTATCCTTGGCATTTCGGAACAGGACGCTGCCATCGCAGACAGTCAGGGGTTGATCGCTGATCGTACCCAGGAAATGTTGGGGCAAACTGATCTTGGTGTGGTACGGTTTCGTCAGATGATGCTGGAAGCCACCAAAGATATTGCAGAGGGCAAAACCCCTCATGGTGCTAACGCTCCAGAGGCCTACCTGATTCGTTCAGGTGACGCTATGTCGCAAAAGGATGTTCCGCTAGTTGATGTATTGGCTGCGCGTTTCGGGGATAGCGGGGGAAGTAGAGTCAGCTCGATCGGAAAATAACTCAAACAACATTCTTTGGAGACACTCATGGGAGACAGACTAAAAGACAAGATCGCGGTCATTAGCGGCGGCACCAGCGGCATCGGCGAAGCAACTGTTGAGCTTTTCATCAACGAGGGAGCACAGGTAGTTTTTAGCGGCCGTACTGAAGGTAAGGGCAATGCGCTAGCTGAGCGCACCGGGGCGACCTACGTTAAAGCTGACATCATGTCTGAAGACGACATCAAGGCAACCATAGATACCGCCGTCGAGAAATTTGGCGGCCTGGATATTCTTTTCAACAATGCTGGTGGGAATACCTATGGACCCGTCGACTCAGTAACCGAGGAAGCAGTCAGCTACGCATGGAAGCTGTTGTTCAACAGTGCCGTGTTGTCCACCAAGCACGCGATACCCCATATGGAAAAACGAGGTGGTGGGTGCATCATCAATAATTCCAGTATCGCTGGTATTCGCGATAGTCAGGGAGATCTGATGTATTCAGCCATAAAGGCGGGTCTTACGCACTACAGCAAACTTGCCGGAACGCGTCTTGGACCGAAAGGTATAAGAGTCAATGTAATTTCACCCGGTGCAATTGCCACACCGATATTCTGGGGAAGTAACCAGGTGGAGCTCGCAGAAGGTGAATACGAAGAAAAGATGCAAAAGCTACAACGAAATCTTTCAAGAGTGACTCCACTTGGGATCCCCGGTGTGGCTCTCGATATCGCTTACGGTGCACTATACCTCGCCTCAGAAGAAGGACGCTTTATCAACAGCCACGACCTTATCATCGACGGTGGGCGCACCAGTATGTTCCTCGACAAACCACGGGAAAAGTAGACATGATCGACTACCTCGTCACCACAGACTGGTTAGATGAGCATCTGGACGAGCCGGACCTCAGAATTCTAGACGTAACACCCATGCTCACAAAAGACCGTGTGAATCTGGCGCGTGAACGATCGTACGACGAGGGGCACATTGCACACTCGCTGTTTTTTGATGTGGCAAGTGGCGATGGCGTCCTGTCCGACCCGAACTCAGCGCTGCCCTGGACATGGCCGACGCCTGAACAGTTTGTTAAAACCATGAGCGACTTCGGTATCGCTAATGACACTCGAGTGATTATCGTTGCCAAATCGCCACGGGAAGGCGTCGATAGCGGCACCATGTGGTGTACCCGCGCATGGTGGACCATGCATCACTTTGGTGTAGATGTCGCCATATTGAAAGGTGGTATCGAGCAATGGCTGGCCGATGGCCATTCGCTGGTAACCGATCCCCAGGAATCCGTACCCAATACAGAGTTTGTCGTAGATGACAATTGGCAACGTGGCATTGCAAACAAAGAGGATGTGCTCGCCGCCATCGGCGACGACACCTGCCTGATCGACAGCCTGTCAGCCTCTTCCTACGACGGTTCGAAGGAAGTTTACGGCTCACGAAACGGACATATCACCAGCGCGGTAAATGTTCCTTTTAACGCAATGATTGATGGTGAAACGGCAAACTTTAAATCCGATGCAGATCTCGCCGCCGCATTTCATGATGTCCCGGACGAGACACATGTCATTACCTATTGCGGGGCTGCTATAGCAGCAACAGTAGACGCCTTTGCGCTCAAATGTCTCGGACGCTATGACGTAGCAGTATACGACGGCAGCCTGCTGGAGTGGACTGCAGACGACTCCTTGCCCATGACGGACCCCTCCTCTTTGAACTGAGAGCCGCAACGAACTACTGTATATATTCACATAGGTAGCGTACTCCATTGTTTAGATGGGCATCTCAATTTAATGTGGCTCTCGTGCTTCGATAAATACCATTAGCGAGTCACATTCGGGGTTCTGCGATACCACTCAACTGGATCGCACAAAAGATTTCCCCCAAAAGAGATTGCCAACGCAAATCCCCTCCTCCCCAAAAGGTGCGTTGGCGAGTCTCTTTTTTTGTCTCAAACCTCGCGTAAACTGACTGAATCACTAACCACATTTGGGATTACCGCCATGGAGAAACTCGCGGAGAACCTTTGGTTTCACGACCATATGGCGCGCTTTGATGACGGTCGCAAACTTCCCTTACGACTGACAGTAGCCAAGTTGCAAGATGGAAAGCTCTGGCTGCACGCACCTACACCACTGTCTGATGAGTTGAAAGAGTCCCTGGCGGAACTCGGTACTGTTGGGTATCTGTTTTGTGGTAACAATTTACACAACATGTGGTTACTGGAATGGGTAGACGCTTATCCAGACGCCGAGGTGTGGATAACCCCCGGAATTCCACAAAAACTTCCTGAACTGGAAAACTATAGAGTATTCCAGGAGAACCCATGGACAGATGATTTCGATACTGTTTCTATGCAAGGCGTACCATTGTTCGATGAGACGGCGTTTCTACATAGAAGTAGTCAATCGCTCATCGTGACTGATATGGTCCAGAACCACATCAGGAACGGCGTATATATCGCCCCACCCTTACTAAAGGAAGGCACCATAAAAGATCAAGACGCATTCAAGGATTACGTCAGTCAAATATCAGCCTGGGACTTCCAGCGAATAGTGATTACTCACGGCGCAAATATAGAGAAGTCAGCCAAAGAGGAGTTCCTGCGAATCTGCGAACCCTTTGGGGATCAATGACAGAGAGTCACAAAGAACTACCCCAACCCGCAAGCGTTGAAGCACTGGGTTGGCGAGGTTTTTTTGATAATCAGGTCACCGAAGAAGAACGGAGCGAGTGCACACCAGCGCGCGTTATCGCCGTGCATCGCGATGCGCTGGTGGTCCATGACGGGAATCAAGAACTGCGACTTCAACTCGGACGCCAGTGGAGCAAAACAACCAGTCATGAACGCCCAACCACGGGAGACTGGCTCCTCCTGGATTCCAATAGAGAGTGGATTAGCAGAATGCTTTCTCGGGAGTCGGTCATTAAAAGGGTATCTGCAGGCGTCGATGCCGGACAACAAACCCAGGAACAAGCTATTGCCGCGAATGTCGATACCATCTTCGTCGTAACCTCGGCAAACGATGAGTTCAGCGAATCTCGACTGGAACGCTATCTGGCCCTGGCTCACAACGCAGGGATTGAACCCGTCGTCGTCGTCACCAAGTGTGACCTTACACATAAGGCTGACGACTTTCGTAATCGCACGCTTGCCCTAACCGATGTCCCCGTCACCCTGGTCAATGCATTGGACGAATCTACAGTTCATGACCTTTATCCGTGGCTTGCGAGTGGCAATACGGTTGCAATGATGGGTTCTTCCGGTGTTGGTAAATCTACTCTGCTAAACACGCTTGCTGGCGTCGACATTCAAGACACCGGAGATGTCCGAGACAACGACAAACGCGGGCGGCATACAACGACCAGCCGTTCGATCCATCTGCTAGGTAACGGCGCTTTGATGCTCGACACCCCGGGGATACGTGAGCTGACCTTCGCCTTTGGTCAGGAAACCTTAAGCGAAATGTTTCAAGACATCGAAGACCTGATTCCTCAATGCAAATTCTCCGACTGTGCCCATGAATCGGAACCGGGCTGCGCAATAAACGCAGCGATAGATGCAGACAAACTTGATCGACGCCGATTCGAGAACTATCAGAAAATGCTGGAAGAGGAATCCGAACACACACAAACCATTGACGAGAACCGCCTGGAAAAACGACGCTACAAAAACCAGAAGATGGAACCCGGGCCAAGAGACAGTAAAAAGAAGAGAAAACGACGAATCTAAAAACCCAGGAGATTGCGACCCATGAGCGAACAATTAAAGAAAGTAACCGCTGAGCAATGTGATAACCCGCCGGCATCCTATAGCGACCTCAGTGTGCTGTTCCTTAACTGCACGCTTAGTAGATCACCCATCATGTCGCACACTGAGGGATTGATGTCAGAGGCGCAATCCATTTTTGAAGCCAACGGTGTAACTACAGAAATCTTGCGACCTGTTGATTACGACATTGCGGCGGGGCTCGGTATGAACATGGCTGATACACCTGAGTGGGAAAACGACGACTGGCCAAAAATCCAGGCCAAGGTGGATGGTTGCGACATTCTGATCATAGGAACCTCAGTCTGGCTCGGTGAAAAGAGCAGCGTGTGCAACCGGGTACTGGAACGAATGTACGGCTAGACCCATGACTTTAATGAGAAAGGGCAATATCGGGACTACGGAAAAGTTGGCGCATCCCTGATCACCGAAAACGAGGACGGCGTAAAGCACTGCGCCATGAACATTCTGTCCTCTCTATCCCACATCGGCTACACCGTGCCCCCGCAGGCCGATGCGGGATGGATGGGAGAAGCAAGACCTGGTCCCTCCTACATGGACCCTGGCTCAGGTGGCCCCGAAAATGATTTCACCAACCGAAACACAACGTTTCTGGTTTGGAATTGCCTGCATCTGGCCCGCATGTTGAAGGACGCAGGAGAAATTCCAGCGTATGCGAATCAACCTGATGTCTGGGAAGCTGGTTGCCCGTCGGGATTCCATAGTCCGGAACATCAGCGCTAGGTGAGCCAACCCTGTTCCAAAGCCTAAACATGGTTTATCCTGCACCTCCTGTTAAAGAGGAGTAACGAAATGAGGTTGAAATTATGACTGCCGATTACAGTCGGCGGGTCCGTCGATATCATGCTTGTCTAAGGTCTGCCTTAGCTGCGCTACTACTAACAATATTTACCGGCTGTAGTGATACCACAGTCGATACCACAAACTCAGAACCACCTCCCCCTGCTCCACCTCCGGTATTAAATTTCACCGCCATCCCTGACCAAAACTCTACCGAGTTGACCGAAAAGTTTGCGTCTCTGGCTACCCACCTGAGTAATGCGCTGGGCATAACCTTCAACTACATCCCTGCGAGGGATTATCAGGCCTCGGTGGAAATGTTTAGGAATGGTGATGCACAGCTCGCCTGGTTTGGAGGACTGACGGGAGTGCAGGCACGAGAAGCGGTACCCGGTGCCCGTGCGATAGCGCAAGGAGACACAGACCCTGTTTACTTTTCCTATTTTATTGCCCACAAGAGTGCTGGCTTAACTCCGGGTGAAGATTTCCCCAAGGACATTTCCGCACTCCGATTTACGTTCGGGTCAGAGAGCTCCACTTCCGGGCGGCTAATGCCGGAGTTCTTTATCCGTGACGCAACAGGTAAAGGTCCGATGGACTTTTTCACACAACCAGTCGGCTTCTCAGGCAGCCACGATAAGACTGTCGAACTAGTCGAATCCGGGCAATACCAGCTTGGTGCCGTCAACTACAAAGTCTATGACCGACGGGTTAAAGAGGGATCAACCGACCCGGAAGCTGCAAAAGTAGTTTGGAAGACACCTCCCTACGCAGACTATAACTGGACCGCGCATCCGGACATAGAAATGCTCTTTGGTCAGGGTTTCACAGATAAACTGCAGTCTGCTCTGATAGCAATCGATGATGCTTCTCTTCTGTCCGCGCTGCCTCGAGATCGGCTGATCCCGGCGACTAACGAGGAGTTCGAAGGCATCCGCGCGGTCGCGAAGCAGCTTGAAATGATTCGGTGACTTCCCCCGGGGGTCACTTATCTATAGAAGATGTGTCGGTAGTTTTTGATACTGTCACCGCACTCGATCGTATCAGTCTTGACATTAAACCCGGCGAAGCTGTCGCACTCGTCGGGTTAAGCGGTGCCGGGAAGACTACGTTGCTCAACACCTGCAACGCAATGACCTGGCCTACTAGCGGCAGTGTTGCAATTGACGGGAAAGACCTTTCGTCAATGAATACCAACGAATTGAAAATGGCGCGCATGCGCATCGGTTTCATACACCAGCGGTTTAGTCTCGTGCCTAATCTGCGAGTGATTCAAAACGTGGTCATAGGGCGACTGGGAGCCCGATCACTGATTGGTGGCGCCAGGGATCTACTCTACCCTTCGCGAGAAGTGACCGAGCAGGTCTACGACATTCTGAAAAGCGTTGGTATTCCAGAAAAAATCTATGAACGAACGGATCGACTTTCAGGAGGCCAGCAACAACGAGTGGCGATTGCACGCGCCCTGTTTCAGAATCCACACATCCTGCTAGCCGATGAGCCCATATCGAGCGTGGATCCCGCAAGGGCCGAGGCAACTATCGCGCTCATGAAAGACATCTGCGTATCAAGGGGGCTCACCTTATGCGTAAGCCTTCACAACCTGGCACTGGCAAAGGCATTCTTTCCTCGCATGGTCGCGCTTCGCAACGGGCGAGTAATCTTCGATCAACCGAGTGATACGTTGCAACCATCGGAAATCGAAGAGATTTTCAGTCTGGTGGACGAATCACCAACATCAATACCCCGCTCGCCCCAGGAAGATGGTCTTGGGGGTCGTTTTGGTTGAAGCCAGCAGCGGCCAGCGTCGCTGGGTTCTAGTCGCCTTGATTGGAGCGGGTATCTGGGCGGGGATTACGCTAAACCTGAATCCAACTCAGCTTATTCCCAGCAACGCTTCCATTGCAAAGGAATTCCTTGTCCACGCTTTTGCGCCCGCACTTAACTATGAATCAGAGGTTCCACCAGGGACCACGCCCCTGGTCATGAAAGCAATCCACGCAGCATGGCAAACCGTTTTATTCGCCGCTGCAACCATGGGAATTTCAATCATCGGTGGTGTGCTGCTGGGATTCCTCGCATCCAGTTCACTGATGATAGGTACACACCGGGGTATCGCCAGATCCGTCGGCATTGCCGTATACGGGACAACAAGGCTACTCATTACATTAATGCGCTCGGTTCACGAACTGTTGTGGGCTGTTCTGTTCCTTGCTGCGTTTGGCATCAGCCAGCTAAGCGCAGTCGTGGCATTAGCGCTGCCCTGCACCGGCATCCTGGCGAAGATTTTTTCGGAGTTAATTGATGAAACACCACGTGCAGCTTCTAACGCAATCCACGGCGCCGGTGCATCGCCGATACAGGTATATTTCTTCGTAATCGCTCCTCAGGCAATGCCGGATATTCTTGCTTATAGTTTCTACCGTTTTGAGTGCGCACTGCGGTCCTCCGCGGTACTTGGCTTTTTTGGCTACCCTACTCTCGGCTTCTACATTGCGGCTTCCTTCGAAAACCTCTACTTCGGTGAGGTGTGGACCTATCTCTATACGTTGTTTTTTCTGGTAGCCCTTGTCGATGTTTGGAGCGGAAAAATAAGAATGGGATTACAGCAGTAATGGAAGATCTGGACCGCCTATATCAGGAACGACCGAAAAATCGCCTTGTCAGACTTAGTCTTTTTGCGATGGCGGCGTTGATCGTTGGTACGTGGATATGGGGCGACTTTGTCGAGACTACAGGTTCGGACAGGCTGGCCAACGTAGAACGCTTCCTACACGAACTTCGACCCTATCCTTTACAGGACAGGAGCTTTGATGTAAGCGTTGCACTTACCTGGTCCGGTGAACTAATGGAGGAGAAGGGCTGGGAGGCCATGGGCACGACGCTGGCCATCTCCGTGGCTGCTATCGTGCTCGCAGGAATCTGGGGCACTATGCTTGCCCTGCCCGCGGCTCGAAATATCACGGCGGGATTCACCCATGATTCACCGAAGCTATGGTGGACATTGGTCGTCGGCGCGGCAAGACTCATCCTTATATTCCTACGAGCAATCCCGGAGTATGTGTGGGCGTTTCTGCTGCTGGCGCTGCTTGGTCCAACCGCCTGGCCTGCGGTGCTTGCTCTTGCGCTACATAACTCCGGCATCATCGGAAAACTATCGGCCGAGGCAATCGAAGACCTTTCAGGCGAGCAAATGAGTTCCCTCACCAGTATCGGAGCTTCAAGACTGCAGACCGTCCTGGCAGCAGTCGCTCCTGCGGCATTGCCCAGGCTGCTATTGTTTTTCTTCTATCGTTGGGAAACCTGTGTACGCGAGGCAACAGTCCTCGGTATGTTAGGGATCGTATCTCTGGGCTTCTGGATACAGGATGCAAGAGCTCGGAATTTCTATGATGAAATGTTCTTTCTTATTTTACTCGGCGCCTTCATCGTTATGATTGGTGATGTAGTTTCAACCCTTGTAAGAGCTTACGTTCGGCGTGCTTCCTAGGTAGAATAGGTGCTTCTTCGGTTGGCCGAATTATTAATGATTGTTAGAAGTATATATCGTTGCCTTTCAGTGTTTCTGCTGATTGCTATTACCGGATGTGGCGGTGGAGGTGGCGGTGGTGGTGACACTTCACCACCTCCCCCGGTTTCACGACTGCCCGATGCAAACTTCAATACCAGCCTGTCTTCTGGTGCAGCGCCACTGGAGATCGACTTTAGTGACACTTCTACTGGAAACGGCGCAACGATTTCCGAGTGGTCATGGGACTTTGGCGGCACGGGAACCAGCGAAGCTCAGAACCCAACCCATGTTTTCACTGAACCCGGCTCCTATACAGTAACACTCACTGTTACCACCGCTAACGGCAACGACAGCGTTGAACGGGAAATTACTGTAACTGAAAATATGCCCCCGGAAGTCGCTACCAGTGATGTATACCGTGCACATACCGGATTCGCTATCGCGCTACCCATCCAGGCCTCAGACCCGGAAGGGAAAGCGTTATCTTATTCCGCGTCAAACCTCCCCACGGATGCAACACTTGATCCAGACACTGGCGTCCTGAACTGGGTCCCCGCAGAAGAACAACTGGGACCCTACTCTCTCAATGTCACCGTAACGGACGCAGATGAGAAACAAACCGACACGACGATAGTACTTCAGATTGTTCCTCTAACTGACTGCGATGTCGCCGCATGTGATGCGGCAACAGGCTGCGAGTTCACCACCAAATCGATAGATCAGTCTTGCTGCACCGGAGAGTTGCCGCCAAGAATCGCCGAACCGGACGGACCCTTCGAAGTGCTGCACGTCGGACAGAACACCCGTGGATTTGGTCGGCTACAACACTGCGACAGTCTTCAGGTTGCCACCTTCGCTCAGGGTGGAGCAAACATCTCGCTACACTTTGAAGCAAGAGCCATCGAAAACAGTTCGCCTGTGACGATTGCCGCGAACCTTGAGACCAGCGAGGATGTCGTTTTCGATGGGTCTCAGGATACTGACCTTCAACCGCGACCCGATGGGTTCGCGCACGCACTTGGTCTGACTTTTCAACTAGGTTCTTTTAGTAATGTATTCAACCTCGAAGGTGAGGAAGCAAACCTGACCGCGACGTTAACTGATGCCGAGGGTGTTACCCTGGAACGCCAGCTTCGTCTAAAAATCACATTCGAAGAGACACCTGACCTAAAAAACCCGGATCAAAGTGTCGCCCCGGCAAATGATGTTGGTTGCGTTGGTTGCCATCGACCGGTTGATCCAGAGACGGGAGAACGTCACGGCATAGAAGACGCGCATCCCGGTTTCCCACTAGAGTGTACAGATTGTCATGGGGGCAATAACAACGTTGCAACCTTCGAAGAAGCGCACGTGTTTCCACCTGAAGGGGAAGAGAGCTACATCCGCAACCTGCCCTATGACAAGTTGAACGAAGTCGCCCCAGAATATGTTCGTTTTGTGAACCCCGGTGATCTACGCGTTGCCGAACAGAGTTGCGGCTCCGGGTCTCCAGCGGGCGAAGGTACCGGTTGCCACCAGTCGATTGTCGACAGCGTACCATTCTCCGTCATGTCCACTTACGCCGGACATTACAAACTACCGCGCTTCATGGCAGGTGGACAAGGCAGGGACCCAACCCTTGCGGCGGTCGATGTCGTTAACGAAGCCTTCGACCCGGATACTGCACCGGAAGGCACTGTGGGCGCGCTGCATGCACTGCGAGAACCTGAAGAAGGGGTAGAACGGTCGTCCATCATTGGTGCAACAGACATCTATCTTGCTAAGTCATGCCCGACCTGCCACTTGAACGACTTTGGTCCGAACGACGGTGCGGGCAAATATCGATCGTCAGGATGCACTTCCTGTCACATGGTATATGACGACGATGGCCTGTCGCAGTCGCCTGACCCTGCCATTGTCGGTTATTTTCCGCCCCATCCGATTCGCCACGAGATCACCAGCGATATTCCAACCGAGCAGTGTTCTCACTGTCACTTCCAGGGTGGTCGCATAGGTTTGGCTTATCGTGGCATACGTGAAGGCGGGTTTTCGTCCGCAAAGACACCTCCTAACGCAGAGCCCTGGGGTCAATCAATCTATGGTCACTCTCCCGGGTTCTACTTTACCGACGAGGATTCCACTAATTCTATCGACGAGACTCCACCTGACCTGCATGCTACTGCAGGTATGGTGTGCGCAGATTGTCACGTCGGTAGTGATGTTCACGGCGACAACCATCTTTATGCCTCGGAGCTCGATCAGGTAGGCGTTCGGTGCGAGGATTGTCACGGCACCGTACGCGAAGCCATTGTTGAAGATCCAGCCGACGGCAACTTTAAGAACGCCAAAGGACACGCGCTTAAAGCCCTGACTCGTGTCGATGATCAAATCATCCTCGACCTGAGGATGCAGGACTACGATCTAGAGGTACCGCAGATCGCCAATATTCTGGAGGCGGGAATCAATCCCCGTATGACAGAGGCCATGGGGGTTGATGAAGATGGTTTTTCCCACACGGATACCATGGAGTGCTATACCTGCCACAACACATGGCGACTGACCTGTTTTGGCTGCCACATCAACGTTAACGACGATGTTGCACAGCTCAACTTCACCACAGGAGAAATCTCACAGGGTGGCATCAGCGTATCGCGTGACGACTATTCAACCGACTTCCTGGCTCTGGGGATGAACACGAGAGGAAAGATTACGCCGCTATGCAGTTCAATGAGCATTTTTATGTCTTATCGAGTCGATCGACGTTTCCAGTATCGCGATCGAGTGCGTCAGACCGACGAAGGAACCGTAGGCTTTGGTTGGAATCCGTTTCACCATCACACGACCCAGCGCACGCCTATACACTGTGACACTTGTCACTCCGTAGGTTCTGCCGAGGAACCGCTGAACGAGTCGCAACTAAACGAAACCTACGGATTCGGGACTGGAGAATTTATCGAGGAGGACGGCGATGGTAACGAGTACGATCTTTCCAGATTCCTTGATGACGAAGGCAACCTGACCAGTACATTTCCACATCCGAGAACCGGGCCAGTACCAGCCGAGATACGCGAAAGAGCGAAGTCCGTGATCGTCGAACCCGCGCCAGAGTAACACCATGTGGCAAATGACACTCAAGCAACGACGTCGCCATGGTCAGCTGATGAAGGAGCTCGATACCTTAAAGCGTGACCCCTACCTTATGGTCCCTGACGACTACGCGCTTGATGAAAACCCCGAAGAAGATAAGAAGTACTACCAGGCAATGGAGTCCTTCAAATCCCTGGTGGAAGAAATTCACGCACTGGAAGTGGCCGCCAGCGAACGCGTTTAACGTCCCTTAAAGCTTGGCTGCCGCTTCTCCATAAAGGCCGTAACCCCTTCGTGATGATCTTCCGTCGCGCCACATAACGTATGCGTCACCGATTCCTTGTCAAGCATGGTTTCAAAATCCACCATAGATGACTGGTTAATATTCTCTTTCATCCATCGGTAGCTAACCAGAGGCCCATTAGCGATCCTCTCTGCCACTTCCTGTATATCATCCATGAAGTTCTCAGCAGACATGACACGATTCGCAAGCCCAATTCGGAGCGCCTCCTGGGCATCAATAACATCCGGCAGGAAGAAAAGCTCCTTGGCCTTTGCCTCACCCAACAAACGAGTAAGTTGCCAGGTAGTACCAAAGTCACCACCAAATCCGACATTGGCATAGGCGGTGCCAAACTTAGCACTCGCGGATGCAAGACGAAGATCGCAGGATGTGGCAATGCCAAGGCCTGCACCCATGGCGAAACCATTCACCGCAGCGATAGTCACTTTGGGAATGCTATGCAGCAGGCGTGGTAATTCCTGATCATCCCGCAGCTTCTGGACGCTTTGATCAAAACTTCGAGATTCATACTGATCTGACATCCCGGAAACGTCACCCCCGGCGCAGAAAGCCCTGCCTGCTCCTGTAACGACAATGGCACCCACTTCAGGGTCGGTCACAGCTTCCTGTAAACGCTCGACCACAAACGGTGTAACCGAATCGCCAATAGGATTCAGCTTATCCGGTCGGTTAAGCGTGATGTTCAGGACTTTATTTTTTACTTCAAATAAAACATCGCTCATATCAGTACCCTCATTCAGCAAGGCCAGGAGGATAAAGCGTCAGCGCTGAAAATGCACGGTAAGGCAACAGCGCCTAAGCAAGTGTTCGCTTGTAGGTTTCCTGAATGATCAGTGCATCAAAACTTGCTCGATGCCGTTTAAGCTCCATGTCTTCTATCACCTGATCCTTGGTCTCGTGCCAGACGGCCATCTGGTCGGGAGAGAGTATCATCTCAAGAGAACTTACCTCGAAATCCATCTGCACGCCGGCCGCATGATACAGCGTTGTTATCCAGGGCTTATCAACAACCCATCCATCGGTGTACACCGTCTTACCAGCAAGAATCTCATTCAGGAACTGTGCGACATCCTTCATTGGTCTGCCATAGGTTTCTAAAATGTCCCTGGAAACCCTATGAACTTTTTCCGAGTCATCATCCTAATGAGTCCAGTCTGGGGCTGGCGTTATCAACGTACAGAACTTGCTGCCACCTTCCAGCGCAAGACCAATTTCTATCGGATAGCTATCACCAACAAAACCCGATGCTTCGACATCAACGATGAGGGGTTCATTAACCTGGGGCATACCACAGTTCCTTGCCTTTTACGTTACGTTACGCTACCGCTAACCACGCGGGATCGCAACGGCACGCTGGCAAAGAAAGGATATTGTCTATAGTCTCGCTGTTGATATGACCTTAAGGAAGTACCGTTGTCCCTGGTAAAAGCGCTCTCCAGACGTGAAGTCATCACCCTGTCATTCGGCGCAATGATCGGCTGGAGCTGGGTTTTACTAACAGGCGATTGGTTGGTACGTGCAGGCTCCATCGGCGCAACCATTGCTTTTGTTGTCGGCGGCCTTGCCGTTCTATTGATTTCTCTTACCTATGCAGAACTGGCAGCAGCGATGCCTAAAGCGGGTGGCGAACACGTATACACATTTCGTGCTCTCGGGTTCACACCTTCTTTTATATGTAGCTGGGCGATCGTCATGGCCTATGTGACGGTTTGCGTGTTCGAGTCGGCCGCGCTACCCACAGCCCTGGAGTATCTCTTCCCTAATCTGCGCGCTGGTTATCTTTGGTCAGTTCAGGACTCGGACGTTTATATCAGCATGGTAGCCATTGGCATCGGTGGCGCCGTGGTAATGACCTACATAAACTACATTGGTATTCGTTTCGCAGCCATCGTCCAAACCATCGTAACCGCCCTGTTTTTTCTGGTCGGTATCAGCCTCTTTACGGGTGCTTTCACCTTCGAACTCATCGGCGAACCAATACCGCTCTTCTCAAAAGGTGTAGCAGGCATACTAGGCGTACTGGTGATGGTGCCGGCAGTCATGGTTGGCTTCGATGTAATTCCACAATCCGCAGAAGAAATAGATCTTGAGCCAAGGCTAATTGGTAAGTTACTCGTTATATCAGTAGGACTGGCCGTAATCTGGTACATCCTGATCACCCTTTGCGTTTCCTTTGCACTTAATGTCGATCAACTGAATGAGTCCTCGATGGCGACCGCTGACGCGAACCGCGCAGTATGGCAAAGTCAGCTCGCCGGCAATCTGATGATTCTCGCAGGTGTTGGCGGCATTTTGACCAGCTGGAACGCGTTCATCATTGGCGGCAGTCGCGTGATCTACGCCCTTGCTCAATCCGGCATGCTGCCAGCCGTATTCGCTAAACTGCACCCACGTTATAACACGCCCTATGTGAGCATTTTGGTGATCGGGTTGCTCAGTTGTGTATCACCATTTTTCGGCAGAACGATACTGGTCTGGTTGGTCGATGCGGGGAGCTTTGCGGTGGTCATTGCCTACGGCATGGTGGCCCTCGCGTTCCTTGCGCTACGTCGCCAGGAACCAGACATGGTACGACCATTCAAGGTTCGATTGGGAAAATTGGTAGGCTATAGTGCGCTGGTCATGTCCATTTGCCTGGGTAGCCTTTATCTGCCCTGGAGTCCTTCAGCGCTCATCTGGCCTTACGAGTGGATTATGGTGCTTGGCGGGGCGTTCGTGGGCCTTGTGTTTTACATCATTGCCAAGCGAGAGCAGAACGGAGTGTCCCCGTGACCTCCAATAATCGATTGAATGGTAGCAAATCATGGACGTAAATGGACATTGCGAGGAACGTTTCGCAGCTGTGCGAGATGAGTTCGAGCGAAACTTTGCCGAACGAGGCGATGTCGGCCCGAGCTTTGCTGCAAGTGTCGATGGTGAAATGGTCATCGATATCTGGGGTGGCCATCGCGACGGTGTGTGCGACGTCAGCCACCATGGTACCAAATGACCTGATTCACTAAGAGACACATCTGCTACTTTTAAACTGAAGCAGAGGA
>MDTB01098353.1_pt1 | contig 50867 bp, 52 predicted proteins | sample 811161 | NCBI WGS metagenome assembly MDTB01 (sample SAMN05326650, study PRJNA326480) | marine metagenome | isolation source: seawater | place: Mediterranean Sea | collected 2009
AAAAGCACAAGTTGAACAAATCACAAATGGTCTAATTTATAAGTTTATGAATGATATGGATGAACAATCTGTATCAATGGGCGGTAAATCAACTTACTTTTCAGGCAAGTTTGAAAAATATTCTTGGAAGAATTTGATGGATACTAAAACAAGTGGTGTTGAAAAAATCAAACTCTATTCAGAGGCAATTGAACAAATGTATAATAATGAAAATCTTCCTGAGTTATTTAGAGAGATATTCAAAAATTCATTTCTTCCATTTAAAGATCCTTCAACATTAAATATGTTTTTAAAAGAAATTAATGAATTTCATTATTCTCATTCAGAAAAACTTGGTGATGCATTTGAATATTTGCTATCTTTCATGGGTTCCCAAGGTGATGCAGGTCAGTTTAGAACACCTAGACATATAATTGATTTTATCACAGAGATAGTTAATCCTCAAAAAAATGAAACAATACTAGACCCTGCTTGTGGTACTGCAGGTTTTTTAATTAGTTCTTACAAATGTATTTTAAATCAAAATACTAAAAAGAATTTAGGAGATGGACTGACTGCATCTGATAGAAAAAAAATTGGTGAGAACTTAAATGGTTACGATATTTCTCCTGATATGGTGAAAATGTCTTTAGTGAATATGTACTTACACAAATTTACCAATCCTAAAATTAATGAGTATGATACTCTTTCAAGTGAGGACAGATGGAACGATTATTTTGATGTGATACTTGCAAACCCTCCATTCTTTTCTCCAAAAGGCGGGATAACTCCTCATAATAGATTTGGAGTTAAGTCTACAAAAGCAGAAGTATTATTTGTTGATTATATTAATGAACATTTAAAACCTAAAGGTCGTGCCGGAATTATTGTTCCTGAAGGTATTATATTTCAAACTGGAACTGCGTATAAACAATTAAGGAAAAGACTTATTGAAACTTCTTTAATTGGTATAATTTCTCTTCCTGCTGGTGTGTTTCAACCATACTCTGGTGTAAAAACATCAATTCTAATATTAGACAAAGAAAAAAATAAAAAAAATAATGATGTATTTTTTGCCAATGTAGTCAATGATGGTTTTAGTCTGGGAGCACAAAGAAATAAAATTAAAGAAAATGATATACCTCAGATATTAGATTTTATTAAAAGTAATAAAGAAAGTAAAAATTGTTTTTTGGTTGATAAAAGTAAAATTTTATCAGATGAAAATTTTATATTTTCATCAACAAAATATTCTATTACTAAAAAAATTGATTCAAAATTTGAAGTAATAAAAATAATTGATACTTTTGAGGTAGTGACTCCAAAAATAAAAATAAATAGCAAAAACTTTTTAAAAGAAGGTAAAATTCCGATTATTGACCAGTCAAACAAACCTATTGCAGGTTACTGGAACAACATTAAAGATAAGATTGAAATATCTAAACCAGTTATAATTTTTGGAGACCATACAAAAATAATTAAATATATTGATTTTGATTTTGTTGCTGGTGCGGATGGGATTAAAATTCTTCAACCCAATTCAAATATTTTGCCTAAATATCTTTATTTCATTATTAAATCCCTAGATATTGCTGACTTGGGTTATAGTAGACATTTTAAAGAACTAAAGGGGAAAAAAATTCCACTACCACCTCTTGAAATCCAAAATCAAATAGTTGAAGAATTAAATGGTTATCAAAAAATTATCGATGGATGCAGACAGGTTATCGAAAACTATAAACCCATGATTAAAGTTGATACAAGTTGGGAATCGGTTGAGTTTGGTGATATTGGAGAAATAATTTCTGGAGGCACTCCAAATTCAAAAATTGAAGATTATTGGAATGGAGATATAAAATGGTTAACATTAGTTGATTTACCATCTAATGAAGCAATTAGTTATATTAAAAATTCGAAAAGAAAAATAACTAGGTTAGGACTTAAAAAATCAAGTGCAAAAATTATACCGATTAATTCTGTAATAGTCTCAACTAGGGCAACTATAGGAAGAGTTGGAATCAATGAAGTAGAGGTTGCAACAAACCAGGGATTTAAATCAATAGTAATTAATCAAAAAAAGTATATTCCCGAATATATTGCAATTCAAATTTATTTACTAAAAGATTATTTAAAAAGCATTGCAACAGGCGGCACATTTGGAGAAATATCTAAATCAAATTTTGAAAAAATTAAAATTCATATACCTTCAATTAAAATACAAAATGATATTGTTAAAAATTTTAAAGAAGACATAATAATTGTTGAACAAAATCAAAAACTACTTCAAAAATTTGAATATAATATTAAGGATAGAATAGATAAAATTTGGACTAATTAGTTATACTTGCAAATGAGACTATAACATCACCAAATCCTTCATCATTCCTTCATCACTCCTTCATCATTAATGATTTTCGTATAGACAAAAAAAAAGGGCAGTAAAAACTGCCCTTTTTGAATTTTTGTTTGAGATAATGGGGATTACATTCCCATTCCGCCCATGCCTGGCATTCCTCCACCCATAGGAGGCATCCCACCACCACCGCCAGAATCTTTATCATCTGGTTTATCAGCAATCATAGCTTCAGTTGTGATTAACAAACTTGCGATAGAAGCTGCATCTTGAAGCGCAGTTCTTACAACTTTTGTAGGATCAATAATTCCTTTTTGGATCATGTCACAGTATTCTTCAGACTGAGCATCATATCCATTTGAGCCTTTTTTTCCCTCTAAAAGCTTACCAACAATGACAGAGCCATCCACACCTGCGTTAGATGTAATCTGTCTAATAGGTGCTTGTAAGGCTTTTTTAATTATTTCTACACCTGCTTTCTGATCGTCACCTTTGACTTTAACAGTGTCTAAAACTGAGGCAGCGTATAAAAGTGCGCATCCACCACCAGTAACAACACCTTCTTCAACGGCTGCTCTTGTAGCATTAAGTGCATCATCAACTCTATCTTTTCGTTCTTTAACCTCAACTTCAGTTGCTCCACCAACCTTGATAACTGCAACACCGCCAGCTAATTTAGCAAGTCGCTCTTGAAGTTTCTCTTTATCATAGTCGGAAGTTGATTCATCAATTTGCTTTCTTATAGAGCCACATCTAGCTTCTATGTCTGCTTTTTTACCAGAGCCATCAACGATTGTTGTGTTATCTTTATCAACTTTAATTTTTTTACAAGATCCTAAATCTTGAATTTTTACATTTTCAAGCTTAATACCAAGATCCTCAGAAATTACGGTTCCCCCAGTTAAAATTGCAATATCTTCTAACATTGATTTTCTTCTATCGCCAAATCCAGGAGCCTTGACTGCCACAACTTTTAAACCGCCTCTTAGTTTATTAACAACAAGTGTAGCTAATGCTTCACCCTCAACTTCTTCAGCTATTATTAATAAAGGTCTACCTGCTTGGACAACTGACTCAAGAAGTGGAACCAATGTTTGTAAATTAGATAGTTTCTTTTCACACAATAGTATCAATGGATTTTCTAACTCAGCAGTCATTTTATCCGAATTTGTAATAAAGTAAGGTGATAAAAAACCTCGATCAAACTGCATCCCTTCAACAACATCTAATTCAGTTTGTAGTCCTTTAGCTTCTTCAACCGTGATAACTCCCTCATTCCCAACTTTTTGCATAGCTTGAGAAATCATATCACCAATTTCCTTTTCTCCGTTCGATGAAATTGTTCCAACTTGCGCAATCTCCTCACTTGTCTTTACTTTTTTGGAATTATTTTTGATTTCTTCAATTACTTTTTCTATTGCAGTGTCAATACCTCTTTTTAAATCCATCGGATTCATTCCAGCGGATACATATTTACAACCTTCTTTAGCAATTGCTTGGGCTAGGACAGTAGCAGTTGTTGTTCCGTCACCAGCTTCATCATTTGTTTTACTAGCAACTTCTTTAACCATCTGTGCACCCATGTTCTCAAATTTGTCTTCTAATTCTACTTCTTTAGCTACTGTAACTCCGTCTTTAGTAATTCTTGGTGCACCAAAAGATTTATCAATAACCACATTTCTTCCTTTTGGACCTAAAGTTACCTTTACAGCATTTGCAAGCAAATCAACCCCTTTAAGCATTGCATTTCTTGCTTCAGTTTCAAATTTTACTATTTTTCCTGCCATTTTAATTTCCTCCTAAATTATTTCTTTGCAATTACTCCCATGATGTCACTTTCTTTCATGATTGAATAATCTTTACCATCAACCTTTACTTCAGTGCCCGACCATTTACCAAATAATACATGATCTCCTACCTTAACATCCATTGGTGTAATTTTTCCATCTTCTGATTTTGACCCAGGACCCACCGCTATAACTTTACCCTCTTGGGGTTTTTCTTTAGCTGTGTCAGGGATAATTATTCCTCCAGCGGTTTTTTCCTCACTATCAAGTGATTCAACCAATACTCTATCGTGCAACGGCCTAAATTTCATAATTTTCTCCTTTAACGTTATGATGGTGATATGACAATTAAACTAATATTTTCAAGGGGTTTAATAACTTAAAAAAACCACTGTTTATATAGTTTTTTTGACCATTCTGCAGTATACCCTCAAATATGTCTGTTCCTAGCTCGATAAAGAAAGCATTAAAGGGCAATAGTTATCAAGATTTTCCAAACGATTTGGAATCTCTATGGATGCCCTTCTCTGCAAATAAACACTTTAAAAAAAATCCCCGTATAATTTCGAAAGCAAAGGGGATGTATTACTATACCCCTTCAGGTGATCAGATTCTAGATGGAGTTGCTGGACTTTGGTGTTGCAACGCTGGACATGGTCGAGAACCAATTGTTGAAGCTATAAAAAAGCAAGCAGAGGAACTTGATTTTGCACCAGCATTTAACATGGGTCATCCTAAATCTTTTGAATTAAGTTCTAAATTGTCGCAAATTGCACCCAAAGGGTTCAATCATGTTTTTTTTGGAAATTCGGGATCCGAGGCGGTCGAAAGCGCCTTAAAAATTGCCTTATCCTATTGGAGAGAAAAAGGGGAAGAAAGTAAAAGAATATTGATTGGTCGCAACAGGGGATATCATGGAACAAATTTTGGCGGGATCTCAGTCGGAGGAATTGAAAAAAATAGAGCGCAATTTAGTAAATTTCTACCAGATGTTTATCATCTTTCTGATACTCATAACTTAAAGAAAAATGCGTATTCGAAAGGACAACCTGAATGGGGTGAAGAATTAGCAGATGAATTAGATACCATTATAGAAAAACATGGTTCAGAAAATATTGCAGCTGTTATTGTTGAGCCTGTAGCGGGTTCCACAGGTGTATTAATTCCACCAAAAAATTATTTAAACAAAATAAAAACAAAATGTGTAGAAAATAAAATTTTGTTAATTTTTGATGAAGTCATTACAGGATTTGGTCGTTTAGGAAAATCATTTGCAAGCGAATATTTTGATATTACACCTGATTTAATCTGTCTCGCCAAAGGTATAAACAGCGGAACTGTACCAATGGGGGCAGTTTTAGTTCAAGATGAAATTTATAATGCTTTTATGAACAAAGATGAAAAAATGATAGATTTATTTCATGGATATACTTACTCAGCACATCCCCTTGCATGCGCTGCATCTTTGGCAGCTCTGAAACTATATGAAGAAGAAGGATTATTTCAAAGAGCTAGTGAATTATCAAAATATTGGGAGGATGCAATACATTCCCTCAGAGGAGAAAGAAATATAATTGATATTAGAAATCTTGGATTGATAGGAGCGGTTGAATTAGAACCTATGGACAGCAAGCCAACAAGAAGAGCTTATAATGTTTTGTGTGAAGCTTTTGTAAATCAAAAAATTTTATTGAGAGTTACGGGAGATATAATTGCCCTATCTCCACCTTTAATAATAGAAAAAAATCAAATTGACCAATTAATTGAAAACTTGAAAACTACTCTCCAACAGACCGAGTAAATAATGCAAAATTATTTACCTGAAGAGCTAAAAAAATTTAAGAGTATTTCAAGCATGTATAATGTTTACTTTATTGATCTATGGGGTGTTATACATAATGGAATAAATTTATTTGAAAAGGCAATCGTTGTTCTGGATGAATTAAAGAAGCAAAAAAAAAAGGTTGTTTTAATTTCTAATGCTCCCAGACCAAGTGACACAGTCAAGCAATTTTTAATAAAATTGAATTTTGATTTTAGATTGATTGATCTTTTAGTAACTTCTGGAGATGTTACAAAAAACTATATTTATAAAAATCAAAAAAAAATTTTTTATCATTTAGGACCAGTCAAAGACAATGATCTTTTTGTAGGTATTAATAATATTTCTTCTGATATTAATCAAACCCAAGAAATCATATGTACTGGACTAGTAGATGAGATAGGAAATAATATTTCAGATTATCAAAATCTTTTTAAAAGCTGGATTTTAAAAGAAAAAACTTTTGTATGCGCAAATCCTGATGAAGTAGTTTCAAGAGGAAATAAAATTGAATTTTGCGCTGGATCTTTGGCTAAATATTATAAAAAACTTGGTGGCACAGTTTTGTACTTTGGTAAGCCATATAATGAGATTTATAAATTTGCAAAATTAAATATTGAAAAAAAAATTGGTCACATTATTGAAAAAAAAAGGATTTTAGCTGTTGGAGATAATTTAAAGACAGATATTCACGGAGCTCAAAATTTTAATATTGATTCTTTACTAATATTAAATGGAATTTATAAAGATTTTTTTAGAGATAATAATTTGAATTTTGACAAGTTACTAAAATCAAATGAAATGGAAAGCTTAAGAATAAATAAATTTCAACAAGAATTAAATTGGTAAAATGAAAATTTTTAGAAACAAGTATAATTTAAAAGTGACAAATAATTCCATACTTGTGATTGGTAATTTTGATGGGCTTCACAAAGGTCATGTTTCAATACTAAATGAGGCGGCAAGATTTGCAAAAAAAAATAAGCGTAAAATAGGTCTTTTAACTTTTGATCCAAATCCTAAAGAATTTTTTTCTAAGGTAAAAAATTTTAAAATTATAAGCTTAAGGGAAAAACAAAAAATCTTAACTATAATGAAAATAGATTATTTAATAATTCTCAAATTTAATAAAAGTTTACGTAATATGACTGCACAGAATTTTATAGAAAAAATATTAAAAGCAAAAATTAGCCCGTTAAAAATTATTGTTGGAAAAGAATTTAAATTTGGAAAAAATAGGGTTGGAAATCCAAATTTATTGAAAAAATACTTTTCTACTAAAATTGCAATACAAAAAAGAATTAGTGGAAAAAAAATATCATCAAGTGAAATTAGGAAATTAATTTCCTTAGGTAAAATCTCCCAAGTAAAAAAATTACTTGGAAGATATTGGTCTGTTAATGGAAAAGTCGTAAGTGGAGACAAAATTGGAAGAAAACTAGGGTACAGAACCGCAAATGTTTTTTTAAATGATTGTATTCTTCCTCTTAAAGGCGTTTATGTTACACGATTATATCTTAATAAAATAATTTATAATGGTATTAGTAATTATGGATTAGCCCCAACTTTTGGAAGAAAAAAAATAGATGTGTTAGAAACGCATTTATTTGCGCCAATAAGAAATCTTTATAAAAAAAACGTAACAATTGAGTTTTTAAAGTTTTTGAGGAAAGAAAAAAAATTTAAATCAAAAAAAAATCTTTTAGATCAGATTAAAAAAGATATTACAGTTGCAAAGAAAGTATTAAAAAATGCCAAATAATAAAGTTAATTTGCCAAAAACAAGTTTTCCAATGAGGGGAAATCTACCCCAACGTGAACCTGAATTAATTAACTTTTGGTCAGGTATAAAGTTATATAATAAAATTAGATCTAAAAGAAAAGGTAGAGACAAATTCATTCTTCATGATGGCCCACCTTATGCAAATGGAAATATTCATATTGGAACTGCACTAAATAAAATTTTAAAAGACATAGTTGTTAAATTTAAGTCAATAAATGGAAGAGATTGCCCCTATGTACCAGGTTGGGATTGTCATGGACTTCCTATTGAATGGAAGATTGAAGAAGAAAATAAAAAAAAAGGTAAGGATAAAAAAAATATTTCGGTATTAGATTTTAGAAATCAATGTAGGGAATTCGCTAAAAAATGGATTTTAGTCCAAAGGGAACAGTTTGAGCGGCTGGGTGTTTTGGGTGATTGGGAAAATTATTACGCCACAATGTCTAATGATGCAGAGGCTCAAATTGCCCTTGAAATATTAAAGTTTTTAAAAAACGGCGGTTTGTACAAAGGTTACAAACCTGTTCTTTGGTCAGTCGTAGAATCTACGGCACTAGCTGATGCAGAAGTCGAATATCAAGACCATGTATCTAATCAAATTTATGTAAGTTTTGATTTAAAAAATGAGTTTAGGGGTTTTAATAATTTACGAATATTAATTTGGACAACTACACCCTGGACAATTCCATGTAATAGAGCGTTAGCATATAACCCTAATTTAGATTATGGGATTTATCAAAATGAAGAAAAGGAGAAATTTATTATTGCAAAAGATTTGATAGATAACTTTACAAATGTGACACAAATACAATTTGAACTTATTGATTCTTTTAGAGGAAAAGAACTTGAAAAATTGGTTGCAATTCACCCATTTAAAGAATTAGGATATGATTATAATGTTCCTTTATTAGAGGCTGATTTCGTGACAACAGAACAGGGGACCGGGATAGTACACGTTGCGCCAAGCCATGGTCCTGATGACTTTGCGCTTGGTCTTAAAAATAATATTGAGGCAGAAAATACAATTGATGATAATGGATATTACACGAATGTAATCAAACATTTTGTAGGCACGCACATATTTAAGGCCGATAAAATTATAATAGATGAGTTAAAAAAATTTAAAAAATTAATATTTGATAAAGAATACAAACATAGCTACCCACATTCATGGAGATCTAAGGCTCCGTTAGTTCATAGAGCAACACCACAATGGTTTATATCTATGAATAAAAATGACTTAAAAAAAAATGCTTTAGATAACATAGATAAAACAAATTTTTTTCCACCTATAGGAAAAAATAGAATTCAAGGCATGATAGAAACACGTCCTGATTGGTGTATATCAAGACAAAGGTTTTGGGGTGTCCCTCTGCCGATATTTATTGATAGTGAAACTCATGAACCAATAATAGATGATGAGGTAAATTTAAAAATTTACGAAATATTTAAAAGAGAGGGGAGTGACGCTTGGTACAAAAGAAGTAAATCAGACTTTTTAGGTGAAAAGTATGATTCTAAAAAATATAAAAAAGTAGAGGATATTGTAGAGGTATGGTTTGATTCAGGCTCTTCCCACACCTATGTCCTTGAAAATAGAGATGATCTAAATTGGCCAGCTGATATGTATCTTGAGGGATCGGATCAACATCGAGGCTGGTTTCATTCATCTTTACTTCATTCATCTGGAACAAGAGGAAAGGCACCTTATAAAAGTATTCTTACACACGGGTTTGTTGTTGACGGTAAAGGTCAAAAGATGTCCAAATCAATTGGAAATGTAATAGCTCCAGATGAAATTATAAAAAAAAATGGTGCTGACATTTTACGACTCTGGGTCGTAGCGTCTGATTATTCTGAAGATTTACGTATTGATCAATCTATAATTACACAACATTCTGAATCATATAGAAAAATAAGAAATACTCTTAGGTTTTTGCTTGGAAATATATTAGATGAATTTTCTTTTAATGAATTCGAAAATTATGACTTTAAGAAATTAGATTTAATTGATACTTTTATAATTAATAAAATTTCAGAATTAGATAAAAATTTTATTGAATATGAAAAAAATAATGAATTTCACAAAATATATGTTGAGATATTAAATTTTTGCACTGTTGATTTGTCGTCACTATATTTTGATATCAGAAAAGACTGTTTATATTGTGACGATCAGGATAGTCAGAAAAGGAAAAATTGTATTTATACTTTAAAATATTCACTCTATTTCTTAATGAAATGGTTACATCCCATTTTAGTATTCACTACTGAAGAGGTCTTTCAAATATTAAAATCTAATGAAAAAAATACTGAGAAATTTGAGGAAAGTGTTTTTTTAGTTGATTTCAAAAAATTAAATAATCAAAATGATATTAATTTTGATAAAGTGACCTGGGAATTGTTACAAAAAGTAAAAACCGAGGTAAATCAAATTTTTGAAGATATGAGAAATAATAAAATTATTAAATCAGGATTGGAAACAACAATAAATATTAAATTTAGTGAAAAATACAAAGGCATTTTTGAAAAAATTAATTTAGCGGATTTTTTAGTTTGTTCAAAAATTCAGCTTATAAGTAACGAAACTTCTAATTTAAAAATGCAAACACTTCAAACAGTGAAAGGTATTGAGGTACACATTGGTAAAGCAACTGGAAAAAAATGCGATCATTGTTGGAAAGTCTCAAATATTCCTTGTGGAAGGAAAAATTGTGCAATTAAGTAAAAAAATTTCCCTAAGTTTTATTATTATATTTATTTGTTTCATTCTGGATCGAGTCTCTAAAGTTTATATAATTGATCTTTTCACCCAATCGAATGTAAGTAATGACATATATGTTAATCCATATTTAAATTTTATACTTTTATGGAACAAAGGAATTGCCTTTGGTTTACTGCAAAGTGAGCAATATTCTTATCATTTAATATCATCAATCATTTTAATAGTAATTTTATTTTTGTTTTATTTAATTTTTAAAACACAAAAAAATTGGGAAATGCTATACCTTTCTATAATTGCAGGTGGTGCACTTGGTAATTTTACAGATAGAATTTATTATATGGCTGTACCGGATTTTGTAGACTTGCATTATAAAGATTTTCACTGGTTTACCTTTAACATTGCAGATATTTGTATTACATTTGGTATTATACTTTTCCTAATTTTTGACATGTTTAAGTTTAAGAATAAGAATAATAATGAATAAAATTATATATATTTTATTATTAGCTTTTTTAACCTATGGATGTGAAAGTCTTAAAAAAGGTCTTGGTATTGAAAAGGATTTACCAGATGAATTTTTAATTAAAAAAGTCGATCCAATAGAGAAACCGCCAAACCTTGAGTTAATGCTACCCGGTAGCAAGGTAAAAAAATCAACAACAGAAATGAATAGTACAAAACAAATAATAGATAGAAATCTTAAAAAAAAATCTAATATTGCTAACACAGACCAAAAAGGGACAAATAAAATTGAGGAAGATATTTTAAGGAACATTAAAAAATAATGATTAATTTTGATAATAGTTTTTTTTTTTCGTAAAAATGAATTTAATTTTAAAAATAATAAAAATTTTAAAAAAAATTTAATTAACGCCCAGTCAAAATCCGAAGAAATTTTAAAAGAATTTTCGACAGGGAGCAATCAAATTTTGCAATCATTTACTAAACAGTATCAAAAAAAAAATTAGAGATTTAAAACAGGATTTAAATTTTAAAAATAAAAAAAAAGTTGTAATTGGGATCGGAGGCTCATCATCTGGTGCAAAGGCATTATCTTTTTTTTTAAAGGACGATATTATTTATTTTGATAATCTTGATTTTGAATATTTTAAAAATTTTTTTTTGAAAAATAATATAAAAGACTATATTTTTTTTATTATCTCAAAATCTGGAGATACTTTTGAAACATTAGCATTACTTAATTTGTTAATTGTCGAGAGTAGAAAATTTGAAAATTATAATATCTTTAAATCCATGGTCGTTATTACTGAGAATCAAGAAAGCATTCTCAAATCATTTGTAAATAAAAATAATATAAAAATTGTAGAACATAATCCTGATATAGGAGGTAGATTTTCAATTTTGTCTGAAACCGGAATGTTGCCGTTTACGGATCTAAATTTAAATGTTGAAGATGGATCTGAAAAATTCATTAGTTTATTAAATCAAGATAGTGACCTCAGTCCGACAAAAAATGCAGCAATTATCTTAACTTGTTTAGAAGAAATGAAATTGAGTATTTACTGCAACTTAATTTATAATTATAGACTAAAACATTTTTCTTACTGGTTTCACCAGCTACATGGCGAGAGTCTGGGTAAAACTAATAAAGCTTTGACACCCACTACTTCAATTTGTCCCAAAGATCATCATAGTATGATGCAACTTTATTTAGGTGGACCAAAAAATAAATTCTTTAATATTTTTTCACCACAAGATGATATTTTGTATGACAACTTTTCTGAAGAAGGATTTTATAATATAGAGCACTATACTCCAAACGGACTATTAAAAAAACAGTATCAGTCCGCTGTTGATGTATTTACTGAGAAAGGAATACCGCATAGAAGAATTGAGATTACAGATCATCAAAACCCCCTGAATGTTATCGAATTATTTTCATATTTTTTATTAGAAACAATTTTATTGGGTAAAATGATGAATATTAATCCTTATGGACAGCCAGAAGTACAATTATTGAAAAATAAAATATTTAAGAATTAGTTTTTAAAAAGAGTATTTTTGACATGCCATAAACTTTTTCTAAATCAAATTTAAATTGTTTGATAAATAAATTTTTCGTTTTTTCGACATGAAATATAATAATAAGATTTTTATAATTTGATAATGTATCTAAAAATTCTAGAATTTTATTAAAACTTTCAATTTTATAAGGAGGGTCTAGAAATATTAAATTTGGATGAAAAGTTTCAATGAGATTTTTTTTATCTAACTTAAAAAAATCTTTTTTAATAATATCGAATTTATTTTTATCAAAATTATTTGATAAATTTCTATAAAGTGTATTTTGTATTTTTGGATTGTCTTCTATAAATTTTACATGTTTGCTACCTCTTGAAATACATTCTAACCCAAAAGAACCTGACCCAGAAAAAAAGTCAATGATCTTGGTGTTTTCAAAATTTATATGAAATTTCCTAGAATGCAGAAGTATATTAAAAATATTTTCTTTTACATTGTCTTTTAGAGGCCTTGTGATATTTGGATCAGGTAAAAGAATTTTTTTACCTTTTTTGAGACCTGATATAATTCTCATATTTTTCGATTTCCATTTTTGTTGCGGTTTCTAATTTTCCTGGCAGTAATTTATTAAGCCTAAAAGGTCCATAAGCAATTCTCTTTAACTTATTTACTTGTAAATTAATATTTTTAAATATTTTACGTATTTCGTTTTTCTTCCCTTCTGTTAGAACAACTTCAAGGTTTGTGTTTTTTTTTATCTTAGAAGTAACTTTAAATTTAAAAGGTTTGTATGATTTGCCATTTATTCTAACTCCTTTAGATAAATTTTTAAGTCTATGTAAATTAAAATCTCCATAAACTCTAATTTCATACTTACGCTGAAATTTATTTTCTGGTAGTTCAAGACCACGACTAAAAAAACTGGAATTAGTTAACAATATTAAACCTTCAGAATTAAAATCTAATCTTCCTGAAAATATAAAGTTTTTATACTTATCGCTAATTATTTCATAAATTATTTTTCTATTATCTTGTTTTTTTTTGAGCAAATAATATTTTTTGGTTTGTAGAACTTGAATATTTTCTTTTCTTTTAAAAAAATTACTTTTTTATTATTTATAATGATTTCATCATTAATATCCGCAAATGTTACAGGCGTAGTAACAAGTTCCTTATTGAGAAAGATTTGTTTATTTTTGATCAGCTTCTCTATTTCTCTTCTAGATCCTTGATTGTAATTTGCTAAAAGTTTGGCTATTCTCATTTTTTTATGGGTCATTTTTATTTTAAAAATAATACATTAGGTTTTCCTGATTTATTTGATATTTTGTATCAAGAGTCAATAAAGGCTTATGAATTAGGAGAAACTCCTGTTGCCGCGTTACTTTATGATCCAAAAAAAAAATTAGTGGTTTCCAAGGCGCACAACTTGAATAGGAAAAAATTTGATCCATGTGCACATGCTGAAATTCTTGCTATTCAAAAAGCTTGCAAGAAATTAAAAGTTTCAAGATTAGATAGTTATGATTTATTTTCTACTTTAGAACCATGCTTAATGTGTAGTTCAATAATATTACAAAGTAAAATACGGAGGGTATATTTTTCCTGTGAGGAAAAAAAAATGGGAGCTTTAATTAATAATCACAAGTTGGCACTTAGTAAAAATAATCGAAAAAAAATTAGCGTTTATTATGGATTTAGTGAAAGTAGATTTTCAAAATTGATTCAAAGTTTTTTTAAAGAAAAGAGATGATTACTTAATCACTCTCCATCCAATATCTTTTCTATAGTACTTATTCGTCCATTTAACTTGATCTAACATTTCAATTGCTCTATCTCTGGATGCCTTCATAGATTGAAGGGATACTGTAGAATTTAATACCCTACCTCCAGTACTTAAAATTTTATTATTAATTTTCTTCGTTCCCGCGTGAAATATTTGTTCATTTCTATGATCATTTTTTGGTAAATTACTCAATTCTTTATGAATTTCAAAATTCTCAGGATATCCTTTACTTGCTGCTACAATTGTTATGCTCGGGTAAGGTAACCATTTTATTGGTTTGTTATCTAGTTTTTCGTCAACAGTAGAAAGAATAATATCAAAGAGATCATCCTCTAATCGCATCATTAAAGCCTGACATTCAGGGTCTCCAAATCTAATATTATATTCTATAAGTTTTGGTTCATTATTTTTGATCATTAATCCTGCATACAAGATTCCTTTATACTTACATCCAATTTCATTCATGCCTTTGATAGTTGGAATAATAATTTTATTAATAATTTTTTCCTCTATTTCATCATTTATTAATTGTGATGGAGAGTAAGCCCCCATTCCTCCTGTGTTCAATCCTGTATCACCCTCTCCTATTCTTTTATGATCTTGGGCAGTACCAATTTGTTTAAAATTTGTGCCATCGGTTACCACAAAATAACTTGCTTCTTCACCTTCTAAAAATTCTTCTATAATTACTTTTTTTGATGAATTAAATTTACCATTTAAAATATTTTTAATATCATTGAGGGCATCATCTTTGCTTCCGCAAATAGTAACACCTTTACCTGCGGCTAAGCCATCAGATTTTACAACTATAGGTACATTAAATTTTTCGAGCACTTTATTGGCACTTTCAATATCGGTCACTTCTTCATATTGAGCACAAGGAATATCAAATTTTCTACACAAATTTTTCATAAATATTTTTGAACCTTCTAACTGAGACGCTTTTTTACTAGGACCAAATACTTTAACGTTTTTTTTTTGTAGAAAATCGGTGATACCATATACCAATGGTGTTTCTGGTCCAACAATTATTAATTTGATATTATTTTTTATAATGGATAAATATAATTTATTAAAATTCATAATATCGACCTCTAAATTTTTACAAATTTCGTCAGTTCCAGCATTTCCAGGTATGCAAAATATATTTTTTACTTTTGGCGATTGAAGAAGTTTAAAACATAAGGAATGTTCTCTCCCACCACTTCCAATTACTCCAATGTTCATATAAAGTGTATTATAAGATAATGAATAATATTCCAGAATTTTCTGTTACAGAAATATCTAATTTGACTAAAAATATATTAGAAGAAAACTTTAATTTAATTAGAGTCAAAGGAGAAATTTCAAGTTTAAAAAATTTTAAAGGTCATTTGTATTTTTCGATTAAAGATGACACGCATATATTAAATGCAGTATGCTGGGCTTCTAAAGTTCCATCGTTAGAGGTTCAACCCGAAGATGGTATAGAAATTGTAGCAGAAGGCAAAATTAGTTCATATTCTAAAGGAAGTATTTCGTCTTATCAACTTCAAATTAATCAAATTGAAATAAAAGGCGAGGGTGCATTATTAAAACTTTTTGAGCAAAGAAAAAAAAAGCTTGAAAGAGAGGGTCTTTTTCTAGATCAGTACAAAAAAAAGTTACCGCTGTTGCCAAAAAATATTGGTGTAATTACTTCACCATCAGGTGCTGTGATAATGGATATTATAGATAGAATCCAAGCGAGATTTCCAACAAATATCAAGCTTTATCCCACGTCAGTTCAGGGAGTGAATGCCTGTAAAGAGATTATTGAAGGGTTAAATTATTTTGAAAAAAAAAAAAATGTTAATGTTGTCATAATTGCCAGAGGAGGAGGGGGAATAGAGGATTTTATACCTTTTAACGAAGAAAAACTTATAAGACGCGTATTTGAACATAAAATACCTATCATATCTGCAATAGGTCATGAAACAGATTTTACCTTATTAGACTTTGTCGCTGATTTAAGGGCCGCTACTCCAACAGCAGCAGCCGAGCTAATTGTACCAGAGCTTAAAAATTTAAAGGAAAAATTAAACTATTTATCTAAAAATTTATTACAAAAAACCAAATATTTTATTAATAATAATATAAAGGAACTTAAAAATATTAATTCAGTTTTAGCAATAAAAAATTTTAAAAAAATAAGCTTACATTATAGTAATATTATTAAAAATTTAACACGAACTATTAACTTTGCAATGATATCATTTTTAAAACTTAGAGATGCAGACTTAGAGATAATTAATTCAAGCTTAAAAAATCTAAATATTGAAAACACACTTAAAAGGGGTTTTGTTATGCTTAAAGATGTAAATGGAAAATTTATCAAAACATCGAAAAAATTAGAAAAAAATAGTTTAGTAAATATTCAATTTTATAATGAACTTATTAAAGCAAATATCAAAATAAAAAAATGAAAGAAGCAAAACTAAAATATAAACAAGGAATTTTTGAGGTATTAAAGGAAGGGGACTATGTTGTTTGCGCCATATCTAAAAAGAAAATTTTATTAAAAGATCTCAAATATTGGAATGTGACATTACAAGAAGCTTATTTTTCACCTATAGAAATTAATAAAAAATATTATCATGAATATAATAATTAAATATTTTTTTATTATATTAATATTTACGAAACCATCCTTTTCATTGGATCTTAAGGGAGACTTTCAGCAAGGAGGTTTAATAATTGGAAAAACTAATCCTATATTCGAAGTCTTCGTTCAAGGTGAAAAAGTAAAAATTAATAAAGAAGGCTTTTTTATTTTTGGAATTCCAAGGGATCAAATAAAAGATATTGTTATAAAGATTCAAAATAAATCAGATATTAATCAAATTGTTAAAAAAGTTAAAAAACGAAAATTTAAAATTCAAAGAATAAATGGATTGCCTAAAAGAAAAGTTTCACCAAATGAAGAGGACATGAAAAGGATAAGAGAGGAAGGTAAATTAATTGTAAAAGCTAAGAATGTTAATTCTGACCTTTCCTATTTTTTTAAAGGTTTTATAAGACCGGCAAATGGTATTACAACTGGTGTTTTTGGTAGTCAAAGAATCTTAAATGGTAAGCCAAGAAGGCCACATTTTGGTATAGATATTGCGGCCGCAAAAGGAACAAAAGTTATTAATTCAAATACTGGAAAAGTTATTTTAGCAGAGAAAAATTTATTTTTTACGGGAGGAACTATAATAGTTGAACATGGGCATGGCTTAATATCCATATATTCACATTTGGAGAAAATTCTTGTTAAAAAGGGTGATATTATAAATAAAGGCAAATGGATTGCCACAGTCGGATCAACTGGCCGCTCTACTGGACCACACTTAGACTTTAGGCTTTACTGTAGAAATATTCCTGTAGATCCGGATTTGGTAATTAAGTAAGCATTAAAGTCTCCAGCGATCATGTGTCCATATCCACTGATAAGGATTTTTTAAAATCATTTTTTCTAATTCAATATTAATCTTTCTAGTTATAGTCATCTGATCATCATTTTCATCAATTTGTAGAGGATCATTTACATTAATATTAAAGTTTATTTCATTTTGTCTTTTGATATCTACTGGTACAAGCAAATATCCATGTTTAAGCGCTAATTGTGCTGGGATATTAAGAGTCAGAGCCTTTCTATTAAATAAATCTACTTGAATACCTTCGCTTACCTTCTGATCTACCATAAGAGCTATGTTTTGTTTCTCATTAATTTTTCGAACAAGTTGTCTCGTTCCATCTCTACCTTTACCAGGAATAGATTTGGGTATTTGATTTTTACAAATATATTTAACCCTCAACATCTCCATTATTGGATTAAGAAATATATTATTTAGAGGTCTATATAAGGCGCATAGTTCAAATCCACTTTTTTCTATTTCCATTGCTAATAATTCAAAATTAGCAAAGTGTCCTGAGAAAAATAAAATTGGTTTTCCTTTAGATTTTATTTCATTCAATTTTTTTAAGTTAATTTTTATATTATTGAACTTATTTTCTTTAAACTTTTTAAGGTGCATATATTCAGCAAAAACTCTTCCGTAATTACACCACATTTCATTTATGATTTTTTTTTCTTCATTTTTACTTAAATTCTCGAAAACTATATTGATATTCTCTCTAATTTTTTTTTTGCTTCTAACGATATGTCCAATTTTTTTGAAAATAAAACATCCTAAATTAGAAGATTTTTTTAAACCTATAATTTTAAAAATTATAAAAAATATTATTACAATAATAAATTCAAAAAAATATTTAAATAATTTCATTAAGAAATACCTCGTAGTTTTTGATTACTAAATTTAATTTAGTACGATAAATTTTATTTTTGAATTTTTCGTTTATTCCAAAATAGTTTTTTTCAGTAGTGATAAGTTCAAGATTTTTCTTCCTACTAATATCAATTAAATTCTGAAGATCAATATTTGAGAAGTTGTGATGATCATCGAATTCTTCATTATGAAATATTTCTATATTATTTTTATTTAACAAATCAAAGAAGCTTTGGTTATCGGCTATACCGCTAAATGCTAAAAACTGTTTACCTAAAAAAATATCAAGATTTTTTATTTCATAATATGAGTAAAAAATTTTTATCAATGGATTGTACTTTACTAAAATATTTTCAATATATTCATTTTTCTCACCATTAATTACTGCAATTTTATAATTTTTAATTGATGACAATGGTTCCCTCAAAGGCCCAGAAGGAAGAATTCTTTCATTTCCAAAAGCTTTATTAGACTTTATACATAAAATTGAAGTATCTTTTTTAAAAGAATAATCTTGCTTACCGTCGTCTAAAATAACGTATTTGAAACCATTCGATATAGCACTCAATAAGCCTTCTGTTCTTTTTTTTGGTACAATTACTTTTGCATCATTTTTTAAGAAGTTAATTTCGTCAATTTGACTTAAGTTATATTTTTTTAATATGCAACTATTGCTATTTTTGTTTAAACTATGATATATTTTTCTTACTAAAGGAGTTTTGCCTGTACCACCTACATATAGGTTTCCAACACAAATAATTTTAATTTTGTAATTTTTTGCGAGGATAATCATAAATTTATTTAATGAAACTAAAAAAAAATATATCAAAGATAGAGGTAATAAAATTAAAGAAAGAAAGTGATATTTTTTGTTCCAAAAATTAGGCGAAGAGTATTTTTTCATCTAATGAATATAATTATTAAGAAACTTTATTGTTTTATCAAAAATCTCATCGCTAAAGCTTTTAAATACTATTTTAGGTTGATTATCTGTTGTTATAAACCTTTGATTAAAGAATTCTATTAGTTTACTTACCAATTCATCATTGTTTTGAACAATTGTAACCAGCTTTTTATCAATTAAATCTTGATATATTTCAGTAAAATTATCAATAAATTTACCAGATAAAATTTTACAATTATATCTTAAGGGTTCAATTGGATTTTGCCCCCCGCGGTCAATTAATGATCCACCCATAAAAACAATATTTATTTGATTAAAAATATCGTCAGCTAGTCCATATTTATCTAAAATAACTACACCATCTAAATCTCCAACAACATAATTTTTCGATATTTCTTGATATGAAATATTATGTTTATTAACAATTTTTATCATTTCATCGACTTTGTTTAAATGTCTAGGAATAATAAACGTAGTTATTTTCTTTTTAATTTTTTTTAGTTCTATGTGTGCTTTTATTATTTTATCAAATTCTTTTAAATGTACGCTCATAGCTGCCCATTTATTATTATTATTACTATTTATCTTAATAAGATTTGGATCCTTTTTTTTTGAATTAATAAATTTAATATTTCCAATTTGTTTAATATTTTTAACCTCAAAATATTCTAAATATTTTGATGAGACTTCACCTTGAGCTAAAATCACATCAAATTTATTTAAAATTTTTTTAAACACTTTTTTTATTAATTTCCATCTTCTGAATGATTTTTTTGATATTCTGCAATTTAATAATATTAATTTACAATTTCTAGATGCTTGCATGATCATATTCGGCCATATTTCAGATTCAACAAATATTGCCAATCTTGGTTTCCATAATTTTAAAAACTTTGAAATAATTATTGGACTGTCAATTGGTGCATACTGATGGTATGTATTTTTATCTTCTAAATTATTTTTAAAATACTCATAAGAACTTAGTGTTACACTTGTTATTAGTATTTCCAAATTTTTATTTTGATAAAATTTTATTATTGGATGTATTGATTTAATCTCACCCAGACTAGCTACATGAAACCAAATTACACCTGGAGATACACACTTAGTGTATCCAATTTTTTCAATGTATCTTTCCTTATCTTCCTTACCTATCATCACTCTAAACTTTAGAAAAATTAGTAAAAAAGGGTGTAATAAATAAAATAATAAATTATAAAAAAAAAACATTAATTAAGTGTTTGTTGATCACAAAGTTTTTTATAAATTTTATTGATATTAATTAATTGTTCATGAGTACCTTTTTCAATAACAATACCTTTATCAATAACATAAATTAAATCAGAATTTTTAATTGTTGATAATCTATGTGCGATTGTCACGGTAGTTTTGTTTTCAGATAAGTTATTCATTGCTTCTTGAACAATTTTTTCAGATTCTGTATCCAAAGCTGAAGTCGCCTCATCTAACAAAATAATAGATGAATTTTTTAGGATAGCTCTAGCAATTGATATTCTTTGCTTTTGTCCTCCTGAAAGTTTAACACCATTCTCTCCTACAATAGTATCGTATCCTTCTTTCATTTCTGTGATAAAATTATGACAATTGGCTTTTATACATGCATTTTCAATTTCTTTGTCTGTTGCTTTAAAATTTCCGAATATTAAATTATTTTTAATTGTGTCATCAAACAATACTATATCTTGAGATACCAATGCTATTTCTTTCCTTAATGTTTCAAGTGTTACTTCTGAAATTTTTTGATCATCAATAGAAATATAACCTTCTTTAGGATCATAAAATCTTGGTATCAAATTTAAGATTGTAGATTTACCCCCTCCACTTGATCCAACTAATGCAACTTTAGCCTTACCCTGTATTTTCAGATTTATATTATGAAGTATGTCGGGTCCATTTCTGTAGTTCATAGAAACGTTGTGAAATTCTATATTTCCATCTTTAATATCTAGTAATTTGGCGTGTTTTGAATTTTTAATTAAGACTTGTTCATCTAAAATTTTGTAAATTCTTGTAGCTGCAGTAAAACCCTCATTTAATGCAATATTAATTCCAGCTAACTGCCTCACAGGTTGGTAAGCAAGCATTAAAGCCGTTAGAAATGAAAAAAAAGCTCCAATTTCTAAATTTCCATTCATACTTCTAAAACCACCAGCGAAGACAACAGAGGCTACAGCAAAACCAGTTAATGTTTCCATCATTGGAGCACTTCCAAGCCTTGTTTTTTCAACTTTTGTGCTTTTATCTATCCAATTTTTTATGATTTTTCCAAGTTTAGACATTTCATCTTTTTCTCTTTGAAATATTTTTATTAGTGTTACAGATTTTAAAATTTCTGACAAATATTTTGTAAATGATTCATTTGCCTCTAATGCACCATATACCGCTTTACCCATTCTTTTACCTAATTTTCTTGCTATCAAGGCTGCAAGAGGAATTAAAATTAATGCCAATATACTTAAATAAATGTCTTTGCTAATCATTAAAGCAATTAAAAAAAATAGAGAAATTATTTCTTTTGTAGAGTTTAATGCAACAGTCTGAGTTACATTTTGCAACTTATGTGTGTCTTCAGTAAAATTTGATATAAATTTTCCAGAATGGTTATCATGAATATATGACAAATCAGAATGAAGAATTTTTTCTGCCAATGATTTTTGTATACTTTCTTTAACTTTAAATGAAATATTAATCGATTGTATCCTTGTGAAGTAAAGAGATAATGATTTTATTAAAAAAGTTATTACAATTGCTACAGGTATTAAATACAACATTAATTTATCCTGCTCTATAAAAATTTTTTTGATTGCAGGATCAAGTAGCCATGCCACCGCTGCAGTAGACGCACCATGCAAAATCATGAAAGCCACCACTATAATAAGATCTGGGATATATTTTTTTATTTGTGTTCTGTATATTCTTTTTATTAGATCAGATTTATTCACTTACTTACCTGCTACTGTCATTGATTTTACTAATAATGAAGGGGAATTTGTTGATGTCTTAAATTGTAAATCATTTAAGGGTAAAATATTTTTAAACATATCCAGTAGATTACTTGCAATAGTAACCTCATTAACTGCATACGCCAGCTCACCATTATCGATCATAATTCCAGATGCACCAACGCTATAATTTCCGTTGGTTATATCTCCTGCTCGGCCCATTAGTTCTGTTACAAAAAAGGCTTTTTTTTGATCGCGTATCACCTTTTTTAAATCATTTTTTCCATTTTCTATGTAAAGATTAGTTGTTCCGCCACTTCTTCCATTTGTTTTCGTTTTTAAAATTTTTGAATAATAGGTGTCTAGGATTAATTCATTAAATTTACCATTTTTTACTAAACTTATCTTTTGATTTTTAACACCTTCAGAATCAAAGCATTGAGACCCCATTCCCTGTTTAATCAGCGGATCATCAAGGATATTAACTTCTTTGCAAAATATTTCTTTACCCAGGTAGTTTTTAAGGAATGTTGTTCCGCGCGCAAATGCTGAACCAGTTATCGCGGAAGAAAACAATGATAAAATTGTTTTTGAAACATTTTTATCAAATATAATGGGTATTTTGCCAGATTTAATTTTCCTAGCACCTAACCTTTTACATGCCTTGTCGGCTGCGTACTTACCAATATTTCTAGGATTACCTAATTTATTAGAGTAACGACTAACATTAAATTCATAATCCCTCTCCATTTGATTATTATCTTCTGCTAATGCTTCACAAAATACTGAATAAGATGAAGTATTATATCCTTCACAAAAACCAATACTATTTGCAAATATAAAATTTGATTTGACCTCTGTAAAAGAGGATCCATTTGAATTTTTTATTTTTGGATTAGAAAACATTTCGTCTTCCATATCAGCCAAAAAATCTTCTTTAAAATTATGTGATAATAACTTTGGGTCATAAAGATCAAGATTTTTAAAGTTTATTTCTAAGCTATCTTTATCAGGCAAACCAACAAATTCATCCTCAGGTGAAATTCTGGTGTGTTGCATGCATCTTTCAATAAGCGATGTAAGATTGTATTCGTCAAAATTAGATGTTGAAACATTAGATTTTTTTTTTATCAATATAAGTTATCAAACCCAAAGATAAAATTTCTGAACGGTCAGATTGCTCTTTTTTTTTATTTCTATAATTTATAGTATCAGAAATAATGTTACTAACACTAATTTCTACATCTGAAGCACCTAATTTTTTCGCTATTTTGATGCACTTATCTGCAATGTCCGAGAGATACTCTTTTGATTTAAGCATAATTAAAAATAAATATTTGAATTAAAAAAATAGACAACCCATAATAATTATTTAGTTTAAAAAGTGACAAATTCTTATCATTTTTATTTATTAATATAGTTTGAATTTGGTATACAAGTAAAGATAATGGTAAAAGATATAGAATTATATAAATATCAACTTCTTTGGTTAACAAAATATTTGCTATTAATATTAAGCTAAAACTTAATAAATAAACAACTGTTAAAAATTCCTTGATGTTATTTCTAAATTTTATTGAAGTGGATTTAACACCAACCTTTAAATCATCAAAAATATCTTGCAGTCCATAAATTGTATCATAACCTAAAGTCCAAAATATTGCAGATATGTAAATTAAAATAATTTCTAAATTAATTTGATTATTAAATACTAGATAACTTAAAATCACACCCCAATTAAACACAACTCCTAAAAAAAGTTGAGGCCAATAAGTAATTCTTTTCATGAATGGATATAATGTAATTAATAATCCAGATGATAGACCAAATATTATTGCATTTAAATTAAATTGCAAAAGTATTAATAAAGATAGCGAGCATAAAAATACAATGAGTATCCATCCTTGTAATACAGAAATTTTTCCAGATGCTATTTGTCTAAATTTTGTTCTTAGAACTTTATGATCTATTTTTTTATCAATAATATCGTTATAAACACATCCTGCACTACGCATTAAAACCGAACCTAAAAAAAATAAAATTAAATATTTTAACCAATCATAATCTATTGGTCTTCGATTAGAAACCACAGCAAATCCCCAAGCGCAAGGCCAAAACAAAAGCATAAAACCAATAGGCTTATCCAACCTCATCAAGAGAAAATATTTTTTCATTAAGCTACAAATATTCAGCTAATTCTGAAAGATTTTTTATTATAAAATCTGGTTGATAATCAAGTTTGTCAAAAGTTTTACCAAAGCGATCTACCCATACAGATTGATATCCAAAAACACCTCCGCCGACTACATCCCAAGTATTAGAGCTCATAAAACAAACCTCACTAGGTTTGCAATTATATTTTTTTGTCACTAATTCATAAACTTTTGGGTGTGGCTTATATATTCCTGCCTCTTCAATGGAGATTAAATCATCAAACAATTTTTTCACACCTGCATGAGAAGTCAACTCATTAAGCAAAGATGGGGATCCATTTGATAAAATGCATGTTTTAATTTTTTTCTCTTTTAATTTATGTAGACAATCTACAAGTTCAGGATACGGATTTAGTTTTTTGTATAATTCTAAAAGTTTAGATCTAAATTTTTTATCAATCTTATGGTTTTCAATTGCAAAGTCTAAAGAATCTTCAGTGACTTTCCAAAAATCTACATGTTTTTTAATTAAGGATCTTAACCAAGTGTATTCTAGTTGAACTGTTCTCCATGTAGTAGAAAACTCTAGCCAATCATCACCAATATCTTTAGCCAAGTTTTGGGCTGCAGAATTTATATCAAAACATGTTCCGTAAGCATCAAAAGCACAAACTTTAATATTTTTAATTTTCATAATGAGATATAAAATAAAATTAATGTCTAAAATTAGATTATTTTGCGACGAATCTCTAGAAGAAAAAAAAGAAATTCATATTGATGGTGATAATTTTCATTATCTTTCAAATGTTATGAGATGCAATATTGGCACTACTATTTTCTTATTCAACGAAAAGGATGGTGAATTTGAAAGTAAAATACTAAAAAAAAATGAAAAAGAACATAATATTAATTATTTATAAAAGAATACAGTATCAAAAATTGAAAAATACTTTTCATTTAGCTTTTTGTGCTCCAAAATCAAATAAATTGGATACATTGATCCAGAAATGTACTGAAATAGGTGTGAATAGTTTTATCCCAGTAATCTCTGATCATACAGAAAACAGAAAGTTAAATATTAATAGATTAAAAAAAATAATCAAAGAAGCAGTAGAACAATCTAATCAAATACATATTCCAGATATTTACAAACCGATTAGCTTTAAAAATTTCGTAAATAACATTGAGGAAAAAGATTGCATGGTTTTTTTTGCAGATATTCAATCTAATATTAGTTTTCCAAAACTAAAAATTGATAACACAAATTCAAATATAATATTCATTGGACCAGAAGGAGATTTTTCAGTCAATGAATTGAATATTTTAAGAAAAAAAAATAAGTTTGTTAGTTTCACGCTCGGTAAAAGAATATTAAGGAGTGAAACAGCTGCAATTTCATCGCTCGTATTATTTAATAGTACTCAGGATTAAATATTCGTTCCGCCGACTGTAATTTTATCTACAAGAATAGATGGCTGTCCAACACCAACAGGTACCCATTGCCCACCTTTTCCACATGTACCAATGCCAGGATCTAATTTCATATCATTTCCAACCATTGATACTTTAGTCAAAATATCTGGTCCATTACCAATTAAAGTTACACCTTTTAGTGGCGCACCTATCTTTCCGTTATTAATTTCATATGCTTCAGTACATGAAAAAACAAATTTTCCATTTGTGATATCAACCTGACCTCCTCCAAATGATACAGCATATATTCCTTTATCAACTTTTTTAATCATCTCACTTTGTGTGTCATTACCATTGATCATGAAGGTATTTGTCATTCTTGGCATTGGCGTATATTCAAAACTTTCTCTTCGTCCGTTTCCAGTGGGCTTTACATTCATTAACTTCGCATTCATACGATCTTGCATAAAGTTCTTTAGTATTCCATTTTCAATTAAAACATTTCTAGATGTTGGCGTTCCTTCATCATCTATAGTTAATGACCCTCTTCGACTTGCGATAGTTCCGTCATCCACCACAGTAATATTCTCATTGGCCACCTTTTGTCCAACTAAATTATGAAATGCAGAAGTTTTTTTTCGATTAAAATCACCTTCTAATCCATGACCAACAGCCTCGTGTAAGATAATACCAGGCCACCCAGGTCCTAAAACAACTTTCATTTCTCCAGCAGGTGCCGGTTTACTATCCAGATTAACCTCAGCTTGTCTAATTGCTTCGTCACAAATACCTTTCCAATTATCATTATCTAGAAAATATTTATAATCCTGTCTTCCACCGGTACCGTAAGAACCTGTTTCTTTTTTACCTTTTTTTTCCATCATTACACCAACATTAAATCTTACCAAGGGTCGTTGATCTTTGTAAATTTGACTACCTGATTTTATAATTTCTACAGTTTGATGTTCACCAAAAAAAGATGCTGTAACTTGTTTGATGCTCGAATTTTTTTGTCTAATATAATTGTCAATTTTTTTTAATAGCTCAACTTTTTCTTCAAACGATTTACTTACAATGGGATCTTTATCTTCATATAATTTAACATTAGTTCTCTTTGGTGTATCTTGTTTATTATTTTTTACATTCGGTTTTATATTTGATCTTAAATTTTGAGCAGCATCTTCTAAAGATTTTTTTGATATTATATTTGAATGGCAAAATGCCGTCTTATCTTCATTTACAGACCTAAAACCGAAACCAAGACTCGTATCAAAACTTGAATTTTTTATTTTTCCATCATCAAGTAAAATAGACTCACTATTTGTACTTTCTAAAAAAAGCTCTCCATCGTCACTTTTGTTTAACGTTTCTGAAACAAGTCGCTCAGCTTGCTGATGAGAAATATCAGAGTTATAAAAAAAATCGTTCATTTATTAGTTTTTGTCAAAGTGTCGCAAAGAGTAATTTAGACCTTTTTGTTATATATATCATATTTATTTTATGAAAAAAATATTATTTTTGTTTATTTGCACATTTGCACTGCCAGCGCAAGCTTCACAGCCAAAAGACTGGCAATTTGGATTTCAACCACCTGTAACACCGCTTATGAAGGACGTAACATGGATGCACGATTATATTTTATTGCCTGTAATTATTGGAATAAGTGTATTTGTTTTATTTTTAATGCTTTATACGATGGTAAAATTTAGAGAGTCTAAAAACCCAACACCTTCAAAGACAACTCATAATGTTATGGTAGAGGTTTTATGGACTGTAATTCCGTGTATAATTTTAGTGGTAATTGCAGTTCCATCATTTAAACTTTTGTACAAAGAAGAAACTATTCCTAAAGCAGATGTCACTTTAAAAGCTATCGGACACCAATGGTACTGGGGTTACGAGTATCCAGATGAAAAGATTGCTTTTGAATCCGTAATGATTGAGGATAGAGATTTAAAACCAGGCCAACCAAGGTTACTTGCAACAGATACTAAAATAGTTGTCCCAGTAAATAAAATTGTTAAAGTATTAATTACACCTGGAGACGTTAATCACGCTTGGGCTGTTCCAGCATTTGGTGTAAAACGAGATGCAATTAAAGGACGAATAAACGAGACTTGGTTCAAAGCTGAAAAAGAGGGTATTTATTATGGGCAATGTTCTGAGCTTTGTGGAATAAAACATGCTTTTATGCCAATTGAAGTTCACGTAGTATCTGAAGATAAGTATGAAGCATGGTTAATTAAAGCCAAGAAAGAATTTGCAATGGAAGAAAATAATTCTTCTAGAGAAGCGTTTAAAATTTTAAAAAAGGAAAAAATGTAATGTCAACTTATACCGCATCAGCAGATCACACTCACGATCATAATCCAACAGGCTGGAGAAGGTGGTTACTCTCAACAAACCATAAAGATATCGGAACTCTTTATTTATGGTTTGCTCTAATTGCAGGAGTAATTGGCTTTGCATTTTCAGTTATTATTAGATCAGAACTTATGTATCCTGGCGATGGAATACTTGGTGGAAATCATCATCTATACAACGTATTGGTTACTGGACACGGACTTCTAATGATTTTCTTTATGGTAATGCCAGCAATGATAGGTGGTTTTGGAAATTGGTTTGTGCCAATACAAATCGGTGCACCTGATATGGCTTTCCCTAGAATGAATAATATTTCATTTTGGTTGCTACCTACGGCATTAATCTTATTAATTGCCTCTATTTTTGTTGAAGGCCCAGCTGGACAAACTGGAGTTGGGGGAGGATGGACAATATATCCTCCACTATCAACAAGCGCTCAACCAGGTCCAGCAATGGATCTTGCAATTTTGAGTCTGCACGTGGCTGGAGCATCATCAATCTTAGGTGCAATAAATTTCATAACGACAATTTTCAATATGAGAGCACCTGGTATGACACTTCATAAGATGCCTCTTTTCGTATGGTCAATGCTGGTTACAGCATTCCTACTATTGTTAGCTGTTCCAGTTTTAGCTGGTGGAATTACAATGCTATTGACAGATAGAAACTTTGGCACAGCTTTCTTTAATCCAGAGGGAGGTGGTGATCCAATTTTATTTCAACATTTATTTTGGTTTTTTGGTCATCCGGAAGTTTACATTTTAATTTTACCTGGCTTTGGAATGATAAGTCATATCGTTTCTACTTTTTCGAAAAAGCCAGTTTTTGGATATTTGGGAATGGCATACGCAATGGTTTCAATAGGTGTAGTCGGATTTATAGTCTGGGCTCATCATATGTACACGGTTGGAATGGGAGCTGATACGAGAGCTTATTTTACATTTGCGACTATGGTTATTGCAGTTCCAACTGGTATAAAAATATTTTCATGGATAGCAACTATGTGGGGTGGTTCTATCAGATTTGATACACCAATGCTTTGGGCTTTGGGCTTTATCTTTTTGTTCACGGTTGGTGGTGTGACCGGCGTTGTACTTGCTAATGCCGGTGTAGATACTGCTTTACATGATACATATTACGTTGTTGCTCATTTTCATTACGTGCTTTCATTAGGGGCAGTATTCTCAATTTTTGCCGGTTTTTATTATTGGTTTGGCAAAATGTCAGGTTATGAAATTTCCCCGTTTCTTGGGAAATTGCATTTTTGGTTAACTTTTATTTCTGTTAATTTAGTTTTCTTTCCACAACATTTTCTTGGTTTAGCGGGTATGCCGAGAAGATATGCTGATTATCCAGATGCTTACGCTGGATGGAACTATATATCTTCGATTGGATCTATGCTATCCGTTGTTAGTTTAGCTGTTTTTTTTACTGCAGTTATTCATGCATTTGTTAGACAGAAAGCAGCTAATGCAAATTACTGGGGAGATGGTGCTACAACATTAGAATGGACACTTTCATCACCACCACCATTCCACCAGTTTAACGAATTACCAAAAATTAAATAAATAAAAGTGTCTGCAAGAACAACTGAATTAAATCAACATCAGAGCAATACATCACAAGTATTTATGTCTCTGTATGAATTGATGAAACCAAGGGTAATGTCCCTTGTAATTTTCACTGCATTGGTAGGCTTAGTGATCGCTCCTGAAAAGGTTGATTTTGTAAATTCAATATTATCACTTTTATTTGTAGCAATTGGCGCTGGTGCAGCTGGAGCATTGAACATGTGGTATGAGTCGGATACTGACAAATTAATGAGCAGGACTTGTTTAAGGCCTTTACCATTAGGTAAGCTTAAGCAAACCCATGCTTTATGGTTTGGTTTATTTACATCTTTAATTTCGATTTATGGTCTCTATTGTTTTTCGAATGTTTTATCTGCATTTATTTTGTCATTAACTATTGGATTTTATTTTTTTGTTTATACAGTCTGGTTAAAAAAGAAAACTCCGCAAAATATAGTAATTGGTGGCGCGGCAGGTGCATTTCCACCAGTGATAGGATGGACAATTGCAATGAATAATATTTCTGTTGAACCAATAATTTTATTTTTAATTATCTTTTTATGGACACCATCTCATTTTTGGGCGTTAAGCTTATATAAAAATCAAGATTACAAAAATGCGGGTATACCCATGTTACCTGTTGTTGCTGGAGAGGATTATACCAAAAAGAATATTCTTGTTTATTCAATTATACTCTTCCCCTTTACTATTTTGCCCTTTTTTTTAGGATTTGCAGGATTGATTAATTTAATAACCTCAATAGGATTTGGGTTATACTACATTTTTTTATCTTTTAAACTTTTTGAGGAAAAAAATAAAGTAATATACGATCAAATAGCATCTAAACTTTTTGTATTTTCAATTTTTTATTTATTTTTTATTTTTTCTACGATTTTAATTGATAATTATTTAGGAAATTAAATGGATAAAAAAACAAAAAAGAAAAATTATATTATGCTTCTAATACTGTGTTTAATAATGGCATTTTTCTTTTTCATTACAATTTATCAAATTGGTACCTCATTAAAGTAAAGTGACTAAGAAATTTAAAATTAACCCGAAGTATTTGTTTGTATTGGTTATATCAATGACAGCTCTGTCATTCGCGTCTGTTCCGTTATACGATTTATTTTGCAAAGTGACTGGTTTTGGAGGAACAACTCAAAAATCTGAAAAATCTCCAGGTATAATTTTAAGTAAATTAGTAAAAGTGAGATTTGATTCTAATGTGAGTTCAAATTTGTCTTTTAATTTTAAATCTATGAAGAATTTTAGTGAAGTTAGAATTGGCGAAGTAAACAATATAAAATTTAGAGTAATCAATAAAGGTAGTACATCTGAAAATGTAATTTCAACTTTTAATACAAGTCCTCCTTCCGCGGGAATACATTTTAAAAAAATAGCATGTTTTTGTTTTGAAAAACAAACAATTAATCCTGGAGAAGTAAGAGATTTTAACGTTGCATATTATATAGATCCTAAAATTATCAAGGATCCAGCGACGAAAGGGATCAATGAGATAACTTTATCTTACACCTTGTTTAGAGTAAATAAATTATATAAGGATAACAAATTGTAAATATGTCTACAGAAAAAAAACATGATTATCATTTAGTCGAACCTAGTCCTTGGCCGATATTCTGCTCATTTGCTACTTTGATTTTAGCCGTTGGAGCAGTTTACTATTTTAAAACAAAAAGTTTATGGTTATTATTAATTGGGTTTGCGGTTGTTCTTTATGGTATGTTTATGTGGTTTAGAGATGTCGTAAATGAAGCTGAGCACAATGGTGACCATACTCCAGTTGTTCAAATTGGCATGAGATACGGAATGGTTCTTTTCATAATTTCTGAGGTTATGTTTTTTATTGCGTGGTTCTGGGCATATTTTGACGCAAGTTTGTATCCAGACGCAGTAATCGGATCTACTTGGCCACCCAAGGGAATCGAAACTTTAGATCCATGGCACATACCATTAATCAATACTTTAATACTACTATTATCTGGGACTACAGTCACTTGGGCACATCACGCTTTACTTGAAAATGATAGAAAAAGCTTAATACAAGGTTTATTTTTGACAGTTATTCTAGGTGCAATTTTTACCATGTTTCAAGCTTATGAATATATGCACGCAACTTTTAAAATGTCTTCAGGAATTTACGGTGCTACATTTTACATGGCCACTGGCTTCCATGGATTTCATGTATTAGTTGGAACATTATTTTTGTTAGTATGTTTGTTTAGAGCTAAAGCAGGTCATTATAAGCCTGAACATCACTTTGGTTTTGAAGCGGCAGCTTGGTATTGGCATTTTGTTGATGTGGTGTGGTTATTTTTATTCGCGGCAATTTATATTTGGGGCAGTTAAAATTTTCTGAAATTTAAACTTTTCAATATTTTCACACTTTTTATAATACTAGTTTTGTTTTTATTAGGAACTTGGCAGCTACATAGATTGCAGTTGAAAAAAGAACTAATTAAAGAAGTATCCCAATCTTATAATAAAATATCAGAAAGTTTCAACATCAACTCAAAATTATATAATAAGGTTAGAGTTCAAGGAAAAATCGTTAATCAACCAATATTTGTTTATAATCTAGGAAAAAAAGGTCAGTATGGATATGATCTTTATATTCCAATTGATACTAATGAAGTAATCTTACTTGTAAAATATGGTTGGACTGAAAAAAAATTTAATTTAGATAGGAAAGATATAAATATTAATGTGTCATTCAATGCTATTTTATTTAATCCGAAAAGAAAAAATTTTTTTACGCCAGATAACTCAAAAGACCTTATTTTTTTCTTAGATATGAAGGATTTACAAAAAAATTTTAAGAAAAATTTATTTCCTTTCATTGCAGAAAATAGATCTCCAATTTTAGGAAAATATAACTTAGAAAAACCGCAAAAAATTCAATTACCTAATAATCATTTGCAATACGCACTGACCTGGTACAGCTTATGTTTTGTTATTATTACAGCTTTTTTAATATATAAAAGAAAATTATGAAATACTTTAGTTCAAGAAATAATAATCTACAACTTTCTTTTAAAGAAATTTTTTTTAAGGGATTGTCGCAAGATGGAGGTTTGTTTCTCCCACATTTCATACCTCGGATTTCTGAAAGTAAATTAAAAAAATTTGAAAATTATAATTTTCAAGAAATGAGTTTCGAGATTTTTAAACTTTTTATAGGTGAAACATTTAGTAATGTTGAGTTAAAAAAAATAATCAAGAATGCATACTCTAAATTTAGAAATCTAAAAATAGTTGACGTAAAAAAGATTGATCATATTTCTTATGTTCAGTTGTATCATGGACCCACTTTAGCTTTCAAAGATATCGCTATGCAAGTTTTAGGAGGTATGTACGACTCGTTACTAAAAGATAGCAATAATAATATTAATTTAGTCACTGCAACGTCAGGAGATACAGGAGCAGCAGCGATTGATGCAGTTCAAGGAAAAAAAAATATAAATATTTTTGTTTTGCATCCTCACAACAAGATTTCCAGTGTACAGCGACAGCTTATGACAACATATAAAGCGAATAATGTATTTAATATTGCAATTGAAGGTAGTTTTGACGATTGTCAAAAATTAGTAAAAGAAATGTTTATTGATAAAAATTTTGCAGATAAAATTAATATGTCGGGTGTTAACTCAATTAATTGGGCAAGAATTGTTGCACAAATTGTCTATTATTTTTTTATTTTTTATAAGTTTAACGATAACCAAAAACCAATAGTCGTATCCGTTCCAACGGGTAATTTTGGAGACATTTACGCAGGATATATTGCTAAAAAAATGGGCCTAAATATTAAGGAACTTATAATATCAACTAATCAAAATAATATTTTGCAAAGATGTATAGATACAGGAGAATACAAACCTCTGAGGGTAATTCAATCTATATCGCCAAGTATGGATATTCAAGTAGCTAGTAATTTTGAAAGAATACTTTTTTACTTATGCAACGAAAATTCTGAAGAATTGAAATTACTAATGAATGATTTAAAAACTAAGGGATATTTTAAATTATCAACAAAACAATTTAAAAATCTTAAATATCATTTTTCAGCGAGCACCTGCAATGAGAATGAGACTATTAAAATTATGAATGATTTATATACTCAATCTAATTACTTAATAGATCCTCATACTGCAACCGCTGTAAAACCTCTTTTAAAAGATAAATACAAAAATGAAAAATGTTTTTGTTTTGAAACAGCGCATTCTTCCAAATTTCCATCTTCAGTTTTAAAAGCAATAAATTTACTACCTAAATTTCCAGATAATTTTAAGAATATTACAAATAATGAGGAGAAATTTATTATTTTAGATAATAAAATTAATTTAATAAAAGAATATATTATTAGAAAAATTCAAACTTAGATTTCTGATTTAGCCAGTTCATCTGCCATATTGTTATACATGTCATTGGCGTGTCCTTTAACCCAATTCCAACTAATTTTTTTTTTTTGATTTAATTCATCTAATTCTTGCCAAAGGTCAATGTTTTTAACCTTTTGTTTATTTGTGGTTTTCCATCCATTTTTTTTCCAATTTATAATCCACTGCTGAATTCCGTCTTTTGTATATTTGGAATCGGTAAAAAGTTCTATATTAAAATCTTTTACATATTTTAGTGCTGAGATGACTGCTGTAAGTTCCATTCTATTGTTTGTGGTATTTTCTGATGCACCAGATAATTTTTTAATTTTTTGTCCATCTATTATAATAGCTGCCCATCCTCCACGACCTGGATTACCAGAACAAGCCCCATCAGTATAAATTTTAATCATAAATTTTATTGTTTAAATTATTATAAAAATATTCCATTCTTAATAAATACTCTTTTGGATTTTTTTTCTTAATTTTTGCATTTTGCGGTGTATTTCCTAGGTCATATAATCTTGTTACAAAAAAACGTATAGCAGCACCGAGACATAATATATTTAAATAATTAAATTCTGATATCTTAATTTTTTTAACTGATCTATACCCATCAATTAATTTCTTAGTTTTTATTTTATTTACAGTTTTTTTATCAAAACACAGTGCGTTGATACATACCGCTAATTCATATAGAAAATTCTCATTACATGAAAAATAAAAATCGATAAAACCTGCAAATTTATTATTTTTAAAAAAAATATTATCAGGAAAAAGATCAGCATGTATAATGCCATTAGTTAAATTTCCAGGTTTATATTTTTTATATACTTTTAAATATTTTTTTAATTTTAAAGCATATTTTGGATAAATATCTTTAGTTTGATTATATATTTTAGTCCATGTTGTAGAATCTAAAGTATTCCTTCTTTTTATTTTTAATTTAGAAGAAATTTTATGAAATTTTCCAATTTCTTTACCAACATTAAAACACTCATTATTGTTAAGTTTTTTTTTGGATTTTCCCTCTAAAAACGAAACAATTATCGCAGGTTTTCTTTTAATTTTAAATATTGAATTATTATGAATATTTTGAATTGGTTTAGGACACTTTAAACCTTTTGCATGCATAATATCCATGAGCTTGACAAAATAAGGAACATCTCTATTCTTAACTCTCTTTTCAAAAATAGTTAAAATAAATTTATTTTTAGAAGTTTTAATGAAATAATTTGTGTTCTCTATACCTTCTTTAATACCATAAAATTTTATCAAATCACCTATGTTATATTTTTCGATAATTTTTTTAATCTCGAGTTTTGTTAAATTTGTAAATACTGCCATTTTTTTTTTTAATTTCTTGCTATAATACTTACTTATATAAACTGATGAATAAAAAAGTTAAACTACCTATTAAAATTAATCTAGATAAAGATAAAATATATTTTTGGTGCACCTGTGGACTTTCAGTAAAGCAACCAATGTGTGATGGCTCACATAAAAATAAAATTGATAAAAAATCCCAAAGCTTTAAGGTAGATAACACAAAAGACTATTATCTTTGCTCATGTAAAATAACTCAAAACCCACCCTTTTGTGATGGATCACATAAAAATTAAAAATTAGTTAGTATTTTCTAATTTTTTAATTGAATTTTTTAATTTTGATAAATTGATCTCTTCTTGCTCTTTTCTATCTAAATTTTCAGTAATTACTCGCTCAATAGTTTTAATTGCAACTTGTATGGCTTCTTTTTTAACTTGATTAATCGCATCATTTTTAGCTCGTTCGATTTTATTATGTGCAGCGGTCTCTTTGTTGTTTAAAGAACGCTCCATTTTTTCTAATGATTTAACAATTTCATCATTACTAATTTTTTTTGCTTTTTTTAAAATTTCAGACCCTTCCTTTTCTGATTTTGCCAATTTTTCCTGAGCATCAATTAATAGTTGCTCACTGTTTGTTTTAAGGTTTTGAGCCTCATCAATTTTGCCTTTCAATTCTGAAATTTTACTATCAATTTGATCTAAGACTAATTTCGGAACTTTTTTATAAAATAGTAAAATCACAAAAAGAAGAAAAGATATAGCCACCCAAAAAGTTGCATCAAACATTTAATTTATATTTCCTATACTTTTTTTACAAATTTCTTCAATATTTTTTGATATTATTTTATGGTCTATCATTTTTTTAATTGAAAGTTCTTTTAACAGTTCTTCAGTTATGCTTTTAGCAATAATTTTTATTTGCCCAATCGAGTTATATTGAAAGTTTTTAATCTCCTCTTCGGCTTTCATAGTGATATTTGATATTTTGTCATTTAATAGATTTTGTTTTTTATTAAATTCAATATTAATTTTTCTTCTATCATTAATTATAATTTCTTGGGCTTGATTGTTTGAATTTTTAATAAGATTATCATATTGTTTATTTAAATTTTCAGTCTGTTCAGTTAGTTTCTTTGCCTCATCAATTAAATCACTAATATAATCATTTCTTTGTTCTATACTCTCAGACAATCTTGGAAAAATTATTTTAGAAATTATAATATATAAAAAACTAAATGTTATAATTAGCCAAAAAATTTGAGGTACCCAGCTTTTTGGATCAAGCTGGGGCATACCAACAGTTTCAGAAGCAGATGCTACTGAAGATACGTAAATAAAAAATATTGTGGCTCTTAGCATTTAACTTTATTTAAAATGCAAATAAAATAATTAACGCCACAACCAATCCAAATAAACCTGTTGCTTCCGCTAATGCAAAACCAAGCAGTAAATTTGGAAATTGTTTTTGAGCTGCAGATGGATTTCTAATCGCTGCAGATAGGTAATTTCCAAAAATTGTACCTATACCAACACCTGCGCCTGCTAATGCAATTGCTGCAAGTCCTGCTCCAATTAATTTTGCCGCTGCTACTTCCATTTTCTCCTCCTTTGTTAATGATGTAAATTTAATGCATCATTCAAGTAGATGCATGTTAAAATTGCAAAAACATATGCCTGAAGAAAAGCAACAAGTATCTCCAAACCGGTTAATGCAACAGAAAAACCCAAGGGCAACCAACCTCCCACAAAACCAAGACTAATAACAAAACCGCCAAAAACCTTTAACATAGTATGTCCAGCCATCATGTTTGCAAAAAGTCTCACAGATAAACTGACTGGCCTACTTAAGTAAGATATTACTTCAATAACCACTATAATGGGTAGTAAAATAATAGGAACACCAGACGGTACAAATAGTTTTAAATAACCAAAACCATGCTTAACAAATCCGATTATGGTTACGCCAATAAAAATAAACGTAGCAAGTGCAAATGTAACTATAATATGGCTTGTTACCGTAAAAGAGTAGGGCAGCATACCAATCATGTTACAAAACAAAACAAAAAGAAATAAAGTTAAAATAAACGGAAAAAAAGGTCTTGCCTTTGATCCGGCTGTTTCAGCTATCATTTTAGCCACAAACTGATATGCCAGCTCAGATAAAAGCTGTAATCTTGAAGGAACTAAAGATTTTTTTTGTGTTGTGATTATCAAGAATATAGAAATTAAACTTACTGTAATTAGCATAAATAAACTAGAGTTTGTAAACGATACGTCAAAGTTACAAATTTCTATTTTAGGTCCAATGGTTTTGACCTCAAATTGTTTCATAGGATTTGCCATAGAATTAATCCTTATTAATCATTTTAGAGGATCTCACAACATTAAATATGCCTGCTACTGACCCTACAATAAAAAAAAAAATTATAAAAATTGGCGTAGTTTCGAGCCATTTGTCGATATAAAAACCCATAAAGCTTGCGACAAAAACGGCAGCAACAAATTCCGTTCCCATTTTCATTGCTTGCCCGAGTGGACTCACATTTTTAGTTTGCATTTTTTTAATCTCAATATCTAGTTTCATTTTCTCTATTTTCTCTTTAATTTCTTTAGGATCCATTATTTTTTATGCAACTAGTTCTTCTGCTTTATCTAGATTAACCGAAACAAGTTGACTTACACCTCTATCTGCCATTGTAACCCCATACAGTCTATTCATCTTTGACATAGTTAACGCATGATGTGTAATTATTAAAAATTTTGTATTTGTTATCTTTGTAAGTTCGTAAAGTAGAGAATTAAATCTTGTAACATTAGCATCATCCAAAGGTGCATCCACTTCATCTAGCACACATATAGGAGCCGGATTAATTAAAAAAACTGCAAAAATTAGTGCTAAAGATGTTAGCGCCTGTTCACCCCCAGATAATAAAGTGATTGATTGAAGTTTTTTTCCGGGTGGGCTTACAAGGAGTTCTAACCCTGCTTCTAATGGGTCGTCAGATTCTATTAGTTCTAATCTGGCATTCCCTCCCGCAAATAGTTTTGTGTAAACATCATTAAATTTCCTGTTAACTTTTTCATAAGCATCTAAAAGTCTTTCTCGTCCTTTTTGATTTAAATCATTAATACTCGATTTTAATTTTTGAAGACCTTGAACTAAATCTTTTCTATCATCCATCATTTTATCAATTTTTTCTTGAAGCTCTTTAGTCTCATTATCTGCTCGTAAATTGACGGCACCTAATGAATCTCTTCTTTTTTTCAAAAGTTCTAAATGATTGTAAGCTTCATCTATTTTGAAATTTGTAAGATTTTCGATCTTTGAAAAATTGGGTATACTCTTTAAATTTAGATTAAATTCCATTAAACTTCTTTTTTCAAAATCTTTTATTTTTGAGCGTAAGCTTTCAATTATAGTTTGTGACCTTACCTTTGACTCAGTTTTTTCTAAAGTATTTTCGTTGATTTTTTTTAGAGATATATTTAATTCATCTATTTGATTTTGTTTTGAAATTATATTTGCTTTTATACTTTCAATATCTTTCTCAATATTTTTTATACTTTGTTGATAAGAACCTCTCTTTTCAGCTATTTGTCTTGGCTCATCATTAGTTGTTTCAAGATTATTTTCTAATAGCTTCAGCTTATCTTTTAATTCTGTAAGTTTGTTTGACGAATTATCTTTTAAATCTCTCCAATTCTTAATTTCTTTTTCAATATTATTTAGCCTTTCTTTTCTTTTTATAGCCTCTCCTTTAACTAAATCGTATTTTCCAAATCTAGACGCATATTTTTCTTCTCTATCTTCTATTTCTGAAAGATTATTTTCAAATTCCCGGTGAATACTATTTTCGTCAATATTTTCTTTGTTTTTAATAATATTTATTAATCTATCGAAAAACTTTTTTAAATTTTCTTTTGCTTTATTGAGATTATTTAATGAAGATTTGTAATCATCAGTAGCTTTTTTTTCAATGTCATAATAATTTTTCTCGACGATTAAAATTTCCTCTTTTTCTTGTGTTAACCTTTCTCCATTATTTGTAGAATTAGCAATAATTTCTTTTTCTCTGTTTATATCACTGTAGTTTAACTTTATATCTTTTTTTAATTTTTCTATTTCTAAATTAATTCTTTCTTCCTCTTTATTAATTTGATCAAATTCTATTTTTAGTTTTTGTAGATTATTAACTAATTCGTTAGATTTTATTGATATAGGTTTGATTTCAGAGTTGAGTTTTTCAATTTCATTTTCGTTAAAGTTTTTCTCTATATTTATTGCACTTATTTCATCTTCAAACTCGTTTAATTTTTCGTTATTTTCTGTTATTTCATCTTCAACGTTTAAAGCATTTAAATAAATTATTGCAGCTTCAAATTTTCTAATTTCATCAGATATTTCTTTATATTTTGTCGCTTCTTGAGCTTGTTTTAATAGGTTTTTAAGTTGGTTCTCGATTTGACGCATTAAATCATCAGCTTTTTTTAAATTATTTTCTGCAGCATTTAATCTTAGTTCTGCTTCATGTCGCCTAGCGTGAAGACCAGCTATTCCCGCTGCCTCTTCCAGAATTGCTCTACGATCAGTGGGTTTTGCTGTTATTAGTTCTCCAACTCTTCCCTGACTGACCATTGATGGTGAATGAGGTCCAGTTGATAAATCTGCAAATAAAATTTGAACATCTTTGGCCCTTACTTCTTTTCCATTAATATAATATTTTGATCCTTTATCTTTTTCTAACTTTCTTTTTATTTCTATTTCAGGAGTATTTTTATATTGAGCAATGTTGTTATTATTTTCTAGTTTAATTGAAACTTCGCAAAAATTTTTTGATGGTAAATCAGAGGTTCCATTAAATATAACATCTTCCATTCCTGAACCTCTGAGGCTTTTGGCTGAGGACTCGCCCATGCACCATCTTAAAGCTTCAACAACATTCGATTTTCCACATCCATTGGGTCCAACAATTCCTGTTAGACCGCTTTCAATATAAATATTCGTCTTTTCTGCAAAAGATTTAAACCCTGATACTTCTAATTCTTTAAATTTCATTTTTTAAAGTAATTTTTGAATATATTTGTCAATATTTTTTAATTTACCTTTGTATTTTTTTTCATTTATAATTAGAGTTGGCGTAGAATTTATGTCATATTTATTTTGAGCATTTATTCTACTTTTAAGTACAATTGTTTCAAAATCTTTATTTTTGATACATTTTTTAAATTTTTCATTATCTAAATTTAATGGTTTAGTTATCTCACTTAAATTATACTCTAAATCTTTTAAACTTTTAGCGGCACCCCATTTAGATTGAGTTTTATAAATTTCATCAAGAAATAATTTTTGATCTTTTATCGAAAAACACTTTTGCACTTGAGCAGCTATTAGTGCACCTTGATCTAATGGATAATCATGTAACTCAATGTAGACTTGCTCAGAAGAAACATATTTTTTGATAATATTTGGTAAAATTTTCAAATGAAATTCTGCGCAATAAGGGCATGTAAGAGATGAGTAAACTTTAATATTTATTTTAGTACTTTGTGATTTTAAACCGTAGGTCACGATATTATTTTCTGCTTTAAGTGGGCAAGAAATAAAAATGAATATTATTAAAATTGTAATTTTATTCATACTTTTCCTTATGTGAAAAATTCATTAGTTTTTTTCTTAATTCTTCATCTTTTACTGATTCTATTAAATTTCTAGTTTTCTCTTTTAAGTTTAAACTTTTTTTAACTAATTGTGTACTGTTAATATCTTTAAAATTTATTAATATTTTTGTCGCAAACTCATAACCTAAGAAAGAATTTATCTTTTCTATTATACGGTCTCTTTCATAATCAATTTCGATTAAAAATTTCCGATCAACTTTTAAAAAAATACAGTTTTTGTTACTGTATTTTTGAATTTTGATTAATTCACACTTTTTAGCTGTTTTTTTTCCTAGAATTATTAACCAGGACTTTTTTAAGGTATCTAAATTTGTTGAAACGTTATTTTTTATTAATTTCTTTATATTATCTGGTAATAATGCTCCTATAGGTTTTAATGAACTAAAGTTTCTATTTTTTTTCATTTATTATGTATTTATCAATATCAAAAAAAATTTTAGCTTGGTACAAAAAATATCAAAGAGATTTACCATGGAGAAAGTTTAAATCCCAAAAAGACAGGCATTATAAAGTTTTATTGAGTGAATATATGCTTCAACAAACACAAGTCAAAACAGCAATCCCTTATTTTAACAACTTCTACAAGAATATTAACACTATCCAGAAATTATCCAAAACCCATCAATCGAAGGTAAACAAGCTATGGGAAGGCCTAGGATATTACAGAAGGGCTAAATTTTTATTAGAAACTTCTAGAATTATTTCAAAAAAATATAATTCAAAATTACCAATGAATTATGACGATCTTATAAAATTACCTGGTATTGGGGATTATACCGCTAAAGCTTTACTATCTATCGGACATGATAAAAGTGAAATTGGTATAGATGGCAATGTTTCTAGAGTTGTGTCTAGATTATTTTTAGTTAAAGACAAAAAAAAAATACAATATTATGTCAACAAACTTAAAGTTAAGAAAAACCCAAGTTCATTAATGCAGGGAATAATGGAATTAGGAGCATTGATTTGCAAACCTAAAAATCCCTTGTGCATTGATTGTTATCTAAAAGATGATTGTAAGTTTAAATATAATACATTTAAGAATTTCAAGTCTTCTAAAAATACTAGCCAAAAAATAAGAAAACTAATTGCATGCATATATATTAAAAATACAAAAATTTTGTTGACCAGAAAAAATGATTTTGGACCTCTCAACGGTTTTCTCAATGTGCCAATTATTGAAAAAGATCATGACAATACTCAAACGAAATTAAAAAATTTTTTTGGAAAAGATGTCAAATATTCTTTTTTTTGTAAAATTAATACCTCAATTTCAAATTTTAAAGCTGAAATAAGCTGTATTAAAATTAAAAATTGTAAAAAAATTCATAATCATTTAAATTTTTATACATTTAAACAATTGCAAAATAATTTTAAATCTAGTTTTTTAATTAAAATCTTAAAGAAAACAAAGTTTATAATATGAAAAGAGTGGGAATAGTAGGCGCGGGTATTTCAGGGTTGGTTTTAGCATCATTTTTAAAAAAAAGTAAAAAATATGAAATTTCTATTTTTGAAAAAAATATAGTTAAGTCAAGAAATATCAATGGTATTCAAATTTCTCCTAATGCGATTAAAATTCTTAAAGAATTAAATTTTGATTCATTTAATAAAGATAAATTTTGCAAAATACAATCACTCTCATTTTATGACTGTATTTCAAATATAAAAATAGCAACAATGAATTTAGATTATTTAAAAAAAGATTATTATGTTACCCTCAATAGAGATAGTTTGGTGCAATTTTTAATTAACGAATTTGATTTAAAAAATAATATAACTGAAAAAGAAGCTATCAAAATATATAACAGAACGATTTCATTTAAAGATCAAACTAAGCAAAACTTTGATATTTTAGTTATTGCTGACGGGATTTTCTCAAAATTAAGGTATAAAAAAATACATCCAATATATTCTGGGTATTCTGCATTTCGAGGGACATTTTCAGATAGTAAGAATTCTAATATGATTGATTTGTATATGGGCAATAACTTTCATTTGGTTAAATATCCTATAGATCAAAATTGTAATTATTCATTTACTCTAGTAAAAAAAGCGCAACTCAATGATCAAATTTCAGATTACAATTCTGAGATTAAAGATTTTAATACAAATTATAAAAGTTTCCTTTCAAATTTGGATAATAACTTTTCTAATAATTTAAAAGTAAAAATATGGCCTATTTATAAACTTAATAAAATTTATTATGGACATGAGAAAACGTTTTTTATTGGTGACAGTTCACATGGTTTTATACCATCAAGAGCGCAAGGAGCAGCTCAGGCTATAGAAGACGCGTATATCTTATTTAATTTGATTCAGAAGAATAAAATTTTAGCAGATAGTCTCTATCAAATAAGAAATACTCGAATTAAAAAAATAATTTCAAAGTCAGAAAACAATATAATAATATTTCACCAATCTTTTTTCATATTTAGATGGATAAGAAACTTATTTATAAGACTAATATGTGTATCTAAATTTTTAACAAAATTAATAAATAGTTTTATATTTAATTATGACTTTAAAAAAGGATTATAGTGAACTTCTTATTTTTTTTCTTAGATAATCAATCGGCTCTAACTTTCCTTCAATTTTGAAATGCCAGTATGACCAACCGTTGCAGCTTGGCATACCTTGAATCTCTGCCCCCACTTTATGAATAGACCCTTGAATTTTATTACAATAAATTGAACCATCCGCCATTACTCTTGCCTTATATTTTTTCTTTAAGTCAAATAAATTTAGTCCTGGTTCCACTAAACCAGTTTCTACCAAATAACCAAATGGTATTCTTTTCTCTTTTTTTTTATTAATCATAGGAATATTGAGACTCTCATCGATTTCATTTATTACATTAATTCGTTGTTCAGAAACTTTGAAGTATTTTTTATCTTTTTCAATACCTATAAAATTTCTACCTAACTTTTTTGATACCGCACCAGTAGTTCCTGTGCCCATAAATGGATCAAGAATAGTGTCATTTTTATTGCTTGAACATATAATAATACGATACAATAAAGCCTCTGGCTTCTGAGTAGTGTGAATTTTTTTATTATTTGAGGTTATTCTTTCTGAGCCATTGCAAATAGCTATGTTCCAATCAGATCTAAGTTGTTTATCGTCGTTAAATGTTTTCATAGAATGATAATTAAAAGTATATTTTGATTTATCTGATTTTGCAGCCCAAATAAGAGTTTCATGTGCATTTGTGAGTCTAGTACCTTTAAAGTTTGGCATTGGATTTTTTTTATTCCAAATCACATCATTTAAAATCCAGAAATTTTTATCTTGGATAATTTTTCCCAATCTAAATATATTGTGATAACTACCAATTATCCAAATTGAACCACTTTTTTTTAAAATTCTCTTACACTCGTTAATCCATTCATTTGAAAAATCATCATAATGTTTAAAAGAACTAAATTTGTCCCAATAGTCATTTACTGCTGATACTTTAGATGTGTCTGGACGTATAAGTGCTTTTTTTAGTTGCAGATTATATGGAGGATCAGCAAATATTAAATCTATACTTTCAGTTTCAATATTTTTTAAAGTCTTTAAGCAGTCAGAGTTGTATAGTTTTGTAAAAGTCATATTTCAACCAGAGGTAGAATAGACTAAATTTAAAGCTTATTGTCAACATACTAATATTTCCTAGTGCATTTTTTTATAGATTCAATATTTGGTGTATTGGAGCAAAAGATTTCCTATGATGTACAGTAATACCAAAATTTTTTATGGCCTCGATATGTTTTTTTGTTCCATATCCTGAATTTGCATCCCATGCATAATTTGAGTATTTTTTGGATAATCTTAACATTAAATTATCTCTGTAAACTTTAGCAACTATAGATGCCGCTGCAATAGATGGATACATTAAATCGCCTTTAATTTTTGGTATTATATTTTTATTTTTTTGTCAAATGACCATGGACCATCAACAATAATTCTATAATTTGATGGAAGTTCAAATTTACCGATAGCACGTCTCATTGAGAGGAATGTTGCTTGTAATATATTATACTTATCGATCTCTTTAACATTTGCAATACCAAGATGATATTTACAGGTATTAGTGATTACTTTGTACATTTTATTTCTTTTTATTTTAGATAATTTTTTCGAGTCATCCAATTGTTTCACATCAAAATTTTCAGTTAATTTTACAGCAGCTGAAACAACTGGTCCAGCCAAAGGTCCTCTGCCAACCTCATCTATACCAATTATAAATTTTGATATTTTGTATTCATCAATTAAATTTAACATAAACTGTTTTCAATTATTTTTTTTCGTAATTTTTTAAGATCTTGCCATGAGTCCTTTTTTTGTTGCGGTTGTCTAATTAAGAAAGAGGGGTGAAAACTCGACATGCAGTTGTACGATTTATTTTCAATAACCAATTTTAACCATTTACCTCTGACCTTTGTTATAGAATATTTTTCATAAAAAGTTTGTAATGTAGACGTACCAAATAATAAAATTAACTTAGGATTTATAATTTTTATATGCTCATCTATTAATGGCCTAAATCTTTTTATATCATTTTCTTCTAATTTTTTATTATCGGGTAATCTAAAGTTAACTATATTCGTTATGTATACTTTTTTTCTGTTTAAACTAATTGCTTCAAGCATTTTATCCAATAATAAACCAGCTTCTCCAGAAAAAGGTTTTCCGTGAATTTCATCTGATACACCTGGAATATCGCCTATAATCATGATTTTAGAAGAATTGTTACCATCTGCAAAAACCAACTGATTATCTTCTTTATTATAAAATTCTTTTAATCTTAACGTTTTTTTTCTTAAATTTTCAAGTGTGTCTAAATTTTTTTTATTTTTTTCTTTTAAAATAACCCTATTATAAACCCCAGATGATTGATAAAATTCAAAGATGTTTTTAATATTTTGCATTTAATAATGAGTTTAAAAAAAAAATTTTATATTGGAATTATTTTTATTTTATTATCCACTACTAATTTACACGCGATAATAAAAAAAAATAATAAACAAATTTATTCAGCAAACTATATAAAAAATTATTTATATGGGTCTATTTTATATAACCAAAATAAACACAACTCAGTAGCGAATAATTTAGAAAAAAATTTAAAATTGCAAGGAAAGCACATTAACTACGATATTAAGCATATCACTTCTCTAATTATCAATGGAAATTTTGATAAAGCAGTAAGAAATGTATTAAAAATTGAAGAGCAATACTCACAAATATTTATATTTGATTTTGTAAAATCTGTTCATCTCTTAAAAAATGGACAGCATCAAAAAGCTTTAGTGCAACTAAAAAGAATCAAAAGTAGTGATATGCTATTTAATGAGCTCATAAACACCTTGATTTTTTGGATAGAGATTGAAAAAAATAAAAAATTTCAAAAAGAACTAATAAAAAATTTTCGTTCAGATAACTCAGGTATTACTTTAATTAATCAATTTTTGGCTTCTAAATATACCTCTAAAACAGATTTATATGTTTCACTTAATGAAAAAATTTTATTTTCGGATAATTTTGTTAGATACAAGATTTTATCTGCATGGAATTATTCTAGAGAAGGACAGACAAATCAGTCATTAAAAATTTTAAAATTAGCATTAGACCAAAATAATCATAATATTTTATTAAAACAGACTTATAAAAATTTTAAAAATAAAAATTATAATATTTCAAATTTTTTTGACCCTAAAATATTTAATCATAATTTAGCAGAAATTTTTTATCTTTTCTCAAACCTTTATCAACAAAGAGAAGACCTTTTGTTTTCTGATTTTTTATTATCAATTTCGTTAGAATTAAATGAAAATTTTTTATCAAATAATTTAATTAAATTCGAGAATAAACTAGTTAATAATAATGATCATAGATTTAATTATTTACTTTTGAATAACTTAAAAAATATCGGAGACGAATATAGGTGGTATATTAATTATAATTTATTTAGACATTCAAGAAATCAAATTATTTCTGATTTAGAAAAATCATTAAAACCGGACGATTTATTTATTAATGAAAAATATATGGATATGGCAAATTATTACCGATTAAAAAAAGATTATAAATCTGCGTTAAATTATTATGATAAAGTAGAAAAACTAAATATTAATAATGACTGGTCACTTTATTATTTCAAAGGTATTTGTTACGAAAGACTAAAGCAATGGAAAGACTCCGAAATAAATTTAAAAAAATCAATTTCCCTCTCGTCAAAAAAATATACAGTTATTAATTATTTAGCCTATAGTTGGCTTGAGCGAAGAGAAAATATTGATCAAGCTACAAAAATGCTTGAAAAGGCAGTTTCATTAAGCAAATGGGAAAAAGGTTATATTATTGATTCTTTAGGTTGGGCATACTTTCTCAAAAATGATTATGATAAAGCAGAAAAGCTGTTGAAAATAGCTTACGAAAAAACGGCATATGAAAGTGAAGTATACGATCATTATGGAGACGTGTTATGGAAACAAAAGAAATTCTTACAAGCGAGATATGTATGGAAAAATGCACTTAACCTTGAAAATATTGGATTGGAAAGGAAAAAAAAAATCAAAGAAAAAATTATTAATGGTTTATTAAGTGAGTAAAATTAAATCTTATGCTAAAATTAATTTATTTTTAAAAGTTATTGGAAAAAATAAAAAATATCATCAACTCTACAGTTTAATAACTCAAATAAATTTATTTGATGAAATTTCGATTAAAGAAAATAAAAATAATAAAGACAATGTTTATTTTTCAGGTGCATTTAAAATAAAAAATAAAAAAAATACTATAACTAATTTACTATACTTGACTAAAAATAAATTTCCAATTTTAAAAAATAAATATTTTGACATTTTTGTTAGAAAGAATATTCCAGTTGGATCAGGATTAGGAGGTGCGTCTTCGAATGCAACAACTGTATTTAATTATCTAAAAAAAAAATTTAAGATAAAGATTTCAGATAAAAAAAGCAAAGAATTATTAGCAAAAATTGGTAAAGATTGTCCGTTATTTTTAAATCGAAAGGTTAAATTAATTCAATCAACTGGAGAAAATTTTATTGAGTATCAAAGTAAGTTAAATTTACAAATGTTATTAATTTACCCAAATTATAAAATATCGACTAAAGACGTTTTTTTTCGATTTAAAAAACCTTTAAAAAAACTTAATAAAAAAAAATTAATCTTAAATAACAAAGAGAAATTACTAAAAATATGCAAATTTTATGGCAATGACCTTTTAAAATCTGCCCACAAAACTACATCTAGACTTAAGTCTTTTACTAATTTAATTGAAAAAATTGACAATTGTAATTTTTATTCTATGACTGGAAGTGGTTCAGTTTTTTTCTTAATTTTTAACAAAAAAAAATCACTTTTAAATGCTCAAAAAATGATTAAAAAGCGAAATAGTTTTTGGACCACATTAGTAAAAACAATTTAGATGAGGCAAATTTGGGGCATAGCCAAGTGGTAAGGCAGCGGTTTTTGGTACCGCCATTCCTAGGTTCGAATCCTAGTGCCCCAGCCAGCATAAAATGATTTCAAATCTTGAAAAGTTAAATGAAAACTTAGGTGCAAAAAAAATTTTTCATATATTAAATAAAGATGAGGAAGATGCAGTCTGTTTATTTGTTGGCGGTTGTGTTAGGGACTTACTCATAAATAAAGAAGTTTCTGATATAGATTTTGCAACTTCTTTAAATCCTGAAAAAGTAAAAAAAAAATTAAATGCATCAAATATTAGTTATAATGATAATTTTGAAAATTATGGATCAATAAAAATAGAAATTAATAATCAATTTTATGAGGTGAACACACTGCGTAAAGATTTCGATGAAGATGGGAGACACTCCAGTGTAATATTTACCCAAGATTGGAGGCAAGACGCCTTAAGGAGAGATTTTACAATTAATTCAATATATTGCGATCTTAATGGACGTGTTTATGATCCTTTTAAGGGCATTGAGGATTTAAAAAATGGAATTATAAAATTTATTGGAGATCCTATAAAAAGAATTCAGCAGGATCATTTAAGAGCGCTAAGATATTTTAGATTTTTTATTCAGTTTTCAAAAGTTAATTATGATGAATATATAATAAGTTGTATAAATAAAAATCAGGATAAAATTGGAAATTTATCTAAGTTTAAACTTATTGATGAGTTTAAAAAGATACTTTTGACTGGGAAAGCATACAAGCTTTTTCAAAACAGTTTTGTGAAAGATTTTTACCTATCAATTTACAAAGGTATTAAATATCTAACTAGATTAGAATTTTACAGAAACAAAAAAGTTTTGAGTAATGATATTGACTGGGTTATTTTACTCTCTCTTTTATTGATTGATCAAACCAAAAATTTTGAGAGATTTGTAAAAGATTTTCAATTATCAAATGATGTTAAAAATAGATTAAGCAATTTACAAATGCAATTTACTTTTAAAACAACAGATAAAATTGAAAAAATAGATACTTTAAAAAAAGTAGTATTGAAATACGGTGTTCCATCTGTAACTGACTTTATTCATTTTCAATATTTGATAAATGATAAGTATGATTATTTATTATATGAAAAAAATTTAAATATTATAAAAAAAACTACTTCACCAAAATTTGAGTTTGATATTGATATTTTAAAAAAACGAGGTTTTAAAGAGGATAAAAATATAGGATATGCGTTAAATTTTATCAAACAAAGATGGTTAGCTAACAACTATCAAATAAGTGATAAAGACGTTGATGATGCTGTACAACTATTTAAATAGTTAGACATACATAACTTCTATAATTTCGAAACTTTTTCCTCCTGATGGAGTTTTGATTTCAACAAATTCTCCTTTATCTCTTCCTATAAATCCTTTTCCCATTGGGGATTGGAAGTAAATTAATCCAATTTTAACGTCAGCTTCATCTTTTCCAACAATTTTGTATTTACTTGTTTTATTTGTTTCCAAGTCTTTAACAACTATAGTTGCACCAAATATTACTTTATCCTTTTTTTCTAATTTTCTGATATCTATTACATTTGCGATAGCAATGGTTGTTTCAATCTCTTGAATTCTTTTTTCATTTAGACCTTGCTCTTCCTTAGCAGCATGGTACTCCGCATTTTCTTTTAAATCACCATGCGATCTTGCTTCTGCAATAGCCTGGACAATTTTTGGACGAATATTATTTTTTCTATTATTAAGTTCTATTTTAATTTTGTTTAATCCATTAATTGTAATAGGTTGTTTATCCATAACACACAGTATCATTTTGTTTTGGCTCAAAAAAGATATAATTAATCATTTATATAGATTTGTCTTAATGCTTCCGAGGCAGCTATTGCTACAGATGAAGCTAAATTCAAAGATCTAGCCTTTTTACTAATTGGTATATTTAATTTATTAAAAATTTTGTTGTGAACTTTTTCATGAACTCCTTTGCTTTCACTGCCGAATAAAAGTGTTACATTTCTTTTGAATTTGTATTTAAAATATTGATTTTTAGATTTTGTAGTAAATAAAACAATATCTCCAAGTTCTTTAACTTCGAGAAATTCTTCGAAATTTTCATAATATACAATTTCGCAATTTTCTAGATAATC
>MDTB01106407.1_pt1 | contig 50817 bp, 38 predicted proteins | sample 811161 | NCBI WGS metagenome assembly MDTB01 (sample SAMN05326650, study PRJNA326480) | marine metagenome | isolation source: seawater | place: Mediterranean Sea | collected 2009
CAAGGCAAGCAGTTCAAATGACGCGCCCACCCCGTCATAGCTGTAGCCTTCGGATTCTTTTTGCTTCACCTCGCGCAAAATATGCTCAATCGCCGGGTCGGCGGCATCAAAGGCAATCCCCGCCGATGTCAGCCGATCGACCACATTGCTTTTACCGGCCTGGTCGGAAACCAGAATTGTGCGCTGATTGCCGACCAATTCGGGCGCGACATGCTCGTAGGTGCTGGGGTCTTTCATCACCGCCGAGACGTGAATACCCCCCTTGTGGGCAAAGGCCGACGCGCCGACATAGGGCGCATGACGATCGGGTGTCTTGTTCAGCAATTCATCCAGCAAATTGGACACACCGCGCAAGGCCGGCAGGTTTTCAACATCAATGCCGGTTTCAAAATTTTCTGCATAGCGCGGTTTGAGCAGCAGGGTCGGGATCAAGGATACCAGATTGGCATTGCCGCACCGCTCGCCCAGCCCGTTAATCGTGCCCTGTAATTGACGCACCCCCGCCTGCACCGCCGCCAGCGTGTTTGCCACGGCATTTTCCGTATCATTATGCGTGTGAATGCCAAGACGGTCGCCGGGAATATGCCGGGCCACATCCGATACGATTTCAAAAACTTCGTCCGGCAGCGTGCCGCCATTGGTGTCGCACAGCACCACCCAGCGCGCGCCAGCTTCAAGCGCGGCGGTCGCGCATGCCAGCGCATAATCGCGATTGGCCTTATAGCCGTCGAAAAAATGCTCGCAATCGATCATGGCTTCGCTCCCGTGCTGGGCGATGGCGGCAACGCTGTCGCGGATGCTTACGAGATTTTCTTCATTGCTGATGCCCAGCGCCACATCGACGTGATAGTCCCAGCTTTTGGCGACAAGGCACACCGCTCCGGCTTGGGCGTTCAGCACTTCCATGAAGCCGGGGTCATTATCGGCACTGCGCCCGGCGCGCTTGGTCATGCCAAAAGCGGTCATCACGGCGCGGTTTAATTTGCGGTCTTCGGCAAAAAACTGGCTGTCGGTCGGATTGGCGCCGGGATAGCCACCTTCAATATAATCAAGACCCAGACTGTCGAGGGCATTGGCAATGCGAATTTTATCGTCCAGCGAAAAATCAACGCCGGAGGTCTGCTGCCCGTCGCGCAAGGTCGTATCAAATAAATATAGACGCTCGGTCATGCCATCACTTCCCGCCCGCTTCCAAACGCGCGACGGCTTCATCATAACCGATATGATACAATAAATGTTGCATTTCCGGCCCGTGCGACTGGCCGGTCAATGCCATGCGTAAAGGCATGAACAAGGCGCGCCCTTTGCGGCCGCTTTCGTGTTTTAACTGGCCGGTCCAGACCGACCAACTTTCAAGGCTCAGCGGGGCGTCCGGCAGTAACGCGCGGGCCTGCCGGATATAGTCAGCCTCTTCAGCCTCTACAACAGGCGTAATCGGCCCGTTAATAAGAGCCATGATATTTTGCATATCGGCAAATTTTTCAATATTGCCGCGCATGGCTTCCCAAAAATCGGCCTGGGCGGGCGCGCCAATCTCGGCAAGGCGATCAGCCACCAGTGCGTAAGGTGTTTCGTGCAAAATGCGCGCATTGAGCCGCACCACATCTTCGGGGTCAAAGCGCGCCGGCGCGCGACCCAGTCGGCTCATATCGAAACCGTCAACAATCTCTTGCAGGGTTTGAACCGGTACGACAGGGTCGGCCGTGCCCAGACGCGCAATATGCGCGCTCAGACTTATCGGCTCCAGCCCGCTGGCGCGCAAATCCGCCAGTGCCAGCGACCCCAAACGCTTTGACAGGCCGCTGCCATCAGCCCCCAACATGAGGGAGAAATGGGCAAATTCGGGCACTTTACCGCCCAGCGCCGCAATCAACTCCACCTGCGCGGCGGTATTGGTGACATGGTCTTCGCCCCGAATGACGTGGCTGATATTCATATCAAGATCGTCGACCACGCTGGGCAGGGTGTAAAGCCAAGTGCCGTCGGCGCGGCGAATGACCGGGTCGGACACGCTGGCGGTATCGATTTTCTGCGCGCCGCGTACAAGGTCATCCCAGCCAATTTGATCGCCGGACAGCTTAAAGCGCCAATGCGGCGCGCGACCTTCGCCCTCCAGTGCAGCTTTTTCATCCGCCGACAAGGCCAAGCCCGCGCGGTCATAAACCGGGGGTTTACCGCGCGCAAGCTGGCGTTTGCGTTTGCGCTCCAGTTCATCGGGCGTCTCGTAACACGCATAGACATGGCCTTGTTCAACAAGCGTTTCAAACACCGCCTCATAGCGGTCGAAGCGGTCTGACTGACGGGCGGTTTCATCCGGGCAAAGTCCCAACCAGTCGAGATCGGCACGTATGGCCTCGGCAAAAGCCTGCGTCGAACGCCCGGTATCGGTATCGTCCAGCCGCAGCAAAAATTGTCCGTCAGCTTTGCGGGCAAACAGAAAACAGAACAGCGCCGCGCGGGCATTGCCAACATGCAGCAATCCCGTCGGACTTGGGGCGAAACGCGTTCGGATGGACATTGAAGGGTGGCCTTTTTAATCAGTGTTAGCGCGTCAACGCGTCCCGAAACCCATTGGTGATCGGATAGCGGCGGTCGCGCCCGAAATTGCGTGCGCCAATTTTGGCACCGGGCGCTGCCTGACGGCGTTTATATTCAGAAACATATAGCAGATGTTCGATACGACGCACGACATCCTTCGTGTGTCCGCGCGCAACAATCTCGTCGACGCCCAATTCGTCCTCCACGAGACAGAACAGAATATCATCCAGCGCCTCGTAAGGCGGCAGGCTGTCTTCGTCTTTTTGGTCGGGGCGCAATTCGGCACTTGGCGGCTTTTCGATAATCGTCTCGGGGATCACTTCGCCCGCCGGTCCCATGCCGGTTGCGGGAATATGTGCATTGCGCCAGCGCGCCAATTCGAACACTTCGGTTTTGTAAATATCTTTGATCGGGTTGTAGCCGCCATTCATATCGCCATAAAGCGTAGCATAGCCAACCGAAACCTCCGATTTGTTGCCCGTGGTGACCACCATGCTGCCAAATTTGTTCGAAACCGCCATCAACAGCGTGCCCCGCAAGCGCGACTGGATGTTTTCTTCTGTAATATCGGCATTGGTGCCAACAAACATATCGGAAAGCACGGTTTCGACAGCTTCAACCGGCGGTGCGATTGGCACTGTGTCGAGACGAATACCCAGCGCGCCGGCACACGCCGCCGCATCGTCAAGGCTCGACTGGCTGGTATAACGCGACGGCAGCATAACAGCATGAACTTGATCCGGCCCCAGCGCATCAACGGCCATGGCAGCGCAAATCGCGCTATCAATGCCGCCCGACAGCCCCAGCAAAACGCCGGGAAAGCCGTTTTTATTCACATAATCGCGCAAGCCCAGCATCGCAGCCTGATAAATCTGCGCCAAATCATCGGGCGCAGCAGCAGCCGCTTGCGGCGCGCAGACCCAAGTTCCATCGGCACAATGCCAGTCGGTGACAACCATATCAGACGCCCAGACAGGCCCCTGAACCACAATTTCGCCGTCATCCGCCATTACGAAACTGCCGCCGTCAAACACCAACTCATCTTGTCCGCCAAACTGATTGACATAAACCAGCGGCAACCCGGTTTCACCCACGCGCGCGCTGACATGCGCGCATCGTTTATGGTGCTTGCCGCGCTCAAAGGGCGACCCGTTGGGCGACACAAATAGCTCGGCACCTTCCGCCTTCAAATGCGCGCACACATCGGCAAACCAAATATCTTCACAAATCGGCAAGCCGATACGCACGCCGCGCACATCTACCGGCGCCGGCAAACCACCGGCGTGAAACAGGCGTTTTTCGTCGAACACGGCATAATTCGGCAGATGGTGTTTGTGGCGCACCGCCATTTGCCCGCCATCGGCGGCAACCACGCTATTATATAACTGCTCGCCATCAATGAACGGCGCCCCGAAAATCAGCGCCGGGCCGCCGTCTTCGGTGAGCGCGACCAGTTCGTCAATCATCTTGCGGACACGCGTCAGAAAAGAGCGCTTGAGGACAAGGTCTTCGGGTGGATAGCCGGTCAAAAACAATTCGCTGGCAACGACAATATCGACCCCTTGCGCGTCAGCCTCGGCGCGCGCCTGTTTTAAAAGCGCTGCATTGCCCGACAGGTCACCGACAATCGGGTTGAATTGCGCCAGTGCGATTTTGAGCGTTTGTTTTTGTGCCGTCATATCTGTTATGTAGCGCGAGCCGCGACAACGAACAAGCATTGCGGCATTTGGGCACAATCGCGCATGAGCGCCGCAGAAAGATTGGCGACCCCCTTTAAATTTTTGGGTAAACCCCGTATATCAAATTAGACACGACCCGGATGGTAATGATGAACACGAAATGGACTTTGGAAAGCTGGCGGAATTTTCCGATTAAGCAAGTGCCGACTTATGACGATGCGGCAGCCTTGCAATCTGTGGAAGATCGCCTGGCGAGCTTTCCGCCGCTGGTTTTTGCCGGTGAAGCGCGCAATCTGAAAGCGCAACTCGCTGAGGTATGCGAGGGACGTGCGTTTTTGCTGCAAGGCGGCGATTGCGCCGAAAGCTTCGTTGAGCACCACGCCGACAATATCCGCGATACGTTCCGCGTATTGCTGCAAATGGCGGTTGTGCTGACCTATGGTGCCAAGCTGCCGGTCATCAAAGTCGGTCGCATGGCGGGTCAATTTGCCAAACCGCGCTCGGCCGATACCGAGACCATTGATGGCGTCGAACTGCCCAGCTATCGCGGCGATATTATTAACGGCATTGAGTTTGACGCCGCCGCGCGCGTGCCTGATCCCGAACGCCAAATCGCGGCCTATCGCCAAGCGGCCTCGACGCTCAACCTCCTACGCGCTTTTGCCAAAGGCGGTTATGCCGATTTGACGGAAGTGCACAGGTGGAACCAGGGCTTTATCGCCGACAGCCCGCAAGGGGCGCGCTATGAAGACATGGCCAACCAGATTAACGAAGCCATGGACTTTATGGCGGCGTGCGGCATCACCAGCGTGACCGCGCCGCAAATGGGCATGGTGGATTTCTACACCAGCCACGAAGCCTTACTGCTCGGCTACGAACAAGCCCTTACGCGCCTCGACAGCACCAGTGGCGAATATTACGGCACCTCCGCCCATATGCTGTGGATCGGTGACCGCACCCGCCAACCCGACGGCGCGCATGTTGAATTTCTGTCCGGCGTGAAAAATCCGCTGGGCTTGAAATGCGGCCCCTCGCTTGATCCCGACGAATTGATAACGCTGCTGGACAAGTTGAACCCCGAAAACGAACCCGGACGTATCACGCTCATTGCGCGCTTCGGGCACGAAAATGTCGAAGCGCATCTGCCCGGGCTGATCCGCAAAGTAACCGCCGAAGGCCGCAAGGTCGTTTGGAGTTGCGACCCGATGCACGGCAATACAATAAAAGCCTCCAACGGCTATAAAACGCGCCCTGTCGACCGTATTCTGACCGAAGTGCAGCGCTTTATGGCGGTGCATCAGGCCGAGGGCACGCATGCGGGCGGCATCCATTTTGAAATGACGGGCCAAAACGTAACCGAATGTCTGGGCGGCGCGCAGGCCATTTCCGAAGAAGATTTGTCGAGCCGCTATCACACGCATTGCGACCCGCGCCTGAACGGCTCGCAAGCGCTTGAGCTTGCCTTTCTGATTGCCGAAGGTCTGGTTGGCGACAACGCCAATAGCCGCGTTGCTTGAGCGCGCCGCTAGTCGGATTTCTCACCCGTAATTTGTTCAGCGCGCTTTTGCGCGTCGTTAAGCCGGTCGCTGATTTCCATTTGAAGTTCTGCCAGCCGTGCTTCGGAGGTGTCGCGGTCGATCTCAATCGGGTCGCCAAACACCATTGCCAACTTGCCGAACGGCACGGGCACCCGTAACTGATCCCAGCTTTTGCGCAACCGATATTGTTTTGAGCGGCTGATGCCCAGCACGATAATCGGCGCGCCGGACCGCAGCGCAAGGTGGATCATACCGGGGCCAGCCACGCGCGCCGGACCCGGCGGCACGTCGCCCGTTGCAATCACGGTTTCGCCGCGCCGCAAAACCTGCAACATCGCACGATAGGCTTGTGCGCCGCGCTTGCGTGGATTGGTTTTTTTATTGGCCGACGCCCCCGTGCCCGACCCCTGAATATTACGCATGCCAAAGGCACGCATGACATTGCCGATAACCGCCCCGTCGCGGCTGCGCGATGTAAGCGCGTATAACGGGCGCGGACAAATTGTTACCACGCTCGGCACCTGAAACGTGCGCTCGTGCCATATCAAAATAATCACCGGCTTGCCCGCGCGTTGTAGCGCCTGCACGGGCGCAGCATTTTCCACCACATGGCGCGAGAAAAACTTAATCGCGCGTAAATAGGTGTTGATGCCGCTGGCAAAGATGCGCAAGCCCAAAGGCAGTGCTGTTGCATCATATTGATGCGCGTGGGCGGCGCTTTCGTCTTGCGTCGCTTGATCGTCCATGGCTCAGCCCCTTGGTTGCTTGAACGTAACCAGTTCTTCAGCCGCCGTGGGGTGCACCGCAATGGTGGCGTCAAACTGCGCCTTGGTCGCTCCCATGGTTACCGCGACACCGAAGGCTTGGATCATTTCCCCGCTATCCGGCCCGACAATATGCAAGCCCAGCACCTTGTCGGTTTCACGGCAGACAATAAGTTTCATCAGTGTTTTCTCCGCGCTGCCCGACAAGGTATGTTTCATTGGTCGAAACACGGCGGCGTAAATATCGACCCCTTCGCCGGCTTGGGTGGCCGCACGCGCTTCAGCTTCCGTCATGCCGACCGTGCCGATCGGGGGTTGGGAAAACACTGCGGTCGGGATAATCGAATGATCGACCGTGCTTGGATTATTGTTGTAGACCGTCTCGGCAAAGGCCGCGCCTTCGCGTATGGCAACCGGGGTAAGCTGTGCGCGTGCTGTGACATCACCCACCGCATAGACCGAGGCAATATTGGTTTGCGAATGGTCATCCACCGGCACTTCGCCGCCCGCGCCGAGTTTTACACCGGCGTTTTCCAGCCCCAATCCGGCTGTGTTTGGCACGCGGCCTGTTGCATACATGACCAGCCCCGTGCCCGCGCGGGACCCGTCAGAAAAGCTCACCTCATAAACGTTGCCCGATTGTGCAATTTCGACAATATCGGTCTGGGTTTTGATGGTGACGCCTTTTTTCACCATTTCGGCACGCACATGCGCGCGCACTTCATCATCAAACCCACGCAAAATTTCATCACCGCGATAGACCAGCGTGGTTTCCACACCCAACCCGTTAAAAATGCCCGCGAATTCGACCGCAATATAACCACCGCCAACAATGGTGATGGAAGGCGGCAGAGCGTCAAGGTGAAAGGCCTCATTGGAGGTAATCGCATGCGCGCGCCCCGGAATATCGGGAATAAAGGGCGTTGCCCCCACAGCAATCAGAATACGCTCGGCCGATAGTTCGCGCCCGTCCACACGCACAGTTTGGGCGTCAACAAGTTCGGCCCGATGGGGCAGAATTTCCACGCCGCTGGCCTCCAGGTTTTTGATGTAAATGCTGTTGAGACGGTCAATCTCGGCGTCTTTATTTGCCAAAAGCGTCGGCCAATTAAATTCAGGCGCGCCGACGCGCCAGCCAAAACCGGCGGCTTCTTCGAATAATTCGGCATAGTGGCTGGCATAAACAAACAGCTTTTTGGGCACGCACCCGCGAATGACACATGTGCCGCCGACCCGAAATTCTTCAGCCACGCCCACACGCGCGCCATAGCCAGCACTCATACGCGCCGCGCGCACGCCACCGCTGCCCGCCCCGATCACAAACAGGTCATAGTCAAAACTCATAAATCGCCCAACTCCGTCAAACTATCTGCGCCCGCAAGCACAGCTCCTGTTGCATAAGTTAAAAACAGCCCGTGTTCAACCACGCCGGGTACGCCCAGCAGGGCCGGCGCCAATTCATGCGGTGCCTCGATTTTCCCCAACACACAGTCATAGATGAAATGCCCGCCATCGGTTTCAAACGGCGACGCGCCACCGCGTAATGATAGCGCCGCTGCAAGCCCGTGACTTGCGAACACCGCCTCGAGGCTGGCCGCAGTAGTTTCATGGGCGAATTTATTCACCTCAACCGGCAGGGCATACGCCCCCAAATGCTCTTTCAGCTTGGTGTCATCGGCAATCACGATCATGGCATCAGAAGCAGCGGCAACAATTTTCTCGCGCAACAGCGCGCCCCCGCCGCCCTTGACCAAATGCAGATCGCGCGTCATTTCATCGGCCCCGTCTACGGTGAGGTCAAGCCGACCCAGCGCGCCAAGTTCGGCCATGGCGATGCCCAGTTCGGCGGCTTGCGCGCGGGTTGCTTCTGACGTCGGCACGCAGACAACTTCCAATCCTTCGGCGCATTTCTGCCCCAGCCCGTCAACGAAATAGCGCGCCGTCGAGCCCGTGCCGAGGCCCAGCTTCATGCCCGAGCGCACAGTTTCCAGCGCCCGCAAGGCGGCTTTTTGCTTCATGATCTCGATCGGCTCGCTCGGTTGCAAAAGGCTCATAGTCCGCGTTCCTTTCTGATGGTTTCCCAAGCATCATTGATCGCTGCCATGCGCGCGGTGGCAATATGCATCATCTCCGGCGGTAGACCGCGCGCCTGCAACTGGTCGGGATGATTGGCGCGCACCGCCTCCAGCCAGGCTGAGCGCACCGCGGCATCGGGGCTTGCCGGAGCAACCCCCAACACCACATACGGGTCTTGAACCGAACCGTCATGGCGCGCCTGCACGCGGCGCAAGCCGCTGGCATCAATCTCGAAAATTTCCGCCACAATGCGCAGAAATTCCTCTTCCGCCGGATGCAGATTGCCATCTGCATAGGCGATGTAGAACAAAACGTCCAGCACATCCTCCAGCACTTGCGGGCTGTCGGCATAGATATCGCGGATCTGGCGCGCATAAGTGTCAAAACCGGCAATGTCTTCTTGCGCCAAGCGAAACACGCGCACCATATTGGCGTGTTCGGTCTCCGGCACGCGCAACACGCTTTGCACGGCCTGTACCTCAATCGGCGACACAATGCCGTCGGCACGGGTCATTTTGGCGGCCAGTGAAATAAGCGCGATGGTGAAAATCACCTGACGGTCGTTGATCCGGTCGAGTACAAAATGCCCGGCAAGCGCGCCGAACACGGCACCGGGGACGCCCCCAATCGCGTATCCTGCGGCAACGCCGGCAATTTTTCCCCAAATGGACATGAGTTCTCCTTATAGCGCCGATTCTAGGTGATATTTTACGCCAAGACGACCCTACGCCCTCATGATATAAAGCAAGCATGACACAACAAGATCAAGTTGAATTGACCGGGTGGCAATTTGCGATTGATCGGGGCGGCACATTTACAGATGTCATTGCCCGCGCCCCGGACGGCACGATCGCCACGCGCAAACTATTATCGGAAAACCCCGACCAATATGAAGATGCCGCGGTATACGCCATCCGTGATTTTTTGGGCCTTGGGCCGCATGAAACACTGGCCGACGCACCGATCGAGCGCGTGCGTATAGGCACCACTGTTGCCACCAATGCGCTGCTGGAACGCAAAGGCGCGAAAACCGCTTTCGTCACCACGCGCGGCCTCGGCGATATTTTGGACATTGGCAACCAGGACCGCCCGAAATTATTTGTCCGCAATATCGAAAAGCCATCGCAATTATATGCCCATACCGTCGAAACGAATGCGCGCATGGATGCCGCCGGAAACGAGCTGACACCGCCGGATTTGGGTCGCCTGCGCGCCGCGCTCAAGAACGTACACGACGAGGGCTGCAACTCGGTTGCCATTTGTCTGTTGCACGGCTATCGCAATCCGGCGCATGAACGCCAAATCGGTGCGCTGGCGCGCGAACTGGGTTTCGCCCATATTTCGATGAGCCACGAGGTGATTTCGCTGATGAAACTTGTCGGGCGCGCCAGCACCACTGTGGCCGACGCCTATCTCACGCCCGTTTTGCGCGACTATGTAAATCGTGTGAGCCGCCATTTGCCCGACAGTTCGGACAGCACCACCCAGCTTCAGTTTATGATGTCGTCGGGCGGGCTGACCGCCGCCAGCCTGTTTCAAGGCAAAGATGCCGTGTTGTCCGGCCCCGCTGGCGGCGTGGTCGGCGCGGTTGACGTTGGCCGCGATGCGGGGTTTGACCGCCTGATCGGTTTTGACATGGGCGGCACATCGACGGATGTATGCCATTTTGCCGGCGCGTATGAGCGCAGTTTCGACAGCGATGTGGCGGGCATTGCCTTGCGCGCACCGATGATGCGCCTGCACACGGTTGCCGCCGGCGGCGGGTCAATTTTGCACTTCGACGCCGGTCGCTTTCGGGTCGGGCCGGAAAGCGCGGGCGCCTATCCCGGGCCTGTGGCTTATCGCAATGGCGGCCCGCTCAGTGTGACAGACGCAAATATCATGACCGGCCGTATCACGCCGGATCACTTCCCCGCCCTGTTTGGGGCCAATGCCGATCAGCCGCTTGACGCAGACGCCACCCGCGCAGCCTTTGAAAAACTGGCCGACACGGTAGAAGCGCAAACCGGACAACGCCAGCGCCCCGAAGAGCTTGCCGAAGGTTTTTTACGCATTGCCAATGAGAATATGGCGCAAGCCATTAAGAAAATTTCCGTCCAGCGCGGTTATGACATCAGCAAATATGCGCTTGTATGCTTTGGCGGCGCAGGGGGTCAGCACGCGTGCGATGTTGCCGATTTGCTGGAAATGGACACGGTGCTCATTCACCCCATGTCGGGGCTTTTATCGGCGTGGGGGATTGATAAGGCCGCCGTGCGGGCATTGCGCGAAACTGCGGTGGAAGCACCACTCAACGAAGATTGCCTCAGCATGATTGCCGAGCGGCTGGACGGCTTGCTTGCGTCTGCCGAAGCCGAGTTGACCGCGCAAGGGCTGGCATCGGCCACGCAAACAGCCGACGTGCTTATCCGCTATGACGGCAGCGACACCGCCCTGCCCGTGCCGTTTGGCGACGTTCAGACCATGCGCGCTGCATTTGAGGCCGCCCATCAGCAGCAATTCGGCTTTGTCTATGAAAATCGTGACATGATTGTCGAAGCGCTGACGCTTGAATGTGTGAGCGCACAAAGCACACCCACCAATGCCGACACGGACACGACGCAAAACCCGTCATCGCATGTATCCCCGACAAATGAGCAATTATTTATAAATGGCGACTGGCTGGCGGCGCAGCGCTGGCCGCGCCAAACGCTCACAACAGATGCGCCCGTTTTAGGCCCGGCCATTATCGCCGAGGCGCATGCCACGATTATCGTACCACCGGACTGGCAGCTTGTTCGCAGTGTGCGCGATGATTTGGTGCTCACACGCCGCGTTGCCCGCCAAAAACGGGTTGCGACCGGCACGGCGCATACAGGCGCGGCAGACCCGGTTTTGTTGGAAGTGTTCAACGCCCGGTTTATGGCGATTGCCGAACAAATGGGCGTGACGCTTGAGAAAACCGCCAGCTCGGTCAACATCAAAGAACGGCTGGATTTTTCCTGCGCGCTGTTTGATGCCACTGGCGGGCTGATTGCCAACGCGCCGCACATGCCCGTGCATCTCGGCTCCATGGGGGCCAGCGTGAAAGCAGTGCGCGACGTGCACGCCGATGACATAAAAGACGGTGACGCGTTTGTGGTGAACGCCCCTTATGCTGGCGGCACGCATTTGCCGGATGTGACGCTGGTGCTGCCGGTTTTTCTGGACGGCGACGCAACGCCGCGATTTTTCACCGCCGCGCGCGGTCACCATGCCGATATTGGTGGCATCTCGCCCGGATCCATGCCGTCATTTTCATCGCATATTGAAGAAGAAGGCATTTTGTTCCGCGCTTTGCGCGTGCGCCGCAATGGGGTGTTTGACGAAGCGGGGCTGATGGCGCGGTTGCGCGAAGGACGTTATCCGGCGCGTAATCCAACCCAGAACCGCGCCGACATTCTGGCCCAGCTTGCCGCGTGCGAAACCGGCGCGCAAAACATTCGCGCCATGTATGACGAGTTTGGCGGCGATACGGTGAACGCCTATGTCGGCTTTGTGCAGGACAATGCGGAAGAAAATGTGCGCCAAGTGATTGATCGACTGCACGATGCTTCCTTCGGCGTCGAGATGGATTGCGGTGCCACCATCCAAGTTGCGCTCACCGTAGACCGAGCGGCGCGCTGTCTGAATGTCGATTTCACGGGCACCAGCGCGCAGATGGAAAATAATTTCAACGCGCCGAGCGCGGTGTGCCGCGCCGCGGTTCTCTATGTTTTCCGATGCATGGTGGACGCCGATATTCCGATGAATGAGGGGTGTTTGAAACCCATCAATATCGAAATTCCTGACGGATGCCTTTTGGCACCCGAACCGCCTGCCGCCGTGGTCGCGGGCAATGTCGAAACCAGTCAGGCGATTTGCGATGCGCTGTTCGGCGCATTGGGGGCCATGGCAGCGTGCCAGGGTACGATGAACAATCTGACCTTCGGCAACGACCAGGTGCAATATTACGAGACGATTTGCGGTGGCGCCGGAGCCGGTGACGGGTTTCACGGAGCCGACGCGGTGCATACGCACATGACCAATTCGCGCCTGACAGACCCGGAAGTGCTGGAATGGCGTTTTCCGGTGCGCTTGGTAGATTTTTCAATTCGGGCGGGAACCGGAGGTGACGGCACATGGCGCGGCGGCTGCGGCATCAAACGCGAAATTGAGTTTCTCCAGCCAATGGACGCCTCGCTTCTGTCAGGGCGCAGAACAACCCGGCCCTTTGGTTTGAACGGCGGCGCGGACGGTGCGGCAGGGCGCAATTATTTGCGTCGCGGCAGCGCGCAAACCGAGCTTGAGGCTTGCGCGCGGGTGAGCATTGAGGCCGGAGATGTGCTTGGCATCGAAACGCCGGGCGGCGGCGGCTATGGCTCTTCCGATTGAGCGCCCGCCGCCTCAAGAAGGCGTGTAGGCCAAAATAGGCGCCAGCCATTTTTCACATTCGGCGAGGCTCAACCCTTTGCGTTCGGCATAATCAGCAACCTGATCGCGGTCAATTTTACCGACCCCGAAATACGCGCCTTCCGGATGGCTGAAATACAGGCCCGAGACAGCCGCACCCGGCCACATGGCAAAACTCTCGGTCAGCGAAATACCCGCCGCTTTTTCGGCATCAAGCAAGTCAAACAAGGTTGCCTTCTCGGTGTGGTCGGGCTGCGCCGGATAACCCGGTGCCGGACGAATACCGCGATAGGCTTCGGCGATGAGCGCGTCATTGTCGAGGGCTTCATCGGCCGCATAGCCCCAAAACTCGGTACGCACACGCTGGTGCATCCGCTCGGCAAACGCCTCGGCCAGCCGGTCGGCCAGCGCTTTGGACATGATCGAGGCATAGTCATCGCCAGCTTCTTCAAACCGTTTGGCAACGTCATCCTCGCCATGGCCTGTAGTGACCGCAAAGCCGCCAACATAGTCCGCCGCGCCGCCTATGGGGGCGATGAAATCAGCCAGCGCAAAATTCGCCCGCCCGCTGCTATGGTGCATTTGCTGGCGAAGAGAATGAAGCCGCGCCCTTTCCGATGTGCGGGTTTCATCCTCATAAACGATAATGTCATCGCCATCGCGCGCCGCCGGCCAAAAGCCGATCACGGCGCGGGCCGTCAGCCATTTTTGCGAAATCATGTCGTCGAGCATGTTTTGGGCGTCGGCAAACAGGCTGGATGCCGCCGCGCCCACCACATTGTCGGTCAAAATCGCCGGATAGGTGCCGTGCAAATCCCAGCTTTGGAAAAACGGCGTCCAATCAATATAGTCGCGCAGCTCCGCCAGATCATAATCGTCGAACACTTTCGTGCCGATGAAAGACGGCGCGACCGGCGTGTGCGTGGCGGCAAACGCATTGGCGCGCGCATCGGCCAGCGACAGGCGCTTTGCTTCGGCCCGCCCGCGCGCATGCGCTTCGGCCATGGCCTCATAGTCGTCTCGAATTTCCTGCTTATAGGCTGCGCTTTGTTCTTCTGACAATAATCGCGAGGCCACACCAACCGCGCGGCTGGCATCGGTGACATAGACCGTCTGCCCGCGCTTATAATGCGGGTTGATCTTGACCGCCGTGTGCACCTTCGATGTCGTCGCCCCGCCAATCAGCAGAGGAATTTCCAACCCCTGCCGCTCCATCTCGGCGGCGACATGGCACATTTCATCAAGGCTCGGCGTGATCAGCCCCGACAGGCCGATCATATCAACCTGCTCTTCGATCGCTGTAGAAATAATGTCGGCGGCCGGCACCATGACGCCCATATCGACCACGTCAAAATTATTGCACTGCAACACAACCCCGACAATATTCTTGCCGATATCATGCACGTCGCCCTTCACCGTCGCCATCAGCACCTTGCCATTATTGCGCGCCACGGTTTCAGCGCCCGATGCTTGCATTTCGGCTTTTTCGGCTTCCATAAATGGTTCGAGATAGGCGACAGCGCGTTTCATCACGCGCGCCGATTTCACCACTTGCGGCAAGAACATTTTACCTTCGCCAAACAAATCACCGACCGTGTTCATGCCATCCATGAGTGGGCCTTCGATCACATTGAGCGGGCGCGGCAGTTTGAGGCGCGCTTCTTCCGTGTCGTCTTCGATAAAATCGGTAATGCCATTGATCAGCGCATGCGACAGGCGTGCCTCTACGGGGGCTTCCCGCCAGCCCGTGTCCTGCTCTCTCGCCGCGCCCTGCTGACCGCGAAATTTTTCGGCAATTTCAAGCAGCCTGTCCGTGCCGTCCGACCGTCGGTTCAGCAAAACATCTTCAACCGCTTCTTTGAGCGAGCCTTCAATATCTTCATAAATGGCAAGCTGTCCGGCATTCACAATGCCCATATCCATACCCTTGGAAATGGCGTGATACAGAAATGCCGAATGCATGGCCTCGCGCACTGGTTCATTGCCGCGGAAGGAAAACGAGATATTCGACACGCCGCCCGACACATGCGCGCCGGGCAATTCTTTGCGAATACGCGCGGTCGCTTCGATAAAGTCCACGGCGTAATTGTCGTGCTCGGAAATACCCGTCGCCACGGCGAAAATATTCGGATCGAAAATAATATCTTCGGGCGGGAAGTCGAGTTTCTGGGTCAGCAAATCATAGGAGCGCTTGCAAATTTCAAATTTGCGCGCCGCCGTATCGGCTTGGCCGTCCTCGTCAAACGCCATCACAATCACCGCTGCGCCGTATCTCTGGCAGAGTCGCGCCTGTTCGAGGAAGTTCTCAGTGCCCTCTTTGAGCGATATCGAATTGACGACAGCCTTGCCCTGAACACATTTCAATCCGGCCTCAATGATCGACCATTTGGAGCTGTCGATCATAACCGGCACGCGGGCAATATCCGGCTCGGTCGCCACCAGGTTCAAAAACCGCACCATTGCCGCCTCGCTGTCCAGCATGCCCTCATCCATATTGATGTCGATGATTTGAGCACCGTTTTCGACCTGCTGGCGGGCAACCTCGAGCGCGGTGTCGTAATCACCCTCGGAGATAAGTTTCTTGAAGCGCGCAGACCCGGTCACATTGGTTCGCTCGCCGACATTCACAAAGCGGATTTCCGAACTGAGCGTGAACGGCTCCAACCCCGACAAGCGCAAATGCTTTTGGGGTTTTGCGGGTTGGCGCGGTTGCGCCTTTGCAGCGGCGTCAGCGATTGCAGAAATATGCTCCGGCGTGGTGCCGCAGCACCCGCCCAGAATATTGACCAAGCCTGACGTCGCAAACTCGCCAACAATGACGGCCATTTCATCGGCCAACTGGTCATATTCGCCAAATTCATTCGGCAGACCCGCATTGGGATAAATACAGATATTCGTGTCCGCAATGCGCGCGATTTCAGCCACATAAGGGCGCATTTCTGCTGCACCCAGCGCACAATTCAAGCCGACGGCAAAGGGCCGCGCGTGGCGCACGGAATTCCAGAAAGCTTCCGTAGTCTGGCCCGACAAGGTTCGGCCGGATTTGTCGGTCAGCGTGCCGGATATCATGAGCGGCAGGGCTTTTCCGGTTTCTTCAAAAACATCCTGCACGCCATGAATTGCCGCTTTCGCGTTCAACGTGTCGAATATGGTCTCGATGAGAATGATATCGGCGCCACCGTCAATCAGCCCGCGCGTGGCCTCAACATAAGCCTCGCGCAAATCGTCATAGGTTACATTGCGCGCGCCCGGGTCATTGACATCGGGAGAAATTGAGGCCGTCCGGTTGGTCGGCCCCAAAGCCCCGGCCACATAGCGTGGGCGGTCGGGATTTTCGGCTTCCGCCGCATCGCAAGCCTCGCGCGCCAGACGCGCGCCCTCCAGATTAAGCTCGTAAGCCAAATCCTGCATGTCGTAATCGGCCTGCGCGATCGAGGTCGAGGAAAATGTGTTGGTGCCGACAAGATCGCTGCCCGCCTGCAAATACGCGGTATGAATATCGCGGATAATATCGGCCTGGGTCAGCGACAAGAGATCATTATTACCCTTCACATCAATATGGAAATCGGCAAAGCGCGGGCCGCGAAAATCTTCTTCCGAGAGATCATGACGCTGGATCATCGTCCCCATGGCCCCGTCAAAAATCATAATCCGACGGCCGACGACCTCGCTCAGCAACTTATTTCGGCTTTCGCGGTTCCAACTCATATCGCATCACTTTCTTGGCCGCCCCCGCCCAAGCCGAGAATTCGGCACACGGCAAAAGTCAGGTCGGCTTGGTTGAGGGTATAAAAATGCAAATACTCAAAGCCCTCATCAATCAACATACGACATTGGTCGGTCGCAACCGATGCGGCAATATGCTTGCGCGTGTCGAGATCGTCTTCCAACCCCTCATAGGCTGCCGACAACCAGTCGGGCACGGACGTGCCGCACGCCTCGGCCATGCGGCGCGCGCCAGCGAAATTCGTCGTTGGCATAATGCCGGGAATGATGGGAATGGAAACCCCGGCCGCCGCCACCGCATCGCGAAACCGCAAATGTGCGGGCGTATCAAATACAAATTGGGTGATCGCGCGGGTCGCGCCGGCATCGACTTTGGCTTTAAGCAGGTCAATATCATCGGCAAAGCTGCGCGACTCGGGATGTTTTTCGGGGTAAGCGCTAACTGTGATATCAAACCCACCGCGCGCCGAAATTGCCTGCACCAGTTCCACCGATCCGGCATAGCCGTCATCGTGCGGGGCAAAACCGCCCATGTCAGGCATATCACCGCGCAGCGCCACAATATGGCGCACACCGGCCTCGGCATAAGCCTCGACCACACTGTTGACTTCAGCGCGACAGGCGGCCACACAGGTCAAATGTGCCGCCGGCCGCAAGCGCGTTTCGTCAACCAGACGGCGCACACACGCATGGGTGCGGTCGCGCGTTGAACCACCCGCACCATAAGTCACCGACACAAATTCAGGGGCCAGCGGCTCCAAACGGCCTATGGCGCGCCAGAGCTTTTCTTCAGCTTCGGCTGATTTGGGCGGAAAAAATTCAAAGGAAATGCTGGTCATTCAGGCCTCCGCTTTCACGCCGGTCCAGATACCGACGACAAGGTCGCCGTCGCGTTTGGCGGGCAAATGCCGCGTTTCGACATTAAAAATATTGGCCTCACTCAACCACTCGATCACTTCGTCATCGGAAAACCCAAGCCGCCGATGGGCGTGTTCATCGCGCAAAACTTCAACCTCATGGGGCAAAAAATCAGCAATCAGTACGCGGCCCGAAGGCGCCAGCACACGCGCCGCCTCGCTAATGGCGCGCGCCGGGTCGTCAAGAAAATGCAACACTTGATGCACAATCACCACGCCGGCGGCACCGTCATCCAGCGGTACGTCAGCACAGTCCCCCTGGCGCACCTGACAATGCGTCCTTTCGGGATGGTCGAGGCGCGCGCGCGCAATCGTCAACATATTGGCATTGATATCAAAGCCGATCGCGCGGGCTGCATGTGACGCAAAAAGTTCAAGCATACGTCCTGTGCCCGTTCCCAAATCCACCAATAAGTCGCATTTTGTGTTCGACAAGATCGCCGTCACTTCGGCTTCGACCAGGTCTTCGTGAATATGACGGGCACGCAAATCATCCCAATCGGCGGCATTGGCGGCAAAATATTCCTGCGCGCGCGTAGCGCGCTCGGCGCGCACACGCTCAAGGCGCTCCCGGTCGCGCGTTAGAATTTGGTCATTGTCGGGCAACAGCGCAATGAGTTGATTGATCAAAGCATAATTCTCATTGCTCTCATTTAGGCGGTAAAACACCCAACTGCCTTCGGGAAACCGAACGACCAGCCCGGCATCTGCCAGCAATTTGAGATGGCGCGAAATGCGCGGTTGGCTTTGCAGCAGAGCTTGGGTCATTTCAGACACAGTCAGCTCGCCCGCCGACAAAATCGACAGGATCCGTAGCCGCGACGGCTCACCTGCCGCGCGCAAAATCGCCAATAAATCATCCATAAGTTTTCCCTACCAATTAATACATAAATATATCTTTATATGTCAAGAAATCTTGCCGTGCAGATACACCATTTTTAAGTTTTTTTTTGGGGCCAAACCGCCTAATTTCAAGTCACTGTCCGGGGTCGTGATTCGCTTGGCCCTTGGTTACAAACGACAAAAGTGAAGTAGTCTCTATGGTCAAATCCCAATTCATTCCTGTTCTTCTGGCGCTCGCGCTCACCGCATGCGCCGGCAATCAGACGACGACGTCGGAATTTGCCGACGACAATGATCCTTATGAATCGTTCAACCGGAAAATTTTTGCTGTAAATCTGGCGCTCGACCGCAGCGTTTTGAAACCGGTGGCCAAAAGCTATCTGAGTGTCCCGCAACCTGTCCGCACCTCGGTACGGAATTTCCGCAACAATCTCATTTCACCCGTGACACTGTCCAACGACACGCTTCAGGGTTCGTGGTCGCGCGCCGGTGTAACCATGTCTCGGCTGCTGATCAATTCGACCATTGGCGTTTTGGGTCTGTTCGATCCGGCAACGGCGATGGGGTTGCCGCGCCACACGGAAGATTTCGGGCAAACACTGGCGGTCTATGGTGTGCCCGAAGGGGCGTATATGTATGTGCCGCTGCTGGGGCCGGGGCCACCGCGCGACATGGCCGGGTTAATTGTTGACACGGCCTTCAACCCCATCACCTATATGGGCGACAACCGCTTGGAAGGTGCCGCATTGTCATTTGCTGTCGGCGGCGTCGACTCGCGCGCCAATAATCTGGACGTGATCGACGAAATCGAGCGCAGTTCGGTCGATTTTTATGCCAGCGTGCGAAGCCTGTATCGACAAAACCGCGAGAGCGAAATCGCCAATGGCGAAACAAATCTGGACGATCTGCCAGATCTCGAAGATCTTGATAATTTCTAAACGGAGTTTCCAGTATGCGTTATTTTGTGCCCGCACTCATGCTCTCGCTGGCTGTTGGTTTGGCGGCTCCCGCATGGGCTGAAGACCGAGCAGCCGACGAAGCGCGTGCAAAAATATTCGTCACCGACATGGCTGACGAAGCCATTACCATTCTTAAAACGCAAACCACGCGCGAGGCCCGCGAAGCCGGATTTCGCAAATTGCTGAACGAGCGCGCCAATATGCGCCGCATTGCACGGTTCACGCTGGGGGCGTTTGCGCGCAAAATTTCCGACGAAGATTTCGCCACCTATCAGGAATTGCTGAACGAGCTTATCATCAAGGTTTATGCCAACCGCCTCGGCGAATATGGCAATGAGCAAGTCGTTGTGGGGCGCAGCCAGAGCAAAAAGAAGAATTTCATCGTCAAAAGCCAGATTGAATTCGACAATGGGCGCCAACCCATTGATGTTGACTGGTGGCTATACCGCGAAAAAGACGGCAGCTTCACCTTGTTCGATGTACGCGTCATTGGCGTGTGGATGGCGCAAGAACAGCGCGACAGTTTCGCCTCTGTCTTGAAAAACAATCGCGGCGACATTTCTGCTCTGCTCGGGCATATCCGCACGCAAATCGAGAACGGCGATAACGACGAGCCTACCGGTTAAACTGCTTGTATTTTATGCGTTTGGGAATTTCGGCATCGGCACCCAGACGACGCTTGCGGTCTTCCTCATAATCGGCGTAATTGCCCTCAAACCACTCGACATGGCTGTCGCCCTCAAAGGCCAGAATATGCGTTGCAATGCGGTCGAGAAACCAGCGGTCGTGGCTGATAATGACCGCGCAGCCGGCAAAGTTTTCCAGCCCCTCTTCCAGCGCACGCAAGGTCTCGACATCCAAATCATTGGTCGGCTCGTCAAGCAGCAGCAGATTGGCACCCGATTTCAGCATTTTGGCGAGATGCACGCGGTTGCGCTCACCCCCCGACAGGAGTCCCACTTTTTTCTGCTGGTCGCCGCCGCGAAAATTAAACGCCCCGACATAAGCGCGCGAGTTCATCTCGCGTTTGCCAAGCTCCAAAATATCCAGTCCGCCGGAAATTTCCTCCCACACGGTTTTGTCGTCTTCGAGGTTGTCGCGGCTCTGGTCAACATATCCCATCGCCACCGTGTCCCCGACCCGCAAATCGCCCGTGTCGGGCGTTTCGGAACCGGTTAGCATTTTGAACAGCGTGGTCTTGCCGGCACCGTTCGGGCCGATAACGCCGACAATTCCGCCCGGCGGCAAGCGAAAGGAAAGATTGTCGATCAACAGGCGATCGCCAAATCCTTTGCAGAGATTTTCAGCCTCCAGCACAATGCCGCCCAAACGCGGACCCGATGGAATGGTGATCTGTGCGCGCCCGACATCCTCGCGGTCTTGGCTGGCCAGCAGGTCTTCATACGCCGTGACGCGCGCTTTGCTTTTGGCTTGGCGCGCCTTGGGTGACTGGCGGATCCATTCCAACTCGCGTGCCAGCGTGCGCTGCTTGGCTTCGTCTTCGCGCGCTTCTTGGGAGAGGCGCTTTTGCTTTTGCTCCAGCCAATCCGAATAATTGCCCTCATGCGGAATCCCCTGCCCGCGATCAAGCTCCAGAATCCAGCCGGTAATCTGGTCGAGAAAATACCGGTCATGGGTCACCAACACCACCGTGCCCGCATAATCGGCCAAATGATGTTGCAACCAAGCGACGGTTTCGGCGTCCAAATGGTTGGTCGGCTCATCGAGCAGCAACAGGTCGGGCTTTTCCAACAATAGCTTGCACAGCGCCACGCGGCGCTTTTCGCCGCCGGAGAGGTTTTCAACATCGCTATCACCGGGCGGGCAACGCAGCGCATCCATGGCCTGCTCGACCTGACTTTCCAGATCCCACAAGTTCTGCGCGTCGATCTGATCCTGAAGTGCTGCCATTTCATCGGCCGTCTCGTCGGAATAATTCATCGCCAATTCATTATAGCGTTCGACCAAAGCCTGTTGTTCGCTGACGCCTTCCATGACATTGCCCAGCACGTTTTTGTCCGGGTTCAGTTGAGGTTCTTGTTCCAGATAGCCAACCCGCGCGCCCTCGGCAGCCCATGCCTCGCCCTGCACTTCCTTGTCGATTCCGGCCATGATTTTAAGCAGCGTCGACTTACCCGCGCCATTGACCCCGACAATGCCGATTTTGACGCCGGGCAGAAATGACAGGCGAATATCTTTCAAAACTTGTTTGCCGCCCGGATAGGTCTTGGACAATCTGTCCATGACATAAACATACTGATACGCCGTCATTGGATTTCCTTTTCCGTTAGCCCGAACGCTTTTGGCGTTCAGGCGCGCTTTTTTTCCCGTTCTGTTGTGCCATGTCGTGCCCCGCTCTGGCAACCAGCGTATCAGCCTCCAGCCGTTGCACGAACGCGGCACGCACACCGCGCCACTTAAACCGCATCGAGTTGACGACAATGTCATTATCAAGTTCTTTCAACATGTCGATAATCGGCGCCAGTTCAATCAAGGCCTGCGGGGACCGCGCAAAGGCATGTTCGGGCCGCGCGCGCGCCGCCCAGTCCGTGTGTTCCGCGCGGCTGGAAAAATCGCTCAGATAGGCGCGCAATTCGGCCTCCGGCAAATCGGCATCCGCCAGCACATCGACGGCATGGCTCATCACCCGCACCCCAAGCTGTTGCATGGCATCGGGCGCAAGCCCCGTGCGGGCACCGATAACCGCGACGCAATACAGCGCAAGGTCGTCCACGCAAACCAAAATAAGCCGCGAGCGCGCCGGACGCAGCATCTCGGTAAAAGTTTCATCCGTGAACAGGTTGAAATGTTGCAGCCCCGCGCGCGTACGCAAATAGCCAAAAAGCGTGGTCTGGGCAATATGGGCAGATTGGGCAAAGCAAAAATCGGCCAGCGACGCAAAATCGTCAATCGGCGCGGGTTTGGCCCAAAATTTCAAGCTGTCGACCATTGCAGCAAAATATTTGCCAGCATTTTTGAGCATGGGTGCGCTTTCACATGATTTGCGATTGAACGGCATAAAAACCTTGATTAACATTATCACGATTATCGGCAATCGATAATGCTTTGAGGCGGGGGGGGTATTTTCGTCTCACAAAGAGGGAGTAATTTATGTCTGATCAACAAAGCCGTGCGGCAACGCACTGGCAACGCACGCGCAATTTGACCTTTGTCACTTTGGGCATCTGGTTTTTCTTCGCGTTTTTCATTCACTGGTTCGGTGCCGCATTGAACAGTGTTTCGTTTCTGGGCTTTCCGCTCGGGTTTTACATGGCAGCACAAGGTTCACCCATTGCTTTTGTTTTGCTGTTGTATTTCTCAACGCGGCGTCAGGAAAAAATTGACGATGAATGTGGTGTTGCCGAGTAGGGCCAAGTTAGGAGATCGACATGAACGGAAGTTTTATTGACAATCTGCCGCGCGTATATGGCCTGTATACGGGCGGCTTCATCGTATTTATCGGCTTTATGGCGGTGTTGGAACAAATGGGAGTGTCGGCCGATACGCTGGGCATTCTCTTTGTCGCCTTCACCATCGCCATTTATGCCGGCATTGGCTGGCTGTCGCGCACCATGCAGGTTGACGCTTATTACGTCGCCGGGCGCGAAGTGCCGGCTTTGTATAATGGCATGGCGACCGCCGCCGACTGGATGTCGGGCGCGTCATTCGTCGCCATGGCGGGGGGTGTATATTTCGGCGGATATGGCTATCTCGCCTTTATTGTGGGCTGGACGGGCGGCTATGTGCTGGTCAACTCGCTCTTGGCACCTTATTTACGCAAATTCGGCTGCTACACGGTGCCCGATTTCATCGGCACGCGCTATGGCGGCAATCTGGCCCGCCTGTTTGCGGTCATCGTGCTGGTGGTTGCATCGTTCACCTATGTGACCGCGCAGATTAACGCCACGGGCACCATCGCGGCACGGGCACTGCAAATCCCGTTCGAGCTGGGTGTCTGGTTCGGTCTGCTGGGTATTTTGCTATGTTCCATGTTGGGCGGCATGCGCGCCGTAACGTGGACACAAGTCGCGCAATATATTGTGCTGATTATCGCCTATCTGGTGCCGGTGTTCTGGATGTCCAATGTGCAAGGCTTTGGCCTTATCCCGCAATTTTCCTATGGCGGCGCGATTGAGCGCATTGGCGAATTGGAAGCCTTGCAGGGCGTCGGCACACTGACACCGACAGAAAGTTTTGCCGGTTTGCGGGCGCTGACAACCGCCCATGCCACGGCCCCGGACAGTGCCATGGCAAGCTGGAAATTTGTGACGCTGGTGCTGGTATTGATGGCGGGCACGGCCTCGCTGCCGCATATTCTCATGCGCTATTTCACAACGCCGTCAGTGCGCGAAGCGCGCCGCTCGGTCGTGTGGTCGCTGTTTTTCATCTTTCTGCTGTATTTCACGGCACCGGCCTTGGCGACCTTTACCAAGCTGCAAATTATGGATCCCAATTTGGCGACGGGCATTATCGGCAAATCAATCGCCGAGGTGCAAGCGCTGGACTGGATTCAGAAATGGAGCAATGTCGGCTTCTTGGCGATTTCCGACAGTAATGGCGACGGGCTGCTACAGATCAATGAGTTCTTCATGCGCGGCGATATTGTTGTGCTGGCAACCCCGGAAATTGCCGGACTGCCTTATGTGATCTCGGGTCTGGTGGCAGCCGGTGGCATGGCGGCAGCCATGTCGACGGCGGACGGGCTGCTGCTCGCCATCGCCAATGCCTTGTCGCATGATCTGTATTACAAGATCATTGACCCGAATGCCGACACACGTACACGTCTCATCGTTGCGCGTATTCTGCTTATCGTCATCGGTGCCGGCGGCGCGCTGGTTGCCAGCCTCAAGCTGTCGAGCATTTTGGGCGCGGTGGCTTGGGCGTTCAGCTTTGCGTGTTCCGGCCTGTTCTTTCCGCTGGTTCTGGGTGTCTGGTGGAAACGGGCCAACCGTCAGGGCGCGGTCGCCGGTATGGGGCTGGGTTTTCTTGCCGGATCGATTTACCTCTATCAGGTGCGCTTTGCGGGCATGGAGCCGTGGCTCGGCATTGACCATTTGCGCTTTGGCATAATCGGCATGGCCGTCAGCCTGGTTGCCATGGTGGTTGTGTCCTTGCTCACAGAAGAGCCGGACGCCGAAACCCAAGCCATGGTTGATGAAATTCGTGTGCCGGGCGGGGCGACCGTTCTGGGACAAGAACATTAATCCAGCCTAAAAATCAGACGGGTGGGGCTTTCGCGCCACCCGTCTTTTTTGCGCGCGGCAAGCAAGGGAGCAAACAGGCATGGCACAGGCTTTTCCTCTTTGGGTCATCATCATTGATTACGCCCTCGGCGTGGTGATGTGGACATTGATCGGGCGCACCGCCATGAACATGTTCCAGCCGGAAAATTCCGATTTCTTTTTTATGAAGGCTTGTGTGAAACTTACCGACCCGCTCATTCGGCTTTGGAAACCCCTCACCCCGCAATTTTTATTGCCGCCGCTTGTGCCGCTTTATGTGGCGTGGTTTTTCTATCTGGCGCGATTTTATGTCATGCCCTATCTGTTGGGCTATTCGGTGATGGGCATGTTGTCCTTTCCGCTTGAAGGCGAGATCGCCGCCGGCATTTATGCGATTTTCAACCGCTAACGAAAAACGGCCGCCCCGTAGGGCAGCCGTTTTGTAATCGCGTTTGGCTTTTGGCCTAGAAAATGACCAGCGCTTCGCGGATGGTCAGAACCAGCAACGCAACCCATGACAGCATGAAAACGCTGAAACGCAGCATGACCACATTGAGCGTGCTTTGGATGAGCGAGTGAACTACGCGCAAAATCACAAATGTCCATGCGCAGGTGACCGCGGTTTGGTCGCCATGCCCCAGTACGGCAATCGTTATCGCAACGGCATAAAACAGGGTCGGCTGTTCGAACAAATGGTTGTAATTATCCGCGATCCGCGCGACTTCCGACGGCAACTCCATGGTTTTTGAGTGCGCCGCATCCTGCGGATCAATACCGGCTTTGTTCATCGCCGGAATACGCGTGGCATACATCCAAATCATCATAACCCCGGACCATAATCCCAAGGCAATAACAGGCTGTAAAATAGCAGTAGGTTCCATTTTTCCCTCCCCCCAGCTGATAAATTAAACGCTCAAACCTTGCCCTGTTTTGCTACCATGAAGCAATAGAAAAGCACGGGACGACACGGCCGTGGCGGGGCAAAAATGAGCGATATCATTGTTTACACAGCACGCAAAATTCACACGATGGAGCCCAGTCAACCAACGGGCCAAGCCATCGCCATACGCGACGGCACCATTCTCGAGGTCGGCACGCTGGAAAGCCTGAAACCATGGCTCGCGCGTTATCCGCACATAATCGACACGCGGTTTGAAGATAAAATTATTTTGCCCGGCTTCATCGACCCGCATTTGCACCCCAGCATGGCGTCGGTGATTTTGCCCATGCAATTCATCACCGCGCTGGAATGGAAACTGCCTTGGGGCACCTCGCCCGCGGTGACCTCGCGCGCGGCCTATCTCGACGCTTTGGCGGCCCATGCGGGCGCGCCGGATGAAAAACCGTTTTTCACATGGGGCTATCACCGCGACTGGCACGGCAATATTACCCGCCCCGATATTGATGCGATATGCCCCGACAGGCCGGTCATTGTTTGGCATCGGTCTTTTCACGAAGTCATTATGAATTCGGCAGCGCTGGCGCATTTCAATTTGGAAACAGAGGCCATTGACGCGCATCCGCAAATTGATCTCGCGGCGGGCAATTTTTTCGAAACCGGTTTGCGGCTTGCGATTGCCGCGCTCAACCCGGTTTTGATGTCGCCCGGGCATTTCGGGCTGGGCATGGCGCGCCTCAAACAGGTGGCGCAATCTGGCGGTCACACGCTGGTCGGCGATATGGGCATTGGCATTTTCAATTTTGACATGGAGTGGCAGGCGGCATGCGCCAGCCTCGATGTGGCCGACACACCGTTTCGCGTGCATTACACGCCCAATATTTTGGCGCTGACACAAACCGGCGATTTTGAGGAAACGCGCAAATTTGTCGAGACGCTGCCGGATTTGAATACCGATCGACTATTTTTCACCGATCACGTCAAACTGTTTACCGATGGCGCATTTTTCTCGCAGTTGATGATGGTGGACGAACCCGGATATCTAGACGGCCATGAAGGTGAATGGCTGATGGTGCCGGAAAATTTCGAGGCCGCCGCACGGCTGTTTTGGCATGCGGGCTACAAAATCCACGTGCATTGCACGGGCGATTTGGGACTTGAACTGGCGTTGGATGTTTTGGAAAAACTGCAATTCGAAAAGCCGCGCGTCAACCATCGCTTTACCATCGAACATTTGGGACTTTCCAAGCCCGAGCAAATTCGGCGAATGAAAGATCTGGGTGCGTTGGCCTCGGTCAATATTTATTACCTGCACGAATTGAGTGATATTTATGCGCGCGAAGCGCTGGGCACGGCGCGGGCGCACACCATGGCGCGCGCCGGCTCGCTGGCGCGCCACGGCGTCGCTTTCGCGTTACATTCGGACTACACCATGGCGCCCGCCCAGCCATTGAACTCGGCATGGGTGGCGGTCAATCGCAAAAATGTGGCCGGCGATGTGGTCGGCGCTGAGGAGCGCGTCAGTGTCGAGCGGGCCTTGCGCGCCATCACCATCGACGCGGCCTATATATTGGGGCTGGAACATGAGGTGGGTACGCTGCAACCGGGCAAACGCGCCGACTTCACCGTGTTGGCAGACGACCCCTATGCGGTGTCGCCCGAGGCGTTACGTGATATAAAAATATGGGGCACGGTTTTCGGCGGCGTACCCGCCCCCTTGGAGGAATAAAAAAATGCATATTCCGCTCGCTATTCTTGGTGGTTATTTGGGGGCTGGCAAAACCACGCTCGTCAACCGCTTACTGCGTGAGCCGCACGGCAAACGCATGACAGTTCTCGTCAATGACCTCGGCAAGGTCAATATTGATGCCGGGCTGATCGAATCGCATGACGGCACCACACTAACCCTGACCAATGGCTGCGCGTGTTGCCAGATGCAAGAAGACCTGACGAGCCAGTTAATGATGCTTGTCGCCGACAACCAACCGCCCGACGCTGTGGTGATCGAAGCCAGCGGTGCCGGAGAACCGGCGCGCCTAGCGCTGGCCGGTGCCGGCATTACGGGTCTGCATCTAACCGGAGTTTTTGTGGTGGCTGACAGCCTCACCCTGCCGCAAAAGCGCCATGACAAATTTGTCGGCAAACTCATCCGGCGCCAGCTGGCCCAAGCCGACCTTGTTTTGCTCAGCAAAACCGATTTATTGCCCGATGACGCCAACGCAATTTACGAACTGGTCGCCACGCTGACTAAGGCGCCGATTATGGACACCGCGCGCCTTGATGGTCTGTCTGCCCTATTGCTGACGTCTGCGCACGGCCAAACGCAATCAGAGCAGGCAAACCAACCAAATGCCCCGCTGCCCGAAATGGTGAATGCGGGCGATGTTTTTGACCATGTTTATTTTACCCGCGACGCCCCGCTTGATGTTGGCGTGCTGGAAAACCTGCTGCACAGCTATGCGGGAAAACTTGTCCGCGCCAAAGGGCATACGGGCACACATCGGCTGCAACTTGTCGACAGGGATTGGAAGCTCACACCCGCCGCACCGCAAGCGGTTCAGCTTGTTTTTATCGCCGTGCGCGGCGTTTGCGATCTCAACGCACTGGAACGCGACCTTGCAAAAGCGTTTATGGTGGGCCCGGCAGGACTCGAACCTGCGACCAAACCGTTATGAGCGGTTCGCTCTAACCAACTGAGCTACAGGCCCCCAAGAGCTTTTTAAGCGTTTTCGGCAAGAAAGACCACGGGATTGTGCGCCCGCGCCGCCGTCGCGTCCATTTGTACATAGGCCAAAATAATGACCAGATCATCGGGCTGGGCGAGGCGCGCCGCCGCGCCGTTAATGCCAATGGTTTTCGACCCGCGCGCAGCACTGATCGCGTAAGTCGTAAAGCGCGCGCCGGTGTTAATGTTCAAAACATCGACCTGCTCGTTTGGCAAAATGCCGACAGCGTCCAGCCAGTCCTGATCGATAGAAATCGAGCCTTCATAACTCATGTCGCATTGCGTCACGCGCGCGCGATGAATTTTTGCCTTGAGCATGGTCAACTGCATGTGATGTTCCTCAACGTGCAAACAAACCTAATTGTCCAGAAAACTGCGTAGTTTTCGTGAACGGCTGGGATGTTTCAGCTTACGCAGCGCCTTTGCTTCGATCTGGCGAATACGTTCGCGCGTCACGGAAAACTGCTGGCCCACCTCTTCGAGTGTGTGGTCGGTGTTCATGCCAATACCGAAGCGCATGCGCAAAACCCGTTCTTCGCGCGGGGTTAGCGAGGCCAGAACGCGCGTCGTGGTGTCGCGCAAATTCGACTGAATGGCGGCATCGATCGGCAAAATAGCGTTTTTGTCCTCGATGAAATCACCAAGCTGGCTGTCTTCTTCATCGCCAATCGGCGTCTCAAGACTTATCGGCTCTTTGGCGATTTTGAGAACTTTGCGTACCTTCTCAAGCGGCATGGAAAGTTTTTCCGACAGCTCTTCCGGCGTCGGCTCGCGGCCAAATTCGTGCAACATCTGGCGCGATGTCCGCACCAGCTTGTTGATCGTCTCGATCATATGCACCGGAATACGGATGGTACGCGCCTGATCGGCAATCGAGCGCGTAATGGCTTGGCGGATCCACCAGGTCGCATAGGTCGAGAATTTATATCCGCGGCGGTATTCAAATTTGTCGACCGCCTTCATCAGGCCGATATTGCCCTCCTGAATGAGGTCGAGAAATTGCAAGCCACGATTGGTGTATTTTTTCGCAATCGAAATGACCAGCCGCAAATTGGCTTCAACCATTTCCTTTTTGGCAATGCGCGCCTCGCGTTCGCCCTTTTGAACGGTGCGGACAATGCGCCGATACTCGCTGATATCAAGTCCGGTTTCATTGGCAAGCTCCTGTATTTCAGAGCGCACCTCTTTAATTTCATTACGATTGTCCTGGATGAAGTTTTTCCAGCCCTTGCCTGTCAAACGCCCGACACGGCGTGACCAGTTTGCTTCATATTCATTGCCCTGATACTGCTTCAGGAAATCCTCACGCGTGACACCGGCTTTATCCGCCAAACGCCACAGCCGCGTTTCGAGGCCAACCAGACGCTTATTGATGGTGTAAAGCTGGTCGACAAGAGCTTCGATACGGTTATTGTTGAGCGACAATTCCTTTACTTCGTCGATGACCTCGGAGCTCAACTTCGACAAACGATTGCGTTGCGCGGTCGATAATTCCTTATTATTGGCCTGTAATTCGACGCTTTGGTCCTGCAGCCGACGCAATTTTTTATAAGTTCCGGCAATCACGTCAAAGCTTGCCAGCACTTTGGGCTTCAGCTCCATTTCCATAGCAGACAGCGACAAATTATTGTCATTGTCGTCGTCTTCTTCGTCCGGTTCACCCTCGGCCTCGCCCGATGGTGCACCCGATGGCGGCGGGGCTGCGCCTTCGGCACTGCGGTCAATTTTTTTGGCTTCGGGACCTGCGAAAGTGGCGTCCAGATCAATAATGTCGCGCAGCAGCACCTTGCCTTCGTTCAATTCGTCGCGCCAAATAATAATCGCCTGAAACGTCAGCGGGCTTTCGCACAGGCCCGCAATCATGGTTTCGCGCCCTGCTTCAATGCGCTTGGCAATGGCAATTTCGCCTTCGCGCGACAACAATTCCACCGACCCCATTTCGCGCAAATACATGCGTACCGGGTCATCCGTGCGGTCGGTGCCGGCGGTGGTTTTGGCGGTTTTGGCGACCGCGGTTCCCGCGCCGCTTTCTTCACCGTCGGCTTCATTGTCATCATTGGCGGGGGATGCGTCGTCGTCGCTGTCATCCGTGCCGTCATTTTCGACAACCGTGATACCCATTTCCGAGAGCATGGACATAATGTCTTCGATCTGCTCGGAGGTAAATTCTTCCGGCGGCAAAACCGCGTTCAGCGCATCATAGGTGACAAAACCAACCTCTTTGGCAGTCTTGATCATACGCTTAACCTGACGGTTATTCATATCGATGAGCGGGCTGTCACCGGTATCGATTTCTTCTGTTTTCTCTGCAGCTTTTTTTGTTGCCATCTTAGTTCGCGTGACCCCTCTCACGTTAACGGTGTGTCGTTATTTCTCTCAAGCGCGGCGATTTGATTCACAATTGCGCTGAGACGTTCAAAATTTTCCTGTGTGCTATTAACGGCTAAATCGGCCTCAGCTTCGGCGCGTTCATCCATTAATGTCTTTAATGTATGGTGAACTCCGACAACTTCAAGCCAGCCGCTCTCGACAATCTCTAACGCACTGTCCTGCCGAACAAAACCCATCGTCAATGCCTCCGGCATTTGTTGTAGCTGACTGACCAGTGCGCCGACCCCAAGCGCATCTAAATGCCCAGTCAAACCGCCATTGTCAAGCCCTGTCATAGGCTCGGCTTGCCGGTCGGCATAATCGATAATATCGAACCGCAATTTATCGAGGCTGGAGGTCTCAAAAACAAGGGTTTCAAAGAGATCGCGGTGTTTTTGCATCAAATCCGGATGGTTGATGACACACAGCACAATCAACGCTTCGCGCGCCGGCATGCCGCTGCCCTGGGCAATGGTCGAGCGGCGGGTTTCGCTTTTTGCCGATTGACGCCGCCATGCCTGGCTACCCACCGAATTTGCGCGACCATTTGGCGCGCGGTAAGGCACGCCTTGTTCACCCAATAGCCGGTCGAGGCGGGTTTTAATCTCTTGCGCGTATAGCGCGCGCACATCCGCATCAGTTATTTGTTGCACGGCGGCGCGCAGGCGTTTTTTGAGCGCTGCCGCGCGTTCGGGCGTGTCCCACGGGGCTGTTTCAACCTCGCGTTCCCACAAAAGATCAATCATGGAGAGCGCGCGCGACACCACATTTTGCACCGCCTCAGCACCGCCCTCAGCCACCAGATCATCCGGGTCTTTTCCTGCGGGCAACATGGCAAAGCGCAGCGAGTAACCCGCTTTCAGCAAGGGCAAAGCGCGGTCGATCGCCCGATAGGCCGCGCGCAACCCCGCCTGGTCGCCGTCCAGACACATGACAGGCTCGGGCGCCAATCGCCATAACAGCCCGATCTGCTCTTCGGTGACGGCGGTGCCGAGCGGGGCGACCGCATGGTCGATGCCGGCGCGTGCAAGACCAACCACATCCATATAGCCTTCGGCGACCAGCAGAGTTTTGTTGTCATAGGCGGGTTGGCGCGCACGGGCAAAATTGAACAAAACCGAACTTTTATGGAACAGCGGCGTTTCCGGCGAGTTCATATATTTTGCGCGCGCATCGGCTTGCATGGCGCGCCCACCAAAAGCAATGACCCGCCCGCGCGTATCGTGAATGGGAAACATAATACGGTCACGAAACCTGTCATAAGGCGCACCGCCATCATCGGGTTTAATGGCCAGGCCGGCCTCGACAATCATATCCAGCGACATGTCGCGCGCCTGCAAAAACTCAACCAGTCCGCGGCGCGCACCGGGCGCATAGCCGATGGCAAAATTATGCGCCACCGCCGCATCGACACCGCGCTGTTCAAGATAGGCACGCGCCGCCGCCCCTTGGGTGCGCTTTAGTTGCTCACAAAACCATGTCGCCGCAGCCTGCGTGACATCAATGAGCGAGGCTTGTCGTCGCGCTTTTTCGGCTGATTGCGGGTCGTTTTGCGGCATTTGCAACCCCGCCTGACGCGCCAGCGTTTCAACGGCTTCGAGAAAGCTCAACCCTTCGGTCTCCATCAAAAAATCAAAAACCGAACCATGCTTGCCGGTCGAAAAGCAATGATAGAACTGCTTGTCATCATTGACCGTAAACGACGGCGTGCGCTCAGGCTTGAACGGGCTGAGGCCAACGAATTCGCGCCCACGGCGCTGCAATTTGACCTTGCGGCCAACGACATCCGATACGGTTATCCGATTTTTTATTTCTTGCAGGAAGTTTTGCGGAAATGCCATGAGCACAGTTTAGGCCATCGGCTTTGGAAAGCCACCCCGTGGCCCGACCAAACTTGTGCAAAATATCAGCCGAGCTTTTCTTTGACCCGCGCACCGGCTTTGCCGAAATCCATTTGGCCGGTATATTTTTGTTTCAACAGCCCCATCACCTTGCCCATATCTTTTAGCGTATTGGCCTCGACTTCGGCCAGGGCTGCGTCCACCGCAGCAATGATTTCGTCATCGCCGAGCTGGCGCGGCATGAATTCCTGAATAATGGCAATTTCGCTGCGTTCCTGATCGGCCAAATCAAGGCGACCGGCCTCCTCATAAGCCGACAGGCTCTCCTGACGCTGCTTGATCATCTTTGCCAAAATTTCCAAGACAACATCTTCCGACACGCCCGCCCCGCCATTATCCGTGCGGTCTGCAATGTCGCGGTCTTTAATCGCCGCATTGATAAGGCGCAAAGTCGAAATGCGAACCTTGTCCTGACTTTTCAGTGCAATTTTCAGAGCTTCGTTGAAACGCTCATGCATCGGTACAATCTCCCTGCCCGGCTATCGCCATGGTGTACTAGAAAAGCGTCGGGGTGACAATAATGCCCTACGGATTAATTCTGCGCCACCACGCGAATCTGCGCGCGCTTGCACGTTTGACCCGCGGCGAAAAGCAAGGCCTGATTTTTCACCCGTTTCCATGCAAATTTCACACGATAGGTGTTTGTATTTATTGCCAAATTTTTCTCACCGGAATCTCGGCTGTCGCGCTTGACCCACCCTGTTCCTTTCTATAGCTTCCCGTCAATTTGGCTGGTGACAAATTTCTTCCGGTAGGACTTTTATGAACGCGCAATCAACCTTCTGTTTCCCTGCTTCTTGCGATGCAGGGCTGTTTTTTGCTGGGCCTAATTTGGGTGCTTTTACTCGGTCGGAGACGCAGCAGTGAGCGCGTGGCCGAGCGAGAAAAAAACCGCGCTTTTGCTGGCCGCGGATGGCACCAAAATTTACGGGCACGGGTTTGGGGCCACCGGCCATACGATTGGCGAAGTGTGTTTCAACACGGCAATGTCGGGGTATCAGGAAATCATCACTGACCCGTCTTATGCCGACCAGATTGTAACTTTTACCTTTCCTCATATCGGCAATGTTGGGGTCAATCCGGCTGATGTTGAAACCTCCAACACCGCCAAAGCCGAGGCGGCGCGGGGCATTATTATTCGTGAGCGGGTGAGCGATCCGTCAAACTTCCGCGCCCAAAGCCATTTGACCGACTGGTTGGCAGCACACCAGATTATCGGCATAAGCGGCGTCGATACGCGCGCCATCACAGCGCGCATTCGCGACCATGGCATGTTCAATGCCGTGCTTGCCCACGCACCTGACGGCAATTTTGACGAAGCCGCACTCGCCGCCGAACTGGCGGCCTTTGCAGGGCTTGAAGGCGCCGACCTTGCGGGCCGCGTATCGAGCACGCAAAATTATGACTGGGCGCAAGGGCGCTGGCATTGGCCCGATGGCTTTAGCGAGGCAACCGCCCGGCACCATGTGGTTGCCATTGATTTTGGCATTAAGAAAAATATTTTACGGTGCTTGGCCTCGGTCGGCTGCCGCGTCACAGTGGTGCCCGCCACCACCGCGGCCAGCGATATTTTGGCGCTCAAACCCGACGGCATATTTCTGTCAAACGGCCCCGGCGACCCGGCGGCCACGGGCGCTTATGCGGTCGCCCAAATAAGCGCACTGGTCGATAGCGGCCTGCCGGTATTCGGCATCTGCCTCGGCCATCAAATGTTGGCGCTGGCGCTGGGCGCACAAACGCAAAAAATGAAGCAGGGCCATCACGGGGCCAACCATCCGGTCAAAGATATTGCGTCGGGCAAGGTCGAGATCACCTCGATGAACCACGGCTTTACCGTGGATCGCGACACCCTGCCCGACACGGTTGCCGAAACCCATGTCAGCCTGTTTGATGGCACAAATTGCGGTATCCGGCTCAAAGACCGTCCGGTGTTTTCGGTGCAATATCACCCCGAAGCCTCGCCCGGCCCGCAAGACAGTCACTATCTCTTTGACCGTTTTACATCAGCAATGGAGCAGTAATGGCCAAGCGCACGGATATCTCAAGCATCATGATTATCGGCGCGGGCCCAATTGTTATCGGGCAGGCTTGCGAATTTGATTACTCCGGCACACAAGCGTGCAAGGCGCTGCGCGAAGAAGGCTACCGCGTCATATTGGTCAACTCAAACCCCGCCACCATCATGACCGATCCGGATCTGGCCGATGCAACTTATGTCGAGCCCATCACGCCGGAAGTGGTCGCGCGCATTATCGAAAAAGAAAAGCCCGACGCCATTTTGCCCACCATGGGCGGGCAAACCGCGCTCAACACGGCGATTGCCCTGGCAGGCGACGGCACATTGGAAAAATTCGGCGTGCAACTTATTGGCGCGGATCTCGATGCCATCAACATGGCCGAAGACCGGTTGCTGTTCCGCGAGGCGATGGATCGCATCGGGCTTGAAAGCCCGCGCTCGGCGATTGCCCACACGGTGGAAGAAGCCCTTGAGGGGCTTGAAAAAGTTGGCCTGCCGACCATTATTCGCCCGTCATTCACGCTGGGCGGCACGGGCGGCGGGGTTGCTTATAACCGCGAAGAGTTTCTCGCCATTGTCGAGTCCGGTTTGGACGCCTCGCCCGCTACCGAAGTGCTGATCGAAGAAAGCGTTTTGGGCTGGAAAGAATATGAAATGGAGGTCGTGCGCGACCGCGCCGATAATTGCATCATCATTTGCTCGATCGAAAATGTCGATCCGATGGGCGTGCATACGGGAGACAGCATTACTGTGGCCCCCGCACTGACGCTGACCGACCGCGAATATCAGATCATGCGTAATGCCTCGATTGCCGTGTTGCGCGAAATCGGCGTGGAAACCGGCGGCTCGAATGTGCAATTTGCGGTCAATCCGGCCGATGGTCGCCTTGTGGTGATCGAGATGAACCCACGTGTGTCGCGCTCATCGGCACTGGCCTCAAAGGCAACGGGTTTTCCGATTGCCAAAATCGCCGCCAAACTCGCCGTCGGCTACACGCTGGACGAATTGATGAACGATATTACCGGCGTCACGCCTGCGAGCTTTGAGCCGACCATTGACTATGTGGTCACGAAAATTCCGCGCTTTGCGTTTGAGAAATTCCCGGGCGCTGCGCCGCTGCTGACAACGGCGATGAAATCGGTCGGCGAGGCCATGGCGATCGGGCGTAATTTTCAAGAGTCGCTGCAAAAAGCCCTGCGCTCGCTGGAAACCGGCCTTACCGGGCTGAACACACCAGAGGACGCGCCGCGGGCCGACGATGCGGGCGGCATGGACGAATTGCGCGCCGCTTTGACAACCGCGACCCCCTCGCGCCTATTGATGGTGGCCCATGCGCTGCGGCAGAACATGTCGGTTGATGAGGTTTGCGCGCTGTCGCATTTCGACCCGTGGTTCGTGCGCCAGATTAAGGAAATTATTGATACCGAAGCGCTGGTCGCAGCGCGCGGTCTGCCCGACACGGCTGACGCCATGCGCCGCGTCAAGGCCATGGGATTTTCCGACGCGCGGCTGGGTGAACTGGCGGGCACGGATGAAGACAGCGCGCGCGCGGCGCGGCACAAACTGGACATTCGCCCCTATTTCCGCCGTATCGACACCTGCGCGGCGGAATTTGCCGCCAGCACGCCCTATCTTTATTCGAGCTATGACAGCCCCTCGCCTTTCGCGCAACAGGGCGAGTCCGAGCCGACCGCGCGCCCAAAAGCCGTCATTCTGGGTGGCGGGCCAAACCGCATCGGGCAAGGCATTGAGTTTGACTATTGCTGCTGCCATGCGGCCTATGCGCTTGCCGATGCCGATATTGAAAGCATTATGGTCAACTGCAACCCGGAAACCGTGTCCACCGATTACGACACCTCCGATCGGTTGTATTTCGAGCCGCTGACGCAAGAAGATGTGCTGGAATTGCTGGCGTGTGAAATGGCATCGGGCGACTTGCTGGGTGTCATTGTACAATTTGGCGGACAGACGCCCTTGAAACTGTCGCAAGCGCTTGAGCGCGCCGGAATTCCCATTTTGGGCACTTCACCGGACGCCATTGATTTGGCAGAAGATCGCGATCGCTTCAAAGACCTGCTCGACCGGCTTGATCTCAAGCAACCCCCCAATGGCATTGCGCGCAGCACCGAAGAAGCCCACGCCATTGCCGCCGAAATCGGCTTTCCGGTGGTTATCCGACCATCTTACGTGCTGGGTGGCCGCGCGATGGAAATTGTTTCCAGCGACGCGCAGCTTGAGCGCTATATGCGCGAAGCGGTGATTGTGTCGGGCGACACTCCGGTTTTGATCGACGGCTATTTGCGCGATGCGACCGAACTGGATGTCGATGTGCTGTGCGACGGCGACGAAGTTGTGGTGGTAGGTATTCTTGAACACATCGAAGAAGCCGGTGTTCATTCGGGCGACAGCGCGTGTTCCATGCCGCCACATTCGCTTTCTCAAGACATTATTGAAGAACTCACCCGTCAAGCCAGCGCGATGGCACGCGCGCTCAATGTCGTCGGGCTGATGAATGTGCAATTCGCCGTGCAAGGCGAAACGATTTATGTCATTGAGGTCAATCCGCGCGCCAGCCGCACCGTGCCATTTGTGGCGAAAGTCTTGGGCCAACCCATCGCCAAAATCGCCGCGCGTTTGATGGCCGGCAGCAAATTGTCGGAATTTGGCCTTGATTTGCAGCCTTACGACCATATCGCCGTCAAAGAGGCCGTGTTTCCATTTGCCCGTTTTCCCGGTGTCGATACGGTGCTGGGCCCGGAAATGCGCTCGACGGGCGAAGTTATGGGGCTGGACACGAATTTCGCGCTGGCCTTTGCCAAGAGCCAACTGGGCGGGGGCACGGTTTTGCCGGAAACCGGCACGGCGTTTATTTCCGTCAGGGAAAACGACAAGCAGCGCGCAATTTTGCCCACACATTCGCTTCTCAATATGGGGTTTAAGGTCATCGCAACACGCGGCACGGCGGCGTTTCTGGCCGAACAGGGGCTTGATGTCGCGCCGATTAATAAGGTTCTGGAAGGCCGGCCGCATATTGTTGACGCGATGAAAAACGGCGATGTTCAACTGGTCGTCAATACAACCGAAGGCGAAAAATCGCTGGCCGACAGCAAATCAATACGGCGCACGGCATTGGTCATGAAAATTCCCTATTACACGACCATGGCCGGGGCGGAAGCCGCGGTTGCCGCCATTCGCGCCCTGTCTGCACAAAATCTGGGCGTACGGTCGTTGCAAGACTATGCTGGTGCTGGCAATTAGAAGCCACACCCGCGCAACACCCGCCGCATACCATCTGGCTATTGCCTATTTCAGAGAATTTGTGGAACATATTGGGCGAGGGCGTACTTTCCGGTGGGAAAACGCACAAATGAGGGAAACATGGAAAAAGTTCCGATGACCGCCGCGGGCTATGCCGCGCTTGATGCTGAGGTCAAAAAACTAAAAGGGCCGGAACGCCAGCGCATCATCAAGGCGATCGCCGAAGCGCGCGCGCATGGCGATTTGTCCGAAAACGCCGAATATCACGCCGCCAAAGAGCAGCAAAGCCATAATGAGGGGCGCGTGATGGAGCTTGAGGACGTTCTCAACCGTGCCGATGTGATCGATGTCGCCGCGCTTAATGGCGCGCGGGTGAAATTTGGTGCCACGGTCGATCTCGTCGACGAAGACACCGAGGCCGAAGTGACCTATCAGATTGTCGGCGAATATGAGGCCAATGTCGAAGAAGGCAAAATTTCCATTGCCTCACCGATTGCGCGCGCCCTGATCAGCAAAGAAGTGGGCGACAGTGTCGAGGTAAACACACCGGGCGGCGGTAAATCCTACGAAATACTCGACGTTAAATTTGTGTGACCCTATCCACCGGCACGCCGGGCAGCTTTTTTGACTGGCGGATGGTCAGCGATGTTTTGACATTGGCGACATTTGGCGCGGGGGTTAATTTTTGCGTCAGAAATTCCTGAAAACTTGCCAAATCAGGGGCCACGCATTTCAAAATGAAATCAATATCGCCATTGAGCATGTGGCACTCGCGCACTTCGGGCCAGCTTTCGACGCGCGCCTCAAACGCCTGCAAATCCGCCTCGGCTTGCGAGTGCAAGCCGACCATGGCAAACACTGTGACGCCAAAGCCCAGCAGCGCCGGGTCAACATTGGCATGATAGCCGGCAATAAAACCGGCCTCTTCCAGCGCCCGCACGCGGCGCAAACACGGCGGCGCAGAAATGCCGACACGCCGCGCCAGATCGACATTTGTCATGCGCCCATGGCGCTGCAATTCGTCGATAATACGCAGGTCGATATCATCAAGGCGCGGTTTTTTCATTACCCAAATTCCTGTATAGAACGTAATAATATTACGCGTTTTGACAAGGTTTGAACAGGAAAACACATGCGGATCTGGGCGATTACAGGCGGGCGGCGCGGCAATGACGTGCTTGTGCTGGGCATTGCCCGTGCGCTGGGCTATGAGCCATTGCTTATTCACGCCCAGTTAAACGCCCCATGGCGCTGGCTCAGCCCTTATCGGGCAGCGTTTGTCGGCGTGCGTGGCGACCCGGCCATCGCCCCGCCCTTTCCTGACCTTGTACTGGCAAGCGGACGCCAGGCGGCGGCGCATGCGCGGTTTATTGGCGCGCGCTCCGGCGGGCGCAGTTTTACCGCTTTTTTTCAAAAACCGGCCATCCATCCGCGCCATTTTGATTTTGTCTGGGCGCCCCAGCACGATCGTCTCGAAGGGGCAAATGTCATGACAACTTTATTGTCGCCGCATTTGCTGTCGCAAGAAATTTTGAAATCTGAAGCCGATAAATGGCGCATGCGGCTGCTCGCCGATTGTGGCGCGCGCACGCCGTTTGCCGTGTTGATTGGCGGGCCCAATGCGGCCTATACGTTCAGCATGGCTGAATTTGAGCGCCTCACGGCGCATATTGTGGCGCTGACGCAACAAAATGCGTTTCCCATGATTACCGTGTCGCGCCGCTCGCCGCCCGCATTTGTGGCGCATTTGCGCGCCCAACTTGCCCAAACCCCGCATTTCCTTTGGGATAATGAGGGCGACAATCCATACGCCGCCCTATTGGGGCTGGCAGAACACATCATCGTGACTGCCGACAGCGTCAATATGGTAGGCGAAGCCTGCACCAGCGGCGCGCCAGTACAAGTTTTTGAACTGGCGGGCGGCAATCGCAAGTTTCGCACCTTTCACAGCGACATGCAGGTCGCGGGCCTCACCCGCCCGTTCGTCGGCGAATTGGACACCCGTTTGTCGACACCGGCCAATGCAACACCGGAAATCGCCGCCGCCCTACTACACGCGTGGGAGGCCAAGCGCGCGGGCACTAGCTGAAATGGGCAAAAACATCTGAATAAATCAGCCCCGTGACGACAGGCGCACTTGGGTTGACCGGAATCGGCATTACATTAGGGTCATTCGAATAGGCGGAGCGCGTGATGAGCGAGACTAAACACACTAAATTATTGATCATCGGATCAGGGCCGGCAGGCTATACAGCCGCGGTTTATGCGGCGCGTGCCATGTTAGAGCCGGTGCTGGTGCGCGGCCTGCAACCGGGCGGGCAGTTGACCATCACCACGGATGTCGAGAATTATCCGGGCTTTGCCGATGCCATTCAGGGCCCGTGGCTGATGGAGCAAATGGAAGCCCAAGCCGCACATGTGGGAACGGAAATTATTTCCGACATCATCACCAAAGCCGATTTGAGCGTGCGCCCCTTCACCATGACCGGCGATAGCGGGCAGGTATACACCGCCGATACGGTGATTATCGCCACCGGCGCGCAAGCCAAATGGCTGGGGCTGGAAAGCGAGCAGAAATTTCAGGGCTTTGGGGTTTCAGCGTGCGCGACCTGTGACGGGTTTTTCTATCGCAACAAAGAGGTGCTGGTGGTCGGCGGCGGCAACACAGCCGTTGAAGAGGCATTGTTTCTGACGAATTTTGCCTCGAAAGTAACCTTGGTGCATCGCCGTGACAGCTTACGCAGTGAAAAAATTCTGCAACAACGCCTGCTCGCCCATGACAAGATTGAGGTGGTGTGGAACAGCGAGATCGACGAGGTGCTGGGCACGGATGATCCTTTGGGCGTGACCGGTGCGCGCCTACGCAACACCCAGACCGGTGACACGCATGAGGTCGCCGCCGACGGTATTTTCATCGCCATCGGGCATGCGCCATCGACCGAATTATTTACCGCACAATTACAAACCAAATCCGGCGGATATTTGATCACCGCCCCCGACAGCACTGCAACCTCGATTGAGGGCGTCTATGCAGCCGGTGATGTGACGGATGATATTTACCGCCAAGCCGTTACCGCCGCGGGCATGGGATGTATGGCGGCGCTGGAAGCCGAAAAATATCTGGCCTCGCTGGAAGCCGAAAAAGAAGCCGCCGAGTAAGCCCGCCGCACAGCTATTGAAGCCCGCGCCACGCCATTTCGCGCGGCGTTTTGCGCCCTGTTTGTTTTTTCGGGCGCAATATTTTGGGCAAATGCGCCGTTGTCTCGACCCCTTTTTGCGCCATCAATGTCACAAGCTGGTCGGTGCAATCGGTGAAGCGCTCGGCCACAAGATGCACCACCGCGCCGCTGCGCTGCACGCGCCCCTCAATATGAATGAGGCGCGCACCGATAACCACACGCCGATATTTCTCAAACCTGTCGGGCCAAACGACAATATTGCCCGTGCCGCTTTCGTCTTCCAGCGTTAAAAACACAACCCCACGCGCACTGCCCGGACGCTGGCGGCAAATCACCAGACCGGCAACGCCAATGCGCCGACCGTTGCCTGCCGTGTCCAAAACCTGCAAGGGCTGGACGTTGCGCGCGCGCATATTCTCGCGCAGAAACGACACGGGATGCGCCTTGAGCGACAATCGCAGACTGGCATAATCCTCCAGCACTTCCATGCCCGGTGGCAGGGCGGGCAAGGCGGCAGCGTGCTCGTCTTCGGGCGGCAACACATCAAGCCCACGATGAGCAAACAAGGGCAGCGCCGCCGCACGGCTTTCCGGTGCCAGGGCGCGCACCGCCCATAAAGCCTGACGGCGCGACAATCCAAGACCGGCAAACGCATCCGCCCGCGCCAAGCGTTCCAGCGCGCCCGGCCCCAGCCCGGCGCGTTTGGCGCAATCGGCCACACTGTCAAACGCCCCACCAAGGCGCCGCGCCGCAACCAGCGCCTCATAATCGGCCGTCGCCAGACCGCTGATTTGGTTGAAACCGAGCCGCAGGGCTATGTCGTCTTCGTGGCGTTCCAAGTCGGCTTCGCTGTCCGAGCGGTTAATGCATACCGGCAAAACATGTACACCCTGTCGTTGGGCCTCGCGCACAAGTTGGGCGGGGGCGTAAAAGCCCATCGGCTGGCTGTTGATCAGCGCTGCACAAAACGCGGCAGGGTAGTAGCATTTGAGCCATGCCGACACGTAAACGAGCAGGGCAAAGCTGGCGGCATGGCTTTCGGGAAAACCATATTCGCCAAACCCTTCAATCTGGCGAAAACACCGCTCGGCAAAATTCTGCGTATAGCCGCGCGCCACCATGCCTTCGATAAGCCGCATGCCGAACTCGTGAATAATGCCGCTTTTACGAAATGTCGCCATGGCGCGGCGCAGACGGTCCGCCTCGGCAGGGGTGAAGCCAGCTGCGATCACGGCGATCCGCATGGCTTGTTCTTGAAACAAAGGCACACCCAGCGTTTTGCCGAGCACGTCTTCCAGTTCCTGTGAGGGAAAACTCACCGTTTCCTCACCATTGCGGCGGCGCAGATAGGGATGCACCATATCGCCCTGAATGGGCCCGGGCCGCACAATGGCAACCTCAATCACGAGGTCGTAGAAGTCGCGCGGTTTCAAACGCGGCAACATGTTCATTTGCGCGCGGCTTTCCACCTGAAACACGCCGATTGCCTCGGCGCGGCACAACATGTCGTAAACATTGCTGTCTTCGGCAGGCACGGTCGCCAGCTCGAAATTTTTACCGTGATGGGCGGCAATAAGGTCAAAGCTGCGCCGGATCGCGCTCAGCATGCCGAGCGCCAGCACGTCGATTTTCAACATGCCCAGCGCGTCCAGATCATCCTTGTCCCATTCGACAAAAGTGCGTTCTGCCATGGCAGCATTACCGATCGGCACCATTGTGTCGAGGCGTTCATTGGTGATGATGAAACCGCCGACATGCTGGGACAAATGCCGCGGGAAACCAATCAGTTCACCAGCCATATCCAAGGTCGCCGCAAGCGCCGGGGTTTCCGGGTCAAGCCCGGCCTCACGAATATGCTCGGGCGGGGGTGGTCGGCTGCCACCGCCCCAGTTCAATGCCAAAAGCGCACTGGCAACATCGCCGGAAAGCCCCATCGCCTTGGCAACCTCGCGCACGGCCGAGCGGCTGCGATAGGTGATCACCGTTGCCGCAATGCCGGCGCGTTCACGCCCGTATTTTTGGTAAATATACTGGATGACTTCTTCGCGCCGCTCGTGCTCGAAATCAATATCAATGTCGGGCGGCTCATTGCGCTCGGCGGAAATAAAGCGTTCAAACAGCAAATCCAACCGGCTGGGATCAACCGCCGTGATGCCGAGGCAATAGCACACGGCGGAATTGGCCGCCGAGCCGCGCCCCTGACACAAAATCCGCTTGCGGCGGGCAAACTGAACCAGATCATGCACGGTCAAAAAATATGGCGCGTAGGAAAGCTCTCCAATGAGTTTCAACTCATAGCGAATGAGCTTTTCGAGTTTTTCCGGCACGGCATCGGAAAACCGCCCGCGCGCGCCCTCCCAAACCAGTTTTTCCAAAAGTTGCTGGGGCGAAAGCGTGCCGTCAAACGCATCTTCGGGATATTGATAGACCAGATCATCCAACGAGAACCGACAGGCCGATAAAACATTCTGAACATTCGCCACCGCTTGGGGAAACGCACGAAAAAGCCGCGTCACATCGGATAGGGGTTTCAGATGACGCTCACCATTCGCCGCCAAGCGATAGCCTGCCGTCTCCAGCGTGCAGTGGTGGCGAATACATGTCAGCACATCCTGCAAGCGGCGGCGCGCCGGCTCATGATAAAGCGGGTTGACCCCGGCAATGAGCGACGCCCCCGCCCAGCTTGCCAACGCCGCAAGCCGGTCAAACTGCGCGCCATCATCGGGGCCGTAAACAGGCGCGAGCAACAAATAGACATGCCCGCCCGTTATCGCTCCGGCTTTGACGAGCCGCATCAGCTTGTCTCGAAATCCGCCATCTGCGGAAGCTGATGCGGAAGCCGATGTGGAAGCTGGCGGCACCACAATCCAGCATTGGGCACTGTTTTTTGCCAGCGTTTCAATGTCATCCATTTGCAGCAGACATTGACCTTTCACCGCGCGCCGATTGCCGCGCGTCAGACATTGCGACAGGGCGGCATAGGCCGTGCGGTCGCGCGGATAGCACACGGCCTCGAAATCGCATTGCGTGACCAGTCGGGCACCGGGCACAAAACGAATGCCCGCCGCGCGCGCGGCTACATGGCCGCGCACCACACCGGCCAGCGTGTTGCGGTCGGCCAGCCCGATGGCCTGATAGCCAAGATGCGCGGCGCGTTGCACCATTTCTTGGGGATGCGCGCCGCCGTGCAGAAAACTGAAATTGGAAATCGCTGTCAGTTCACCAAAGCCCGTATTTTCATCACTCACGGAAACACCCCGTGCATGAACCAACGGGGCCGACCCGTCTCACGCCCGTAAAGCCCGTCTCGATATATCCAGAAGCGGCATCCGTTACGATCTTCCACGCGGAAATAATCGCGCGTCAGGCTGTTATGCTGGCGTGCCGAGGGCCACCATTGCGGGCTGATGCGTTCGGGCCCTTGCGCGCGGGCGACCTCGTGCAACACACGCCGCCAGCGAAACCGATATGGCGCGCCTTCGGGTATCTCGGCAATCACCTCGATAGGCTCGGGCGCGCACAACATAAAAAGCGGGCGCGTTTGCGGTTCCGGCGCGGCACCAGCCGACAGCGCCTCGCCATCAGCTTCGTGCGAAAGCGGGTGGGCATGCACGGGCTGATAACTAACAGCGTGTTCGGGAATATGCGATGCATGCACGACAGGGCGCACGACAACTTGCGTGCCCAAACGCCCGGCCAGCCGGTCAAACAAACCGGCCAGCGCCGCGACGGGGGGTGTTTTAAGCGCCCGGTGCCCCAGCGTTAGTGGTGCTTGCGGCGTGCTGATTTCGGCTGTCACACTGGCTGCAAGACACAAAGTTTCGACCCCGCACCCGGTATCAAGCCCGCGCGATACACGCTCAAGGCGCGTCGCCAGCAGCCGCGCCAAATGCTCGGCTTCGGCCGAAGGAGCCGCCAAGCGCACCGACAGGGCTTGCATCTCATTATCGGCACGGGTCAAAACAAGGTCGAGGCGCGCAGCGCCCTGCCCGGCGGCAAAAAGTTTCGTCGCCAGCGCCGTGCACATATTTTGTGTGAGCGCGGCAATAACATCGAGCTGCGTAACACCCTGCGCGAGGTTTTCCCGCACGATAAATTCCGGTGCGGGCACGCACGGATTGAGCATTTCGCCCGCCTGCCCCAGCGCTTGCTCCAGCCGCATCACCGGATAAGGCCCGAAGCGGCGCGTCAGCGATGCGCGGGGAAACGCCGCCAGCGCCGCAATGCTATCAAGTCCCAAACGCCGACACAGATCGCACGCCTCCGCCGGCAGACGCAACGCATCCGGGGGCAAATCCATCACTGCATCAGCGCCGTGGCCGGACGGGGCAATAATTATGTTGTCCGGCCCGTAATGCGCCAGTGCCCAAGCGCTGCCGATTGTATCCGCCACGGCGATGCAACAGGTAATGCCGCGGCGGTTGAACCGCGCGCACATGTCGTCGAGCATGCGGCGTTCACCGCCAAACAAATGCGCGCAGCCGCTTATGTCGAGCATCAAGCCGTGGCTGGCGGGATGCGTGTCAGCGCCAACCCATGGGGTGTAGCGGCGCAGCCAGCGCGCGCATTTATCCAGCGCGGCGGGCCCACGCGCCGGGTCAAGCATCTCGATATGCATATCGGGCACCAGCGCGCGCGCATCGGCCAAGGCCATGTCCGGATGAAGCCCGCACCCCTCGGCGGCGATATTGACCGCCGCCAGACGTTGTGTCCCGCGCTGGTGTTCGGCCAGCACAAAAGGCGCATCGCGCTTTTCAGCCGGCATGACGATTTCACTCAACCAATAGGGAAACCAGATTGCCGCAATGCGGCGGCCGGTTGGGATAGCTTCAAGCGCAGAAAGTACAGGCTCTTTTGGTGGCTCTTCTGGCGTGGATTGCGGCATGATACAAGCCCCCCCTAGCTGCCGTAAGCGGGTGCGGCGTGCACAGGCGCAGTTGCGGGGGGCGTGACATCAGCAATCGTAGCATCGGAAATCGGCTCGGAAATCGTTAATGCCTCGCGCCATGGAAAAACCTGCCAGCCTGCCATGGGTGGCGGGCGTTCTAAACTGCCGCGCACACGTTGCAAGCGCACCTGCCAGCTATTGTGCGGGGCGGCAGCGATTTGCCAGCGTGTCGTCGCCGCCGTTGCTGCCTGGCCCGCTTCGGCACCCAGCACCAACACCAATGGACGCCCCACCGCGCGACACGCCATGCTCAACCGTCGGCTGGCGGTAAAATCCGGTGCTTGCTCAAGGCTCATCAGAACCACGCACCCAACCGCCGGACAACTGAGTGCTTCTTGCGTGGCCCATAGCAAATCCGGCAGATCTGCCCCGTTAATATGAATAAGCTGATGGCGCACAAGCCCGACCGTCGGCAAAGCCAGCGCATAAGGCCGCCCATGCTCGCCAACAGATTGTCGGGTCTGGCCGGAGACCACAGCCTTATCATCGGCAAATTGCGCTGCCAGATGCGCGCCAAACCCCGCCGCACTGGCAAAATCACCGGTTTTTGCCGCGCAAACCTCATGCACCCCGCCGCGCAACAAGCCGTGATGCGGCGACAGGCCGGCATCAATGGCGGCAAAGCCGCTCGGCACAGCCTCACCCGCCATCGGCACCCGTTCAAACTTCCGGAGCTTGTGCCGCAGACGGGTGACCGTCAGGCGGCGCTGCTCTGCCTGATATTTCTTTTCACGCATTAATCCACAAAACCGTAATCAGGATTTTTGTTCTTGTTTTGTTCTATTTTAAGGCCAACCAAGAGTCAAGCCCAAGATGGGCTTTGAGCACATGATTTCAGCAAAATTAGCGGATCTGCGCCGCCCCCCAATAGGTGAAGCCCAGTATGCGCGGCGTGGAAGGCACATACATGGCATCCATATCGGTGATTTTGAAGCCACCCTCTTCAATCAAGGCTGGAATATCGCGGTTGATATTACACCCACCGGCAATGCGGCCCCACACGCCATTAAGCCGGTCTTGCCATTTTTGCACGGCGGCATCGGGCGCGCGTCCGTGTTCGGAAAACAACAATGTGCCGCCGGGCTTCAACACCCGCCGCATACCTTCCATCGCTGCCAGCGTGCCGGGAATGGTACACAGCGTATAGGTCAGAAGAACCGTATCAACGCTGTTGTCCTCGAGCGGAATTTCTTCGCCGGGCAGGTCGATAAACTCAACCGGAAAATCTGCCTTTTCAGCCAGCGGCTTGGCGCGCGCCACCATTTCGGGGGCCGGTTCCAGCCCGAACACCATGTCCACCTTGTCGGGATCGTAAAAGGCGAGGTTCAGTCCTGACCCCATGCCCACTTCCAGCACCCGCCCGCTACATTCAGGCACAACTTTTTCGCGCTGCTTGATAATCGGCTTGGTACCGCAGGCCGCATTCAAAAATCGCGGCAAAACGTATTTATTGTAAAAACCCATGAAACAACCCCGTTTTGAAAACAGTGCCATGTTCACGGGCAGAAAAAAAGCCTTTTACGCAGCGCCACCGCCGACCAGGGCGAGATAATCGTTCAAAAGACTAATGCTGATCTCGCCGGGGGTGAATTTATACGGGCCGATTTCAGACACCGGCGTCACTTCTGCCGCCGTTCCGGTGATGAAACATTCGCTGAAATTTTCCATCTCCTCAGGCATGATCGCACGCTCGACAATTTCCAACTGGCGCGCGCGCGCCAGCTCGATGACGGTGCGCCGCGTGATGCCGTCCAAAAAGCAATCGGGCTCCGGCGTGTGCAAAACGCTGTTATCCACAAAAAAAACATTAGCCCCCGTCGCCTCGGCCACACGCCCGCGCCAGTCAAGCATCAGAGCATCGGCATAGCCTTTGCTTTCGGCGGCGTGTTTGGACAGCGTGCAAATCATGTAAAGCCCGGCGGCTTTGGCATGGCAGGGCGCAGTTTGTGGCGAAGGCCGACGATACTCCGCCATATCGAGGCGGATACCTTTGAGGCGCTCTTCGGGGGCGAAATAGGACGGCCATTCCCAAGCGGCAATGGCAAGATTGATTCGGTTGTTTTGCGCCGACACGCCCATCATTTCGCTGCCGCGCCACGCGACGGGGCGCAAATATCCATCCGCGAGGCCATTGGCCGCCAGCGTTTCGACACAGGCCGCATCAATCTCGTCAGCCGTGTAAGGAATTTCAAATCCCAATTCTTGAGCCGAATAAATCAGACGCTCCGTGTGCTCGCGCAATTTGAATATTGCTCCGCCATAGGCGCGCTCACCTTCAAACACGCTCGAGGCATAATGCAACCCATGGGTGAGCACATGCACACGCGCATCGGACCAAGGGATGAGCGATCCGTTCATCCAGATAAAACCATCACGCTGGTCGAATGCGCCATCCATAGAGTTAACTGTCCTTTAACCGGAGTTTCGTGTAGTTGGTGAAAACATTTTTTTTATGTATTGTAACGATAACGAGGAGCTCATTATATGTCAATAAAGCTGACTTTTTTGAGACACGCTTAAAGTGGCGATTGCAAAAGGATGCCGATGAAAAAGGTCAAAGAAATATCGGAAACGCACGATTACAAAGACGCCATCGAATTGATGTTTTTTTCGTACCGAGACTTTATTTCAGACCCCGATGCCATTTTACACAAGCACGGCTTCGGACGCGCCCATCACCGTGTTTTGCATTTTGTTGGATGCAATCCGGGACTGAGCATCGCCAATCTTCTCGACATTTTACGCGTCACCAAGCAAAGCCTCGCTCGCGTGCTGCGCGAACTTATTGACGAGGGCTATATCAATCAAGAGATCGGTATTCTCGACCGACGCAAACGCCTTTTGTTCCTGACGCCCAAAGGCCACAAACTGCACGACAATCTGATAGCACCTCAAATCGGCCGCTTTGACCGGGTTATGGAAGAAGTTGACACCGCCACTTTTGATAGCTGGAAAAAGGTCATGCGTTTGATGATCAACCCGGCCGACAGGGAAAATGTCGACAATCTGATTGCCACCTCGCGCAATGCCAAAAATGTCGTTCCTGGAAAGGAAGGCTAATGTCGGTTCCTGACGAGGCGACCCCGCATATTCTGATTGTGGACGATGACACGCGCATTCGTGAATTGCTGAAAAAATATCTCAATGATAATGGCTATCGTACCAGCGCAGCGGCAGATGCCGCCCAAGCGCAGGAAAAAATGAGCGCGCTGACCTATGACCTGCTGGTTCTCGATGTCATGATGCCGGGCCTTAACGGCTTGGAATTCACCGAACGCTTGCGAAAGGCACAAAACGCGGTGCCGATTTTGCTGCTCACCGCACGCGCCGAGGTTGAACAACGCATTGAAGGCCTGACAATCGGGGCAGATGATTATTTGCCCAAGCCTTTTGACCCGAAAGAGCTTTTGCTGCGGATTCAGAATATTTTGCGCCGCTCGATCAATGAAGACGACCTGCTCGACCCGCCTGAAGAGATCTGTTTTGGAGATTTTGTATTCAATTATGCGCGCGGCGAACTGACCAAGGCCGGCGCGCGAGTGATGTTGACCACGCGCGATATCGAATTGCTTCGGCATTTGACGGCGGCGCCGGGCCGCATTGTCTCGCGGCTCAGACTCGCCGATGGTGAAGATATTTCCGAACGCGCCATCGATGTCCAGATCAACCGACTGCGCCGCAAAATCGAGACCGACCCGCGCGACCCGCTTTATCTACAAACCGTCCGCGGCACCGGATATGTATTGAGAGTAGATCAAAAAAATGTGGTTTAACCCCGCGGCCCTTCTCAAAGCCTATATGCCGACGGGCCTGTTTCCGCGCTCGCTGCTTATCGTCGTCGTGCCGGTTGTGCTCACCCAGATCATCGTCGCCTTTGTATTTATGGAGCGACACTGGACAACGGTGACACAAAGGCTGTCGCGCGCCGCCGTATCTGATATTTCCATTCTCGCCGATTTACGCATGCGCGAACAGGGCAGCAATAGCGCCTTGCTGAGCCAACTTGCCGGCGACACGCTGTCGATGAGCGTTGCGTTTTTGCCGGGCGAAACCTTGCCCGAGGCCGACCCGCCGCCCATTGTCGCGCTGTTGCACCAGTCTTTGTCGCGCGAACTTGCCTCGCAAATCGGACGCCCCTTCTGGGTAGACACGACGACGTATGAAAATTACGTCGACATTCGCGTTTTACTGCCGGGCGAAGTGATGCGCGTGCTGACCCAGAAAAAGCGCGTCTATGCAACCAACACGCATATTTTCATCATCTGGATGGTCGGCACATCGGTCATTTTGCTGATGATTTCAGGTATTTTTCTACGCAATCAAATTCGCCCGATCCAACGACTTGCCGAAGCCGCCGAGGAGTTCGGCAAAGGCCGCGACACGCCCAAATTCAGACCGAGCGGTGCCTCGGAAGTGCGGCGCGCATCGGCCTCCTTTATTGAAATGCGCGACCGTATTCAGCGCCAAATCGAGCAGCGCACAACCATGCTGGCCGGGGTCAGCCACGACTTGCGCACCCCCCTGACGCGGCTGAAACTGCAACTTGCCATGCTGCCGCAAGCCACCGAAATTCAGGATCTCAATTCGGACGTTGTCGAGATGGAAGACATGCTCGATGATTATCTTGATTTCGCGCGCGGCTATCATGGCGAAACTGCAAGCGAGATTGATTTCGGCTCGTTTATCGACCAGCTTTGCCGCGACGCCGAACGCCGCTGGCCGGATGTTCAAATCCGCCTCAATGACACACTCGATGAAATGCTCAGGGTCAAACACAATGCCCTGCGCCGGTGCATCACAAATCTGGTCAATAATGCCTGCGCCCATGCCAAGCTGGTGCATGTGGCCA
>MDTB01110956.1_pt1 | contig 50813 bp, 50 predicted proteins | sample 811161 | NCBI WGS metagenome assembly MDTB01 (sample SAMN05326650, study PRJNA326480) | marine metagenome | isolation source: seawater | place: Mediterranean Sea | collected 2009
CCGGTACCTCACGGCGCGAAAATATAGAATTGATCCGTGGACGGACATAGTTGTTGATCCAGTTCATATATTATGCCCTAATCTTTATGCTGTGGCTGAAAAATAGGATGACTTTGATATAATTGCAATCACTCTTGCTCGTTTTTAAGTTGAGATTTGAAAATTCGCTATATCGGATAAGAGCACCAATCAAGCTCGTCGGCTTTAAACTTTTACCAAGCCTAGCAAATAATTTTAACATACATCCTCCTCGTTTCTAAAGCCTTTATTAGTCATGAAGTTATGTAACTTCGGCAAGTTTTTGCAGGCTACATGCATGATGAGGTGGCGCTCAGGATGATATTTAACATAATGCGGCGCTAGAAAAAGCCGAGATAACAGGAATGCTTTGTTAAGGCGGACATTTTAAAGAGAGTCTTCTGAAAATTCTACGACACAGTGTTCAGCAATATTGCTTACTGTTAGAAACAACTGATAACATTTTAAGCAAGGTAAACACCCAAAATGCGAACCACCACCACCCTGCACCAAGGAACCAAATAAGCGGGAATATAATCGTATTTGCAAGCACCGCCGATTTAATCGTTTCGTTGGAAAAAGGCTACGTCATTTCTTTGGTGTTTGGATTATCCTCAATATCGCTTGCTAGCTTTAAGGCTCACATTAATTGATGAGCTCTTTGTTTTATGCCAGTCTGGTCTGTAATATCGCAAACCAGCTTCGGCATCATTGAGGTGCGCTTAGTAGGAAGGGGTCGCGATAGTCGTAAATCTGGATCATTTCCAGGTTGCTTATGACGATTATATTTAAGGTGATAATTTCGATATGTCCTCAGCTCCTCCTATATAGCGTTTCCGCAAATCCATGTACCTAGAAATCATTTTTCATTGTCGGTCGACTCTGGAAACTTTTTCAAGAATTTTTGAAATAAATATGAAAAAGTGATTTTGCCAATGTCGGAAGTAACGAAAATGATACACAAATTTGGATAAGACTTCTAGTACGCATTAAAAAAGTCCGAATGTGTGATCTTTCATCATTTGTTATTCTGAGGCGATTAGAATGGGACTTGTTTCACTTCTATCAGTTTTGTAAAGTGTTTCCTGGTCCAACGAAAGGTGATATCGTGAGAACATTGGACAAAGCTGAACTTTCTGGTCGCCATGTCATAAAAGATCTTGCACGGGCGCAAAACCGTTCCTAATACAATGGGATTGGTCGATTAAACGAAAGAGCTATTAACGAACTAGAAACCATTGTTTGGACGAAGCACCGACCAAGACCGTATAAAAAGATTTGAGCCTTTTACTGGGATATGAAGTATGCTTTGCAGGTACTAGGAATTCAAAAAGAAGTGCTGACGGAGCCTTCCGTGAAAGTGGAAGCCCAGGAGCATAGAGGCTTGTAAATTGGGTTTTGGCGTGGCAGATTTTTTTTTGAGGCTTCGATTAGGAATTTTCCTGTTGCTAGTGGGCTGTGTTTCTACGCCAAATTTTGCACCTGAAGATAAAATTTTCACTATGCGTTTTGAGACGGGCGTAAGTGTTACCGCTCACAAGGGATATTGCCTTGATCGTAAACTAATCAAAAAGCGCCGAAAAGTAGTTTTTGCGGTCATGGTACCTTGCGATGACATCACTGGCACACTGAACCCGGGTCTTTTCACTTTGACGGTTGCGCCGACACATGAGGGACAATCATCTTCTAAGACGTCTAACTTAGTCGGTTCAGTAACCTCGCACAACCAGTTGGAACCTAAACCTCAAATTCGCTTCAGAAAGATAAACGCGGTTGGTAAAATGCATATTAGCGGCATGCAGAATGTTGCTTGGCAGCTTATTGAAAAACGTAGGAACTACGTAAAAATATTGACTTTGCATACGCCGCAGTTTGTTAAGATTGACGAAACTACCGCCAAAAAGCGTCTGAGCGCGCTCATGCGGCAGGTGCGACATCCTCAGGATTATGTTGAGGTGCCGAAAAAGCAAAATTTTTATATCATAAGGCCAAAGATTCGACCTGCTAAGGACAACATTAAAGTCCCTGCAGAACCAATTTTCAATATCCTAAGACCTAGGATCAAGCCGGATTAAAGCTGAACTTCACGTAGCCAACTGCTCGCAACTAATAAATAAAATCAAATTCTGTTTAAAATTCTTATGGGTGTATTAGCATTGAGTGGACCTAATGAATGACGTTTATCGAGCGTCACCTAGTATAACCTCAACACGGCGATTGAATTCGCGGCCCTCCTCTGTTTCGTTACTGGTAATTGGTGTAAGATAGCCAACGCCCTCATCGGACAAACGATTGGCATCGATATCATATGTTGCAATCAAACGTTCAACGACAGCGTTTGCGCGTTTTTTTGATAGATTTATGTTTGCATTCAGACTTCCGACATTGTCGGTGTGACCAACCAAGATCACATTTGTGGATTTGTTGGACTTCATATACGTTGCCAGGTCCAAAAGCGATTGGAACGGGCCTACGCCTAGTTTTGCCGACCCAGATTCATATTCCAAATCCCTCAATATGGCATATCCATCGGTTTTAAGAGCATCGCCAATACCATTATTTTTTTTATGAGTGGCGTGTGAATTACTATGTCGAATTATTGCACCCTTTACCCCAACCCCTTTGGCTACCTCGTTAATCTGCAAAGATAGAGTATTCCCCATTTTACTAATTAGAATTGTTTTGAACTGGGAGTGTGATTGAAGAGTCACAAAACGGAAATTTGATAAATTTACAAAGATATGTGGGGCCGGCAGGATGTCAATTTTGAATCTAAAGTCGAAGCCACCGCAGATCCTATCGTGACAATCCAATAAAATATGATAACCTGAATCGGCCAGATTTCTGAGTAATGTATCCACAAATTGGTCCAAAGTGATCCCATCATCGCTAGATTGCCAAGCACGGCGAATACTGGGGCCTTTGATTTTTTGGATGGGTACCTCCCCATCCCGAAGAATACCAATCGGCACAGAATGTGACTCGTAATCAACAGCCATTTCGAAGGTCATGCGCATAAAGTTGGGTACTTCAAGCAGTAAAGGGCCTGCTTCTTCCGCGCTCACGGCAAATGGAAGTAGGAGATAGCATATTGTCTGTTTAACGATTTTGTGCGTGATATTCATCATTAGGGCGCATATCTACTGCGCTGGCAACCCGATTACTCATGTTAAAAAAACCTGTTACATTGGCGATATCGAAAATATCGTGATCCGTAAACCCTACGGCGCGCAAAGCATTTTGGTCACTTTTTTCAATTGACGCACTTTCTTTGGTCACTTTTTCAACAAAGCTTAGCATGGTTTTTTGACGCTGGCTCAAGGGGGCAACGCGGTAATTCATAGCAATCATTTCCCCAAGCTTTGGGTCACCTGAAAGTTGGCGCACGGCAGCGCCATGTGCAACGAGACAGTAAAAACATTTGTTTATAGAAGAAACGGTGACAGCTATCATTTCACGTTCAAGTTTGCTTAGACCGCTTGAGGAAAGCATCAGGTTATTATACATTGATGTGAAGGCGTTAAGTTTTTCTATGTCAAAAGAATAAGCCTTAAGTACATTCGGCACCAAACCAAGTTTTTCCTGACAAATATCAAAATATGCCTGAGTTTCCTCAGGAAGCGGATCCATCATCGGTAGATTAAGGTTCATAGCAGGATTTTTCTTGCTCATTCGATCTCCTTTTTAATCCTATAATGGTACCCTCCCACAAGTTGCATATGTAGTGAAGAGTAAAGCGCATTAGCTCCTAGATTTTCTCTAGTACAAATTACGGACAATGTGTGAGCGCCAAAGGATTTTGCCCAAATCGCTGCTTGGTGCATAGCCAAAGTGCCAACGCCCTTACGTTGTTGATGTGGTAATACTTCCAATGCATGTAACATAACGACATTATTGTGTAGTCCTATAAATGCCGTGCCAGCTGGACGGTTTTCCCATCGCATAAAAAAGCTCGTTTTTGGACCTGCAGCTCGATGCATCACGGCAATGCGAGCTGCATCAATACCTGCGTAGCCCCATATATCGGCTTGAATTTGTAATGGCTCCCAAATTTCGAAAATGCTTAGAGGTGGAGGTTTTTTATGTAACAATTTTTCAATTGGCACAGTATAAATATTTGACGGCTCAGTAATCTCGTAGCCTTCTGTTGCCAGGATACGGTCCAGCTCCTCTTCGCCCTCTCGGATCATAAAAATTGGAGTTTGGCCAAAAGCTCGCATATCGTTTTCCGCAGAATTTATGTTAGCTGTTTCTAGAAACCCGTGTAATGTTGTCGCCGATACACGTTTTCCACCACCTAGTCCTTCGCGAAGTGTCCACCCGCCATGGCTGCGAGTGCTATTTGCCGGCCATGTGTGCTCTATTACATCGTGGACCTGGGCTAGCGCTTGTTTCATGATGAAATGAGATCAATTAGTTGAGCCGTGGCCTTTTTTAAAAGATACTTATTTCTAGATCGCAAAACAAGATTAGTGCCGTATTGCCCTTTTTTTTGAAAAGGGTAGGAGCCCATAGAAACTTCGGGAAAGGCATCTGCTATTAGACCAAGTTCTGCTGCTATTTCACCTTCACCGCGATTGACTTGGATTGTTTCGCTGATCATAGGCACACCTCCTTTCAAGGTTGGTAAAACACTTTCTAACATAGCATTGAAAATAGATGGCACACCCGCCATTACGTAGACATTTTTGATCCGAAAGCCTGGCGCTGATGATATTGGGTTGTTAATTAAAGTGGCGTCTTCCGGAATACGCGCCATACGCAGGCGGGCTGCGTTTAATTCTAAGCCCTGAAGATCGTAATGAGCTTTAAGGATTTCAAAGGCATCATCTCTGACTGCAATCGAGAGTCCGAAGGCACAAGCAACGGCATCAGCGGTAATATCATCGTGTGTTGGGCCTATTCCGCCGGAGGAAAATACGTAGTCATAAACACTTGAAATTTCTCTAAAAGCGGCAGTAATAGCCCCTGCGTCATCAGGTACGAATCGTGCTTCTTGGAGGTCAACCCCTATGGCGTTTAGTTTATTAGCGAGATGGTACATATTTGCGTCCCGCGTGCGACCCGATAAGATTTCATCACCGATCACCAACATGGCCGCTGTTAAGTTGGTCATACTTCATCCTTTTAAAAAATCTTTCAAATGTATAAAGGCTTCTCATGCTCTTTCAAACCCCACTTATACCTGCAAAGCTTATTAGGCGTTACAAACGGTTTTTAGCCGATATTATACTTGAAGATGGGAGTGAGGTAACAGCGCATTGCCCTAACCCTGGATCTATGCTTGGACTTTGTGAAACTGGCTCCTCGATCTGGGTGGAGCCGAATTTCAATCCACGCAAAAAACTAAATTTTGGATGGCGCTTGGTTGATAATGAAAATGGCTATTATGTTGGGATTGATACAAGCTTGGCAAATAAGATCATACAAGAAGCTCTGTTCGATAACCAGATTGCAGGATTGGAGATCTATGACAGTTTTCGTCCAGAAGTAAAATATGGTACGGGAAGTCGAGTTGATTTTTTGTTATCTAAAATGGGTCACAAAGATACTTATCTAGAAATAAAGAGCGTTACTCTTATGCGCGAACAAGGTTTAGCTGAATTTCCCGACAGTCCGACAGCGCGAGGATTAAAGCATTTGTATGAACTGGCAAAAGTCGTTGACCTAGGGCATCTTGCGGTGATGCTTTTCCTCGTGCAGCGTAGTGACTGCACGGAATTTCAGATCGCCCGAGACATTGATCCAGCTTATGCTGAAGGATTTGATTATGCACTTAAAAAAGGTGTAAAAATCTTATGTTTGTCATGCCAATTGTCACCTTACACGATTGATGTCGACAAAGAAGTTCCGATTAAGATATAGGGAGTTTGTCGAGAGCTATTACTAAGAAATTAAGATCGAAAAAGGCCGCCTATGTTCAATAAAGGTGAAAATTTCCGCCGAAGTAGAGATGGTATCAGATTATTTGATGCGGTCGATTTTGCAGCAATGCATAAGGCTGGTGCGGTTGCGTCTAAGATTCTTGACGATATTTGTGAACATGTACAACCTGGCCAAGCAACGGGGGAGTTGGATAAGTTTATAGAAGAACAAATAAAGCTTTCTGGCGCTACTTCTGCGACTATTGGGTACAGAGGATATCAGCATGCAAGTTGCATCAGTATTAATCACGTAGTTTGCCATGGTATTCCGAGCGAAAAGCGCCTTAAAGACGGAGATATTCTGAACATCGATGTGACGGTAATCGTGGATGGCTGGTATGGAGACACCTCTCGCATGTATGTGGCGGGAAAGCCGTCACGCAAAGCTGAGCGGTTAATTGAGGTGACGCATGATTCTCTTATGCTTGGGATTGAGGCGATTAAACCCGGTAATACGTTTGGCGATATTGGTCATGCCATCCAGTCCTATGTTGAAGCGGAAAGGATGTCAGTTGTGCGGGACTTTTGCGGTCATGGGCTGGGACAGGTTTTCCATGCGCCACCCAATGTCCTTCATTATGGTCGTCCTGGAACTGGTCCAGCTCTAGAAGAGGGCATGTTTTTTACTATAGAACCAATGGTAAACCTTGGGCGCCCGGAAACCAAAGTGCTTGCTGATGATTGGACTGCCGTTACTCGCGATAGATCATTATCTGCGCAATTCGAGCACTCTGTCGGGGTCACAGCCACAGGGTATGAAATTTTCACACCTTCTGCTGGCGATTTATTTCACCCGACTTATTCATTATAATTTATATGAAAGTACTGTAAGATTTTTCTTAATTGATTTTGTCCTGTTGTGAAAAAATCAAAATTTTTTACACCATAAAGTAGAATGCCAGAAGAAACCCATAGAAAAGACCAGAGGTTATCGTTCCTGGCCTTAGAGCAGGAACAGCGTCTTATTGTTCAATTGTGAAATCAAATGCATCCCGACTGAGTCCCGACAATCATTAATGCGATAACTACCCCAAGCTAAGTCTTTGATTAAGTCCCTTGGCGTAAGAGCGTTAAGCAGGTACCTCCGAACTTGCGTTTATCAATATCTTGAAAACCGGTTGGCGGTGAAACTGGGGCGTTCTCTTCGCATAGAATGATTGCACACGGATCGAGCCACCCGTTTAATTGAGCCGAATATAAGACACTCGGGCAAAGTTGCGTTCCGTAGGGAGGATCGAGAAAAAGAAGGGTGTAGGGATGGTCAGGATTAGGTGGCAATCTTGTCGCATCAATTTGTCGAAAAAAAATATTTTTGGGATTTCCTAGTAGTGCCAAGTTTTTTTTAATTATGTAAGATGCGTCGCGACCATTATCGATTAATGTGGCCGAGTGAGCACCACGCGACACAGCTTCAATACCTAACGCACCTGTTCCTGCAAAGAGATCTAAAACACGTGCATCTGTTACCAAATTTCCGAGGTTGCCGTTTGTAAGAATATTGAAAAAAGTTTCCCTTAAACGATCGGTCGTGGGTCGTAATCTTGCAGCCATGTTCACTTTGTCCAAGCTAGCAAGTTTATGACCTTTAAATTTTCCGGCTACGACTCTCACGTCCTCAACAAGTTTTTTAGTTCAAATGATACATCTTTTATAAAATCTTTTGGAGCTGTTTTGCCAGCGTCAATCAATCGTTTCCCAACCATGTAGGCGCGCGGATCATTCATAGCATCAACAGCAATTAATTGTTCATCTTTATAGTACCAAAATGAGACCGTATTCTTGTTTGTTGGGCGGGTAACAACCTGGTTAAATCCGTTGTTCAATCCAGCAATTTGAAGTTTGATATCGTATTGATCTGACCAAAACCATGGATTCGGGCAATAAGCCAGCTGTGCACCTGTAATATTTCGTGCTACCAATTCTCCTTGATCGATTGCATGGGGAACACTCTCAAGCCTAAGCCTACCGCCGTTGTAAGGAAATGAACAGCAGTCACCTGCTGCCCAAATTGCTGGATCAGATGTTTGGCCCATTTGGTTCACAGAGATCCCGTTTGAACACTCAAGCCCTGCGTCTTCTGCAATATCTGTCACCGGATGTATGCCAATTCCAACAATTGCAAAATCAATATCTACCTCTGTACCATCAGAGAATATAGCACTGCTGACAACGTCATGATTTCCTTTAAGACGCTTTAAGGCAACGCCTTCTTTGATTTGAACTCTGTGAGACTGATGCAATTTCCGAAAAAAATTAGAGGTCTGGGGCGCTGACACGCGTTGTAAGATGCGTTCTGCCATTTCAACAACTGTCACATCAAGTCCACTCTGTGCTGCAACTGCTGCAGCTTCTAAACCAATGTAGCCACCACCAATTATCAGCACCTTTTGCCCGAATTTGAATTCAGGAGCTAATTTAGCTACATCGGCAAGCCCTCGAAGTGCAAATACTTTTTCAAGATGCCCACCAAAACCTTCTGGAAGTAGCCTCGGTTGTGAGCCGATGGTCAGAGCTAAATCATCGTAATCAAGGGCACTATTATCGAAATGAACTTGTTTATTTTTTCGATCAATCCGCGTCACTGTCTTGCCAAGATATAAGTGTATATTTTGCTCGCGGTAAAAACTTTTGGGCCGCAAATAGAGCCGATCTATAGATAACTCACCCAAAAGGTATTTTTTGGAAAGCGGTGGTCTTTGATAAGGTGGGTGGGGCTCCTTGCAAATTATAGAGATACTACAGTTGAAGCTTTCGCTTCTAAGTTTTACTGCAAGGGATGCAGCTGCCTGCCCCCCCCCAACTATGACAATTTTTTTCATTTTTTACCCGAATTTTCTGGTAGAGTATTATTTTGATCCTATAGTGACTGCTGGGAAAATTACAATTAGGAGTTACTCAAAAAATGGTTGAGATTGGTCGGGAATTGCCAGACACAAAAGTTTTAATTGTTACGGAGGGGACGCAGGAGTCCGTTAAAATGGCAGAATATCTGGCTGGCAAGACCGCAGCAATTTTTGCGATGCCGGGCGCCTTCACAGCTACCTGTTCTAATGCCCATCTTCCAAATGTGATAAGATATAAAGAAGAATTGGGTGCCAAGGGCATTGATGAGGTGATCATTCTGGTGGTCAATGATGCTTTTGTCGTCCGCGAATGGGGTAAGCAATCTGGGGCTTATGCTGCTGGACTCACTATGATTGCGGATGCCGGTTCAGATTTCACGAGATTAATCGGTATGAATTTCACTGCGAGACCCACGGGCTTCTACGATCGCTCTCAGCGTTACGCCCTTTTATCTGTCGACAATGTGGTGTCGAAATTTTTACTAGAGGAAGCGCGTGCGCAGGTTCTATCTTCCGGTGCGAACCATCTTTTAGAACAGCTATAGTTTATCGTTCAGCAAGAGCATCCATTTTCTGAGCTAACGAAATATCTAGATGACTTAAGCCACCTGCATCGTGTGTACTGAGAGTTACTTCAACACGGTTGAAAACATTAAACCATTCCGGATGATGATTAAGTTTTTCTGCCCATAAGCTTGCTGCAGTCATCCAGGAAAATGCATCCACAAACGATTTGAATTTATAGACCTTATGTATAGCGTCGCGTTCTTCAACAAGTGTCCAGCCGTTTTGAAGGCATACGGCAAGTTCGTTTTCCCGTTCAGCTTTGCTTAGTCTTTCAATCACTACTGTTCCTCCATCTCTAATTTTCGAAACGGGCCATAACTAGTCAAGATTTCAATATCTTCGTCTATGGCATTTGTCTCGGCTTTTATATAGCTCGCTACAGCATTTTTAAAACCTTCATCTGCAATCCAGTGTAGGGAGTAAGTCTGGCTTGGCATGTAACCTCTTGCAAGCTTGTGTTCGCCCTGTGCGCCAGCCTCTACAGTGCCGAGTTGGAGAGAAATGGCAAAATCAATTGCTTGATAGTAACAAAGCTCAAAATGAAGAAATGGATGGTTTTCAATGCAGCCCCAGTATCGCCCATAAAGCGCATTTCTTCCAATAAAATTTAATGCACCAGCGATATATTGACCGTTCCGTTCGGCCAAAATTAAAGCGATATCATCGCGTAAAGTCGCTTGTGCGATGTCAAAAAATGCTCTGGTTAAATAAGGTTGCCCCCATTTTCGTGCGCCTGTGTCCTGATAAAATATCCAAAACGCATCCCAATGCTTGGGTTGTATTTCTGCGCCTGTCAGAACCGAAATGGTTCCACCGAAATTGGCTGCCTGAGCACGCTCCTTTCGAATGTTCTTTCGCTTCCTGGATGAAAGGTTGCTGAGAAATTCTTCAAAATTAGCATATCCTCTGTTTTCCCATCTGAATTGCTGTGAAATCCGTTGTAGGAGTTGGGTTTCCTTTGCAAACTGTCGCTCTTGCTCAGTGCAGAAGGTTACGTGAAGCGATGAGATGTTGTTTTGCAACCCAAACTGAATAGCTCCTTGAACGAGTGTTTGCATGGCAAGCTCCGCTCGATCGGGATCTACTAAAAATCTTCTACCTGTTGCCGGTGTAAAAGGAACCGCAATTTGAAGTTTGGGATAATATCTTCCTCCAGCACGCTCATAGGCATGGGCCCAATTGTGGTCAAAGATATATTCTCCTTGAGAGTGCATCTTTAAGTACATGGGCGCTAGCCCAATAAGTCTACTCCCCTCATACGCCATCATATAACACGGGTCCCATCCAGTACCGCGACCCACCGAACCACTGTCCTCCAGTGCCTTCAAAAACCTGTGGGTTGTAAATGGGTCAACTGGTGCTTTGCCGCGTTCGGCCTCAGGACACGCAAGGGCGTCCCACACCTCGGCTTGGACATTGCTTAATGACGTCACTATTTCCATCTTAAGCGATTGATCGTTCATATATCTCCTCCGATCTTATTCACGAGGTGGTTCAGTCAGAGCATCAATCAAGGAAACTTTGGCAGGTAGCATTCAAATGTGACATTATCCGCAATCGCTCTTGCGCTTTTTTCTTGTTTTTCTGATTGTACCGTCCAACAAAGTAAAGGGTCGCCTTTAGCTTTGAATTCACAAATTATATTGGAAGTGAGATCAAAGACATTATGACTTATAAAGCTTGCTCCTAAAACATCGTACTGTCTAAGCGGATCAGAAATAGAAAAATCATTTTCACCTTCTCCGATTCCGCCAGTTGTTAAGCCTCGACTAACCAGAGGTGCATACTGTGACATATAAGCGATGCAATGAGGACTATATGACATTACAGCAACGGCCCCCTTATAGGTCTTCAATGCTTCAGCAGTAGCGTTTTCTAAAGCCCCGTTTGTGGGGCAGTATCGTTGACTTTGGTCTTTGAGTTCAATCAATAAGGGAACTCTTCCATTAACTAATTTGAGAAGACAGTCCAAAGTTGGAATGTGCTCGTCGCTTTCATTTAGCTGTAGGTCTTGTAATTCTGCAGCATTGCAGTTTCTGACATAGCCTTTTTTAGGAGTCATACGATCTAGTTTATAGTCGTGAAACACAATGGGGTGGCCATCGCGAGAAAGTTGAAGATCAAGCTCAATAGCATATCCGGCCTCAATCGCTCGTTCTGCAGCAAAGAGACTATTTTCGGGGCATGCAATTTCTCTGCTGTGCAGGCCGCGATGGGCAATCGGCAGCGTTAAAAAGGATGGCTGCAGGGCCATTTTCATGATATTTGAAAAATGCCTTCAATTTCAACTGCAACGCCCAGAGGAAGCGAGACGGCTGAAACTGCAGAACGGGAATGTTTGCCAACGTCACCGAGTATTTCAACAAGTAAATCTGATGCGCCGTTCACTACAGTCGGTTGCTCCGAGTAACTTGATGTGGAGTTAACAAAACCAGTTAGCTTTACAACACGGACTAACCGGTCTAAATTTCCACCACAAGCAGCCTTAACTTGAGCAAGGAGGCTAATTGCGCAAGTGCGTGCTGCCGCGGCCCCTTGTTCAGTAGTCAGATCATTCCCTATTTTACCTTTGATGAGCCCGTTTTCGTCGGCCGAGATTTGCCCGGATACGTAAAGGGTATCACCCATGCGGACGTAAGCTACGTAGTTGGCCGCAGGGTTTGGAGGATTTGGAAGGCTTATCCCAAGGTCGCTCAATTTGGCTTCAAAATTACCACTCATGATTTGTCTCTCCTGTAGTTAAATTTTGGAAACGATAGCGCTATTATTCTACAGGTGAAAGCGTTTAGTAAATTTTTGGAGACCCTTTGTCAAATTTAAATGTGAGCGGATGAAAAGGTCAGCAAGTGGCGACAAATTTCTTATTTTAAAAGCATCATAAAAGGTATATTTATTTTGGATACAAGGATTGAGTAAATTTTTTCTTATTAAGTTTTTTAAAGGTTTAAATCTACAAAAATAAAAATATGTGGATCGGTAAGAGTTTATTATAAAAAGCTTAAAAACCGCTGAACTATTGGATTACCTAACTTGGGCGGTTTAGGAGCTTTAATTCTGCAATCCCAAATACGTTAAATCAGTATTGCACTACTAGTCTCTTTTAGTCATATTTTTTGTAACAACATTCGGTTTTTAGTGTGTTACAAATGGCTTGGAATTTATTTATGTTACTAGTCAATAGGCGTTTTAGGTCGCACCAGTCTTAATAATTTCTTTTTGGGGAGTTAGAAATCAACATTAGTCGTTATATTAACGTTTTTTTGCCGGTGGTGTTGGTAGCACTAACGGCTTGCAGTATTCCGAGCGGATACGAAAAGAATGATCCTCTTGAAGGAATAAATCGCCAGGTACACCAATTCAACCTGGCACTAGATCGAAATTTTGTGCGCCCCATCTCTTTAACCTATGTGGCGGTCGTCAATGAGGATATTCGAGAAAGCGTCTCAAACATTGCTGAAAATCTATCTACGCCCGGCGATGTGGCTAATAACTTGCTTCAAGGTGATTTTGAAAGTGCGATCAAAAACATAGGGAAATTTACTGTTAATCTAACCTTGGGACTGGGCGGCATCGGCAAGCCAGCAGAACGATTTGGCTTCGGAGGTGAAGAGGGTGATTTTGGGGAAACGTTGCATGTTTGGGGATTAGAAGAAGGCCCCTTTATAGTTATTCCAATTTTTGGCCCCTCAACTGGGCGCGATGCAGTGGGTATTCTGGGTGACTTGGTCGTTGATCCGCTGGGCCCTACATTGACCGAAGAAGCGCGTCTTTTTGCTTATAGCATCCGTGCGGCGGATGTTATGGGTAAACGCGGTGTTTATGCTAACTCTGTTGATTCAATACTTTATGATAGCGCAGACAGTTATGAACATATGAAGATCATTTTTCTACAGGCACGCAGATTTGAACTGGACGGCGCCATTAAGGATGATTACTTTGATCCATATGATGAACTTTTTCAAGATTAGCCATTTGAATCGCAGAGTTTTTATTAACTCTTTTGCCTCGTTTTGCACACTTGGAATCCCCAGTTTTGCAATGAACGCTCAGGAGGCAGAGGAGCTTGTGACTAAAGTGGTAGGGGAGATCAACAAAGTCATCGCTTCTGGCAAGAGCGATGCGGATATGATGATTGATTTTGAAAAGCTGTTTGACAAATACGCAGACGTTAACACGATAGCCCGCTATGCACTTGGGAGAGATGCGCGTAAGGCTTCAGTCTCTGAACTCAGGGAATTTACAAATATTTTTAAAAAATATATTTCGCACAAGTATGGTTCTCGATTTCGCGAATTCATTGGCGGTAAGATTGAAGTGAAGTCATCTCGTAAAGTGAAAAAATTCTTCGAAGTTAAAACGAACGCTGTCGTTAAAAATCAAGGTTCCTTTGAAGTAATTTTTTTGGTCTCGGATCGATCTGGAGAAAAACTTTTCTTCAATATCTTTGTAGAAGGTATCAACCTGCTTCTTACGGAAAGAAGTGAAATTGGTTCCATACTCGATCGCAACAGCGGCGATATTGGCGTTATGATAGACGATCTCAGAAAATCAATTGGTTGATTTACGATCCGTTATAATTCGCAGTAATGTCTCGATTGGTTTTTGTTTATATTCGTGATCGATCTTTCTAGTTGATGGATTTGGTTTCCTAGTTGCTTTTTTTTCAATCATTGGCAGAGGCCGTGGTATCTCATTTTTATAAATACCCAACATCGTTTCACGCCAGATCTCGGCAGGTAGGCCGCCGCCTGTTACACCCTTTAAAGGTGTATTATCATCATATCCCATCCAGACAGCGGCCACATAATCAGCGGTAAATCCTATAAACCAAGCATCCCGTGCAGCTTGCGTGGTTCCTGTTTTAGCCGCTATGCTCCAGCCTGGAATCATCGCACGCCGTCCGGTTCCATCAGTGATAGTTTTGGACATGATTAACAACAATTTCCGTGCTGCCTTTTCCTGAATGACACGTTCGCCTGTACCACCTACAACGCCCATCAACGGTTCACTTTCGCCAAGTAAGCGCAATTCCTGTAGTCCGTAAGGTGTGACGGATAAACCACCATTCAATATTCCTGCATAGGCGCCGGCCATCTCAATTAAAGTTGATTCTGATGTGCCAAGCGCCATCGCGGGGCCTTTAGCTAGGTCGGTGCCGAGCCCAAAGTCGGTGGCTATGCGGCGCACATTGTCGCGTCCGATGTCCTCCGACAGACGAACAGCAGGTATATTTAGCGACTGGCTGAAGGCTTCTGCAAGAGTCACTGCTCCCGAGTACTCACCCGAGTAATTCTTTGGACTCCAAGGGCCTGATCCTGGAATATTTAATGTTAATGGACTGTCATCTAGTAAATCGTAGGGCGAGTAACCAAGATCGAATGCTGTTGCGTAGATAAAGGGTTTGAATGCGGACCCAGTCTGCCTAAGCGCTTGCGTCGCTCTATTAAACGCACCAGCTACCTTAATTTTCCGTCCGCCTACCATCGCCCTCACCGCCCCATCAGCAGATATTACCACGATGGCCGCTTGCGCTTTAGACTCTTCTTTAACACGGGTTTTGAATACAAGTTTGAGGGCGTCTTCGGCTGCTTGTTGGATAGGTCTATCCAATGTTGTTTTTATAATTACGTCTTCTTTGGTGTTCTGTGTGAAAAAAGAGGGACCGGACTGCATAACCCAGTCTGCAAAATATCCGCCTGCGCGTGCTTCTGCCGCTGCAGAAAGCTCCGCTGGGTTATTACGAGCAAAAGTGGCTTCGTCTTCAGTAATAAATCCTTGATCTTCCATTAAAGCTATAATCATACGCGCCCGGTCGCGAGACCTGGCAAGGTTATTGGTAGGTGCATAGCGAGAAGGAGCGATAAGAAGCCCTGCAAGCATGGCAGCCTCTGGTAGTGAGACCAGTGCGGCTGACTTGCCAAAATAGCGTTGGGCAGCCGCTTCAAAACCGCGTGCACCGGCACCAAGGAACGCTCGATTGATGTAGATAGTTAGAATTTCATGCTTTGAATATTTTGTCTCCATAGCGATCGCATAGAGGCCCTCTTTTATTTTACGCCATAAAGAACTAGCCCGACATTCACTTTCGTAAGCTCTTTCTGAAGACCAGCGATTTGGATCATAAGGAACGCCAAGGCATAGCAATTTTGCAGTTTGCTGAGTAATTGTTGAACCACCATGCCCAGTTAAAGCACTACGTCCCTCGCTGAGATTGATCTTAATAGCGCTTGCGATGCCGCGAGGACTTATGCCGAGATGTTGAAAAAAACGTTTGTCTTCTGTGGCGATAATAGCGTTTTTTAGTGTTGGCGATACGCTTCCTGCATCCGCAACTCCTCCAAACTGTTCTCCTCGCCAAGCAAATACCTCTCCGTTTCTATCCAGCATAGTGACCGAGCCGCGTGCGCGGCCATCTAGTAAATTTGCGGCGTCTGGTAGATTAATAGCAAAAAAAGTTACAGTCAGGAAAATCATTAGGATTATAATGACAGTTCCGCGCCACATTACAGCCCAAGCCAAGCGCAAGATGAGCTTAAAAAGCCATTTGGAAACGCGTTTTAAAATACTACCGGACGGTTTCCGAAAATTTGTTTTAGTTGGCCCCTTTGCTCCCCTTTTTGGCGAAGCTATGGTGGGACTTTTTTTGCGTCCCCGGTAGCGATCATTGGCCACCAACCTAGAGGATGATTTCTGCTTGCCTGTCATATTGCCCTTCTACGAGGCGATTTTTATTATTGTACAACATATAGCATAACGCATGATTTGTTTAGCCTGTAAATCCACACCATTAAACTTCAAAAAACGATTAAAAATTAACCAATAAAAATATAATGCACTAAAAATGTGCAGATGTCTGGAAATTTGATCTGAAACATACCTCTGAGCTATTTTATTTTCCCACTACAGCGCTTTCTCTATTTGAGTAATAAATTTTTCAAGATGCGGAAAGGAAGTACCAGTGAAACTTATTATAGCTACCATCAAGCCATTTAAGCTCGAAGAGGTGCGAGAAGCTTTGACTGATATCGGTGTGCGCGGCATGATGGTGACTGAAATCAAAGGTTTTGGAGCACAATCCGGTCATACCGAAATCTATCGCGGCGCTGAATACGCGGTAAATTTCGTGCCCAAGGTAAAACTCGAAATCATAGCTGAAGCGACTGTAGCAGATCAGATCGTTGAAACAATCACAAACACGGCACGCACCGGAAAAATTGGTGATGGCAAAATTTTTGTGCTCGATGTGCAGCAAACAGTACGCGTGCGAACCGGTGAAACCGGTGCAGACGCCGTTTAATTGCTTCTACCAATAAAGGAAATTACAATGAACATTCTCAAAACTCTAGTATTGGTCGCTGCAATGATCGCGGCACCCATAGTCGGTATAGCGCAAGAAGCGGACAACACACCGCTTAACTCAGAAATTGGATTTATCTTCACCACCTTCATGTTCCTAGTAGCAGGTTTTTTAGTATTTTGGATGGCTGCAGGGTTCGCGATGTTGGAGGCAGGTTTGGTTCGGTCTAAAAATGTGACCATGCAGCTTACTAAAAATATAAGTTTGTTTTCATTTGCCGGCTTCTTTTACTACCTCGTTGGCTACAACCTCATGTATCCTGGAGATGGATGGTCAATTGATGGTTGGTTGGGTGCTTTTTCAACAACTAGCCTTGAACCCGTTGGTTTGACTGACGCTGATCCAGATTTAACGTATGCATCGGTTGGTTCTGATTTCTTCTTTCAGCTAATGTTTTGTGCGGCAACTGCATCGATCGTTTCTGGAGCACTTGCTGAGCGTATTAAACTTTGGCCGTTCCTTATATTTACAATTATTCTCACTAGCTTGATTTATCCCATTCAAGCAAGCTGGAAGTGGGGTGGAGGCTTCCTTGATGCCGGTGGCTTTCAGGATTTCGCTGGGTCGACCGTTGTGCACTCTGTTGGTGGCTGGGCAGCATTGACTGGGGCAATCATTTTGGGTCCGCGTATTGGTAAGTATGGTTCGGACGGAAATGTTAATCCGATCCAAGGATCCAATTTGGCTTTAGCTACGCTTGGAACGTTTATTCTTTGGCTCGGTTGGTTTGGGTTCAATGGCGGGTCACAATTATACATGGATACTGCCGGTAACGTTGCAGACATTAGTAGAATTTTTTCTAATACCAACATGGCTGCATCAGCAGGAGCAATAGTGGCGTTGATCGTAACCCAGGTTATGTATGGTAAAGCAGACTTGACAATGATTTTAAACGGAGCCTTGGCCGGTTTAGTATCAATAACCGCTGAACCGCTTGCTCCATCATTGCTAACATCCGCTTTCGTTGGAGGTGTGGGTGGTATCATCGTAGTTTTTGGCGTAAAACTTTTGGACACACTAAAAATCGACGACGTTGTAGGAGCTATTCCTGTGCATTTATTCGCGGGTATCTGGGGTACTTTGGCAGTTGCTTTTACAAACCAGGAGGCCGCCAACTTGGGAATGCAAATCTACTCCATAGTTGTAGTCGGGGTCTTTGTCGTAGTGACTTCCGGGATAGTCTGGTACATTCTAAATCTCGTAATCCCTATCAGGGTATCAGAAGAAGACGAAGTTCGGGGCCTGGATGCGTCTGAGCTTGGCATGGATGCTTACCCAGATTTTTCAAAAAGTATTTAACGTAAAAAGCTCTTCAACTAAAAAGGCCCCTTGGGGCCTTTTTATAAGTTTTTGAATGACCATACAAGAGTCACTGTGAAATAGATTTGGTGAGACCACGAGGGAATATCAAGGTTTTATTATTGGTATAATTCAGTAGGTTTTTGAGCTTTTCTAAAAATTTTTATCAGGCATTGAAATTGTAACGCCTTGTTTGAAGATCCCTTTATCGGTAATTTTATTGCATTTGAGTTGCTGACGAACGTGACCCATATGCCAGTTTTACAAATAAAAGTTCCAATCAAGGGTTTAACGTTAATTGACTCACCATAGGTTTTAACAGGCCGATTACAAAAGTTGCTTTTTGTTCCATTACCACCAAGAAATTTAAAGGGCCAATAATTATCAATTAGTAATTAAAAAATCTAATAATGCTGATAAGTTATCAAGAGCTCCCGAGTTTCAAGTAATGGCCATCATATATTGGTCCCAGAGTTTCAATATCGAATAGAGAAGAAACTGAGGTTCCATTCCATATATTTAACATAGCTTGAGCAAACATTGGGGCTGAAGGCACTATTCTGATATTTTTAGATCCTCGGACATTACCATTGGCCTCAATCGAGTCTGTCACAACAAGCGATTTCATAACTGAGTTACCAATTCGTTCAACCGCTGGACCAGACAAAACACCGTGCGTGATATAGGCATGTACTTCTGAGGCACCGTTACTAATAAGGACTTCTGCAGCCTTGCAAAGTGTTCCTGCTGTATCCACGATGTCATCGACAATAATACACCTTTTGGTAGATACGTTTCCAATAACGCTCATTTCTGCAACTTCGCCAGCCTTTTCGCGGCGCTTGTCTACAATAGAAAGGGGTGCATTAAGTCGTCTCGCTAAGTCACGTGCCCTTGCCACGCCGCCAACATCTGGCGAGACTACCATAAGATCGTCCATAACTCCCTGAAAGTGATGCATAATATCCATAGCGAAGATAGGAGATGCATAGAGATTATCGACCGGAATATCGAAAAAACCCTGTATCTGGGTTGCGTGTAAGTCCATAGTCAAAACACGCTCAATCCCAGCTTCAAATATCATATTTGCGACAAGTTTCGCGCTGATCGGTGTTCGCGCTTTTGAGCGTCTATCTTGTCTTGCATATCCGAAGTAAGGAATTACCGCAGTAATCCTGCTTGCCGAAGATCGCTTGAGGGCATCTGCCATAATCAGGAGTTCCATTAGGTTATCATTTGCAGGATTCGAGGTCGGTTGGATAATGAACATGTCCTCACCGCGGACGTTTTCAAAAACTTCTACGAAAATTTCCTGATCGTTAAATCGCTCTACCCGCGCTTTAACAAGGCCCAGTTTAATCCCAAGATGAAGAGACATTCTGCGTGATATAGCTTTGGCTAACGTTAAATTGGCATTACCTGAGATTAGCTTTGGTTCATTGACACTTGGCATGTAGAAAAACGTCTCCAGCTATGGAATGGAAAGATTCGTAACATTGACACGGCTTACCATGGCATTACGCTTTAAAAAAGCGATGCTATCTTCAGGAGCACATTTATGTCACATATAGACTACTATTTTTCTACTATATCTCCATTTGCCTATCTCGGCGGAAACCGGTTGGAAACTATTGCAACAAAATATAACGCCAGCATCAACTATAAACCGTTGGACATTATTGCTTTGTTTTCACGGACAGGGGGTACATTGCCCGCCGAACGGCACCCTGCTAGACAGGCTTATAGGCTGCAGGAACTTACCCGACAATCAAAAAAGAATAATCTGCATTTGAATCTAACTCCAAACTATTTTCCAACAAACGCAGCTCCTTCTGCATATGCGGTTATTACAGCTCAGTCAGAAGGTTGCGGTGATTTGGGCGCATTCGTGAGGGCCCTTCTTTCCGCCTGTTGGTCAGAGCAAAAAGACATATCCGACAACAGCGTGATCAAAAACTGTCTTACCGTCGCAAAATTTGATCCAGGGCTGGCTGACAGCGGTCTTTTGTCGGCTGCAGAAACCTATGCCAGTAACCTTGAACAGGCCGTAAATAACAATGTTTTCGGTTCCCCATTTTACATTGTAGATGGCTCAGAGAAATTCTGGGGTCAAGACCGTTTGATTGACCTTGAAGCTTTTCTTGCAGGTGAACTTTAATGCCAATCGAGCCACGTGCCGATTTTCTAACACATTGGTCATCATTTGGTGAGGGAACGAAAGAGGTGCTTTTATTACACTGTACGATGGGAAGCCTAGGAGCTTGGCGGGGGTTGGTTGACTATCTCCCAGACCATTATCGATTTACCGCGTTTGATATGCCTGGCCATGGTAAATCTGGCGCTTGGGAGAACCAAGGTGATTTCCATACCTACGGAACTGAAGTAGCAAAGACTTTTCTTGACAGTCCAATGCACTTGATCGGTCATTCCTTTGGCGGGAGCATTGCGTTGCGTCTGGCGTTGGAAGTACCGGACAAAGTACGCTCATTGGTATTGATTGAGCCAGTTTTGATGAACTTGGCTTTTTTAGACGACCCAACGATCAAGCAAGTTTATGATCGGGACCATAGTAGGTATCGTGAAGCCTTTGAAGCGAGAGATTACGAAAAAGCAGCTCAGGAATTTTCTATTCACTGGGGAGATGGGCGCAAATGGCAGGATTTGTCAGAAAGATCGCGCAATTTGATGATCGATAAAATCGCGATGATCAGTGCAGGAGACCACAGTGTTTACGGAGATCGATATGGTTTTTCTGAACAGGGTAGGTTAAGCGTCATTGATGCGCCTATTCTCCTGGTCGAAGGCGGTAAAAGCCATAGAAGTGTATCCAAAATAAACGATGCTCTAGAGCGCCGTCTTGAGATAACAAGCCGCGTACGCGTTGATACCGCTAGCCATATGGTTCCAATTACTCATCCGAAGGAGACGGCCGATGCTATAGAGTCCTTTTTGAGCAAGTTGACCATTTGAATGGCAAAAAACTCATTTAATATTTACAGTTTTTTAGGAGTTTATGTATCGATTTCTTTACTTTTTCTCAGTTTAGGCTCTTTTCCAGAAAGAAGGCGTGAAATATTTTCTTGATGCCGCCAAAACACAAGGACGTTGAGAATAATACAAAGAGCAATGAGACTTTGCTGCTCAAAAACAATGCTCCAGAGAATGGAACTTACCACAGCTACCAATGCAGAGAGAGAAGAAATCCGCTTCAAAATTGTTATAGAGATCCAAGTCGCACAAGAAGCAATACCCACTGTAAAATTAAGAGCTAAAAGCACGCCAAGAAGCGTTGCTACCCCTTTACCACCTTTGAAAAAGAGCCAAGCAGGATAGCAGTGGCCGAACATAGCAAAAAGGCCAGCAATTTGTGCTGTTGCGTCACCTGCGAAACTATGCGCAAAAAGAACTGCAAGGGCCCCTTTTCCACCGTCTAATAGGAGTGTTAGAGCAGCCGCAATTTTATTTCCCGTTCTCAATACGTTCGTTGCACCAATGTTACCGGAGCCAATTTGCCTTAGGTTGCCCAGTTTCATTAATTTAACCAACAGTAAACCAAAAGGAACCGATCCTAACCCATACCCAATTAAAGCCCAGAGTGCTAAAGTGCCCTGAGAGCTATCAATCGCCGGCAACACAATCATTGGGCAAAAACTTCTACACCACTGACAAATGTTCGGAGCACTCTTCCTTGCATCCGCGCCTCGTCAAAAGGTGTATTTTTTGATTTTGAGAATAACTTAAATCGACTTAAGATAAATGGAGTGTTTGGATCAAACAAAACAAGGTCAGCAGGAGCGCCACCTCTCAATCTCCCAGTCGGCAGACCAAGTCGCTTTGCAGGATTTAAAGCCAGTGCTCGAAATAGCGTTGGAAGATCGAGCATTTGCGCATGATAAAGTCGCAGCGCTGCTGGTAAAAGTGTTTCAAGACCCACAGCACCTGACGCGGCTTCTTCAAAAGGGAGGCGTTTGCTTTCTTCATCCTGTGGGGTATGCATAGACGAAATGATATCAATTAGTCCATCTCTGACGGCTTCAATAATAGCAAGCCTGTCTTCTTCGGGCCTCAAAGGTGGTTTTACCTTGAAAAAAGTTCTATAGTCAGCAACATCAAATTCATTCAAAGTAAGATGGTGGATTGATGTTCCGGCTGTAACATCAAGTCCATTGGCCTTGGCATTAGCTAAAGACTGTAAAGCGCGTGAGGTTGTTATCTGATCGAAATGATATGCTACGCCCGTCATTTCCACTAGACCTAAGTCGCGATCTAATCCGATCTTCTCTGCCATCATCGAAACACTGGGTAAACCGCGGAGTGATGCAAATTTTCCTGATGTCATAGCTGCCCCATCGGAAAGGTACGGATCTTGGGGATGGCCCATGACCAGTGCGCCAAGCGATCTGGCATAAGATAAGACTCGCGAATGAACCTTGGTATCCACTACCACCCTATCACAGTCAGTGAAGCCCACGGCCCCAGCATCCTGAAGAAAGCCAATTTCAGTCATTTCCCGGCCTTTGCGCCCCTTTGTTAGAGCGGCCATCGGAAGTACGTGAACCGGTGCTGAGTTATTTGCGCGGCGTTGTATAAATTCTAGTGTTTCCGGGGTGTCGATTGCAGGCACTGTGTCTGGCCGGGTGACGATGGTAGTAATCCCGCCTGCCACGGCAGCTCTTCCTGCGGAATTGTAGGACTCCTTATGCCGTTCGCCTGGCTCGCAGACCTTCACCCCAATATCAATGATTCCTGGAGCAAGGCATCTCCCCTCGCAGTCTATAACCTTGAAGGGAGGCGCTGGGGCACTAACCGTTTCTCCGATCTCTTTTATTAACCCCTTTTCTATCAAAAGGCTGCCTTTTTGTTCAGCGCCTGCCTCAGGGTTGATCAACCTCGCATTTTTCAGAAGTGTGCGGGTCATAAATGTTCTTCTTTTCCTGTAATTAGGCGATTGCGGGCCAACAAGTCCATAACGGCCATGCGAACGGCCACCCCCATTTCGACCTGCTCTTGGATAACTGAGCGATTGATATCATCAGCGATCTCTCCATCGATCTCTACACCACGGTTCATTGGCCCAGGGTGCATGACGATGGCATCAGGTTTTGCTGCTGCAAGTTTGCCCGCATTAAGCCCATACCGATAATAGTATTCCCGCTCGGATGGAATCAATCCACCGTCCATGCGTTCTTTTTGAAGGCGTAACATCATTACAACATCGACATCCTGTAGACCTTCAAGCATATTGCTATAGACTTCACAGCCAAATTCCTCAATGGAAGTTGGCATTAGTGTAGGTGGTCCTATAAGACGCACGCGATTTTCCATTTTGTTAAGAAGAATTATGTTTGAACGAGCCACCCGTGAATGAGCAACATCGCCACAAATGGCGATGTTTAAACGATGAAGCCGTCCTTTTGAACGTCTTATAGTCAGAGCATCCAGCAGCGCTTGAGTTGGATGTTCATGCTGGCCATCCCCAGCATTCAAAACGCTGCAGTTTACTTTTTGCGCAAGTAAATCTACCGCACCCGATTGAGGATGTCGCACTACTAGCAAATCAGGATGCATTGCATTCAGGGTAAGTGCTGTGTCTATTAGCGTTTCCCCTTTCTTAATAGAACTGGCTTGCATGGCAATATTCATGACATCCACGCCAAGACGCTTCCCAGCCAGTTCAAAAGAGGCTTGTGTACGGGTTGAATTTTCAAAAAACATGTTGATTTGAGTTAGACCCGCAAGCGATTCACAGCGCTTATCAGAGCGTCTGTTCAAGTCAACATATTTGCCGGCTAAATCAAGAATTTCTTCAATGGCAAACGAGGAAAGTGGCTCTATGCCTAATAAGTCCTTTTCCTCAAAGCCCATACATTTACCCAGCAAGTTGTTCACAATCTCAATAAAGGCAGCAAAAGATTTATTCAAGGTAAGGATGACGCCTTTCCCTTTTTCAGGTCGCAAGCTAAAATGCGCTTTATGGAATCGAATTTGACGTGGCACAGCGCAAAAGCACTGTTGGATTGGCAAATAGAAATGGGTGTGGATGAGACAATTCTCAACACGCCCTTAAATCGGTACGAGCTTGATACCGTTTTGCAAAATTCGAAAGAATTTCCAAGCAGCGAACCAATTAGTTCTACATTAGGCGAAATCGATCCAGTTAAAATTGCCGAGGAGGCAGCAAACAAAGCAAGTACTCTTGAAGAATTACGAAATGCCATAACCGCATTTGAACATTGTGAATTAAAGCTTGGAGCACGTAATCTTGTGTTCTCTGACGGACATCCAGTGGCCCGAGTTATGATTATTGGTGAAGCACCTGGTCGTGATGAGGATAAACAGGGTAAACCCTTCGTTGGCCGGGCTGGGCAATTACTTGACCGTATGCTTGCTACTATCGGCTTGGACCGTAAATCAGAAAAACCTGAAAAGGCTGTTTATATCACCAATATTTTACCTTGGAGACCACCGCAGAATCGTGATCCTCAACCAAATGAGATTGCCATGCTACGGCCGTTCGTAGAAAAGCACATCCGCCTTGTTGCGCCCAAAATTGTTGTAGCCATGGGAAATATCTCGTGCCAAGCTTTACTGGGAGAACGCGGGATCACCCGATTACGCGGCAAAATGCAAAACCGACATCAAGTAGATATTCTGCCCATGTTCCATCCAGCTTATCTCTTACGAACCCCAATAGCAAAACGAAACGCTTGGCAGGATCTCCTGCAACTTAAAACGAGGATAATTACCAAATGAGCCATATCGATAAAACTATTGGTTTTGTTCCCGTCCGAATTGCAATACTGACTGTTTCAGACAGCAGGAGTATGGCTGAAGACAAATCTGGTCAGGTTCTTGTGGATCGAATAGAGGCGGCTGGCCATTATGTGGCGGACCGTGTAGTCCTCTCAGATGAGCGTGAAGAGATTGTAAGCCAACTTCGCCTCTGGATTGCATTGCCAGAAATAGACGCTGTGATTAGTACTGGTGGTACTGGCTTAACCGGTCGCGATGTGACCGTTGAGGCGCATCGAGATGTTTACGAAAAAGAGATTTATGCTTTTGCAACAGTCTTCACAATGGTGAGCATGCAGAAGATTGGCTCGTCAGCTGTGCAAAGCCGTGCGACTGCTGGGGTAGCGGCTGGAAAATACCTCTTTGCTCTGCCTGGAAGCCCCGGGGCGTGCCGTGATGCTTGGGACGAGATACTCGTTAAACAACTTGATTTCCGCCATAAGCCCTGTAATTTTGTTGAGATCATGCCAAGACTTGATGAGCATATACAGCGCAAATAAACTCTGTTTCAGCAGTTTTTAGGTAAAATTGAACCAGTTAACCACTTGGCTTATTTAAATATGATGCTATGTCGACACGGAACGCCGGGGGTCAAATTGACATAGGTAGCCAAGTTTGCACGGAGAATATAAAATGCGTTTTTTACGCAAAAGCTTAGTTGGGTTGTTGTTGCTTGGTCTGGCGGTAGGTCTTTTGGCCTACGCAGCTCAAATGGTAGGATCCGCGCTGCAAGATCGCGCTTCACAAGGTAAGCGTGACAAACAGAAACGTGAAAGAGTATTCACTGTCAATGTTGTAACTGCGGAAGCACAATCCATAGCCCCAGTGATGCGGGCGTTTGGTGAAGTTCAAAGTCGCCGAACGCTGGACTTGCGGATGCCAACCGGTGGTCATGTTGTTGCGCTGTCTAAGAATTTTGTTGAAGGTGGCCAAGTTATTTCAGGCGATCTTTTGGTCCAGCTAAGCACTTCTGATGCGCAATCTGATCTTTTAAGGACTGAAGCGGATGTAAAGGACGCACTGGATGAAGTGTCAGAGGCAAAGCGAGCGCTATCTCTAATGCAGAATGAGTTGAAAGCAGCACAAGATCAGGAGATTTTGCGAGCACGAGCTCTCGCTCGACAAATCGATTTAAAAGAGCGAGGTGTAGGCACGGCCGCCGCAGTCGAAAACGCAGAATTGGCCGCTTCCGCCGCAACGCAAGCGCTTTTGTCAAAGCATAGTACACTTGATCAGGTAAAATCACGCGGGGCTCAGGCGGAAACGCGCCTCGCGCGAGCAAAACTTGCACTTGATGATGCAAAGCGCCGCCTTGAAGATACATCTTTAGTTGCTGAATTTGATGGAGTTCTTGGTGGAGTGACCCTAGTGAAGGGTGGGTTGGTGGGAGCCAACGAACGTCTTGGCCAACTGATTGACCCAAGTGCACTGGAGGTATCATTTAGAATCTCAACGGATCAATACACGCGCTTTCTTAGCGAAGAAGGAGCTCTAATTAAAAGTCCGGTAACCGTATCAATTGAAGGATTAGGCGAAAATCTTAAGACTAACGCAGAACTGGTTCGCGATAGCGGAGCAGTTGCGGATGGGCAGAGTGGTCGTGTTCTTTTCGCAGCGATGAAAGGAACTCGAGGTTTTATGCCCGGCGATTTTGTTACTTTGGAAGTTACAGAGCCTGTACAAAAATATGTGGTTAAATTGCCTGCCTCAGCACTAAATTCAAATTCAGAAATACTTTTAATCAATGATGAAGAACGTCTTGAGGCTATGAGAGTTTCTCTTGTGCGCCGTCAGGGAAATGACATTCTCGTTCGTGCAAGGGGTCTTTCGGGTAGAGAAGTTGTGGCAGAACAAACACCTGTTCTTGGCAATGGTATTAAGGTTAAACCCGTACGAACGGGGCCAGGCGGACCTAAAGTGGAAGAACCTGAAATGGTAGAATTATCGGATGAGCGCCGCGCAAAACTGATGGCCTTTATCGAAGGTAATGGATACATCCCTGCTGATGCAAAAAAGCGTATCTTGAAACAGCTGAAAAAAGAAAAGGTACCAGCGAAAGTTGTTGAGCGGATCGAAAGCCGGATTGGAGGTTAGTTATGGTGCGTGATCTTCCAAAATCTGCTGGTGGTATTCTATCCTATTTTACTCGCCATCGGACAGCAGCGAACCTCTTACTGGTAATTTTGATTGTCGCAGGCCTTTTTTCTATGCCCCGAATGCGTGCGCAATTCTTTCCTGATGTAATAGTCGATAATGTATTGGTCTCGGTCAAATGGGAAGGCGCCGGTGCTGAAGATGTAGATGAAGGGATTGTGCAGGTATTGGAGCCGGTGCTTTTGGGGATTGAAGGGGCAAGAAACGCCAATAGTGTTTCTTTTGAGGGGCGTGCCTATATTACTTTGGAGTTTGAGCCCGACTGGGATATGGCTCGGGCGACGGGCGATGTTGAAACTGTTATAGAACAAGTATCGACTTTGCCGGAGGAGGCGGACGATCCAAAAATAAAGCGCGGATCATGGGCAGACAGGGTGTCAGATGTGATTGTAACCGGTCCCGTAGGTATTGAGCAGCTTGCCCTATATTCTGATGAGTTGGTTTTGCGTCTCTTTTCTGCAGGTGTGACGCGGGCGACCATTACAGGTCTTGCTGCACCTGAAACGGTTATTGAGCTCCCTCTTTCCAGCATGGTAGCTAATAAAATTAGTATGCAGGAGATTGCCTTGGCCGTTGCAGCGGAAGTCAAGGTGGACCCAGCAGGCGATGTCGATGGTGCAAACACGAGGGTGCGCACAGGTACTGCCAAGCGCAAGTCAGATGAAATAAATGAAATCGTTCTCAGGACAAACGCTGATGGATCAAAGCTGCGTGTAAGTGATGTGGCAAACGTAAGGGTAGAGGGTGTAGACAGAGAAAGAGCTTATTTTGTCGGTGATAACCCGGCTATTGCAATTCGAATTGATCGGTCTGCCCAAGGAGATGCCATTGAAATACAGGAGACCGTGCAGAAAACTGTTGATAAACTTACAGAAACTTTACCCGAAGGTACGCAGATGGAGCTAATCCGGACGCGCGCGGATCACATTTCTGGTCGTTTGGAGATGCTTTTTGACAACGCTCTGACCGGTCTTACGCTCGTAATTGCTTTGTTGTTTTTATTTCTAAATGTCCGAACTGCTTTCTGGGTTGCTGCTGGAATTCCGACTGCGATCTGTGCAGCCATTGCGCTGATGTATGTTGCTGGCATTACAATCAACATGATATCCCTTTTCGCCTTGCTAATCACATTGGGGATCGTGGTAGATGATGCGATTGTTGTCGGTGAGCATGCTGACCAGCGCGCGCGAATGGGGCTTGACCCTTTATCTGCGGCGGAAACTGCTGCTCATCGAATGGCGTTACCTGTCTTCGCTGCAACTACAACAACTATAATTGCATTTTTTGGCCTCGTTGCAGTCGGTGGGCGCTTTGGAGATTTGATCGCTGATATTCCATTTACGGTTGTTGTAGTACTTGCGGCTTCTTTTGTTGAGTGTTTTTTGATCTTGCCGAACCACATGGCCCACTCACTTAAACACAGCGTCAAGGACCATTGGTATGATTTTCCGAGCCGGGTGGTAAATTCCGGCTTCGAATGGATGAGAGATTTTATTTTTCGGAGGTTTATAGCTTGGGTAGTTCGTGCGCGTTACGCAGTATTGGCGGGAGCCGTTGCCCTTTTAGCATCGCAGGTTGTTATGGTGATAACTAAAGAAGTTAAGTGGCGCTTCTTTAACGCACCTGAGCGATCTTCAGTCAGCGGAAATTTTGCTATGGTATCGTCTGCTCAACGTGAGGATACCATCGAGATGATGCGCGAAATGCAGTTAGCCGTGCAGGCAGTTGGCCAAGATTTGAAAGCCGAACACGGTGTTGACCCCGTAGATTATGTTGTTGCGCAGATTGGTGGTAACTCGGGCCGCGGACTATCTGGTGTTGAAACAAAGCCTAAAGACTTACTAGGCGCAATTTCCATCGAATTGATTGATCCAGATTTAAGGCCGTTTTCAAGTTCGGTCTTCGTTGGGGCCTTGCAAGATAAAGTTCGTGAGCACCCCCTTGTAGAAACTATTTCATTCAGGGGTTGGCGTTCTGGCCCTGGGGGCGATGCGCTAGACATTCAGTTTTACGGTGCTAGTGCAGAAACGTTGAAAGTATCTGCCGAAGAGTTGAAAACTGCTCTGGCTCGCTTTCCTGCGGTGTCCGCTGTGGAAGATGACCTTTCTTACGATAAAGAAGAGTTGATCCTTGAATTGACAGCGCAGGGCGAAATGCTTGGCTTTACGATTGATGACTTGGGACGTGTTCTGAGAAACCGCCTTAATGGATTAGAAGCCGCCACATATCCCATCGGTTCACGGAGTGCATCAATTCGCATTGAGCTTCCAAAAGAAGAGCTTACGGCTGATTTTCTTGAAAATATGCAACTGAGGAGTGCATCGGGATCCTACGTTCCATTGGCAGATATTGTCAGTGTTAAACAACGTGCGGGATTTTCGACTGTTCGTCGAGAAAATGGCATCCGTATAGTATCGGTAAGTGGTGATATTTCCGAAGATGATCCCGAAGCAGCAGACGAAGTCATGGACGTGCTAGAAAGGGAAATCTTACCGAATATTGCCAGCCGTCAACAGGTTGAGTGGCGTCTTTCTGGTCTGGCGGAGCAAGAAGATCAATTCCTAAATGATGCCCGAATAGGGATGGTCCTTTGTCTTACTGGGATTTACTTAGTTCTGACGTGGGTTTTTGCAAGTTGGACTCGACCTATCGTAATTATGTCCGTGATTCCGTTTGGCCTTGTAGGAACAATTTACGGCCACTACGTTTGGGATGTGCCTTTGTCTCTGTTTACCATTGTAGGCTTGTTGGGAATGTCAGGGATTATAATAAATGATTCCATCGTATTAATAACAACAATTGATGAATATGCAAAAGAGCGGGGGCTAATCCCATCAATTATCGCAGGCACCGCGGATCGTTTGCGCCCGGTTATTCTTACAACGCTGACAACAGTTTTGGGCCTTGCCCCACTACTGTATGAACGGTCATCGCAGGCGCAGTTTCTTAAACCGACTGTTATCACGCTTGTCTATGGGCTTGGTTTTGGAATGTTGCTCGTTCTCCTGGTGGTACCAGCCCTTATTGCTGTGCAGCATGATTTCCAACGGCATTTCAAATCTCTGCGACTTGCCGTTTCAGGACGCTCAACAACGATTATTTCAAGCGTTGGTGCGGTTGCATTAGTTATGCTGGCATGGTTTGCAGCCACGATTGGATGGGCTATCGCATTTGATGAATTACCTGCCTTCCTATCGTTTTTTATGCGGGACGCTTCTATTTTGCCCAAAGCATTTTCGGTTTTTGTAGTCGGGCTTTTTGCTATTTTTCTTGTCAGCTACACAGGGACCTTCATTGCAGGTCATTTGGTAAAGCGTGCATCTGGTACGTTATCTGGAGAAGGCTGACAACTAATCTTCGCATGGGCCAAGGTCAACGGCGGACGTTTCGCTGACGGCAGTAAGAAAAATCTTTGAGAGATCTAGCCCGGTTATGTTTTTAGAAAGATGGCTTATCAGGGCTTTTCCACTTAATGATAAACCATTCCGACTTGCCATTAGCGTCCGTACCTCGTGTTCAGGTTGGTCATAATTAACCATTATTACTTCTTGTTTACCAAGACTGGGCATTTTTAAACTAATGGTAAGGAGAATAGCGTTTTTAGCTGTTGAAAAACTACATTCTAGATCGCGCACGCTTGCGGCGGCTTTCTGTTTTGGCCTTGAAGCCAAAGCGGCTATAATTTTTGGATCTCGTTTTTTGGTAGCGGGACTAAAATTTTGTGAAATTTCAAAATCAGCTGGAACGCAAACCTGGTTACATATGCCAATCATAGCAGATAGTTTGAGACTAATGCGCTCAACGCTATTCTTTGGTGTCAGAATAAATGGTAATACAAGACGATCTTTGTATCCGACAGACCACATATCTTTGCCACCAAAGAGGATCGGCGCGGGCCAAATAAACCGAATGCTCTCAACGTTTCTTGAGTCAAAAAAGGAAAACTGCGGTTGAATGCCTGCCTCTCCAGGTGTGTGCCAATATGTTTTCCACTCTGGTTCTAGATTAATTATTAAGGCGGCCGTGTAACTTCCATTCACATTTTGCCAACCTGATAAAATTTGTACGCTTTCTAGTCCAGGTGTTTTGGCCAGCGCATTATCTTTTCCAGTCCACAGCGCGACAATTAATAAAATAAGTGTCATTATTTTTTGTGATAGCATCATGAAGTTTTAATGCAAAAAAAAAATCATTTTGCCAAGTAGCTTTGCAGAGACTAGATTGAAAGTTATATTAGATACACATAGTATTAATTGAACACCGCCTTCGTAAATAGATGACTGTTAAAAGTGAACCACTAAACTTGAAAGGTAAATTGCTTATTGCCATGCCTGGCATGGGGGATAGTCGATTTGAAAGCTCGGTTATCTATATTTGCGATCATTCCGAGATAGGTGCAATGGGGCTAATCGTCAACAAACCTCTCAAGCACGGTTCATTTAAGGATCTGTGCGGTCAACTTTCGATCACAAACTCCTGCAATAGAGAAGTGCCTGTATTGTTTGGTGGTCCGGTGGAAACTTCACGTGGATTTGTGTTACACTCAAATGATTACACCTCCGAAAACTCAACTCAACTAGTGGGTAAGTACTTGTCTATTACTTCAACGCGAGACGTGATTGAAGCCCTGGCTGAGGGTGGGTCACCGACTAACGCAGGACTCTTCATGGGTTATTCTGGTTGGGCGGCCGGTCAGCTAGAAGATGAAATTCTACGGAATGGCTGGCTCATTTCTGATGCAGATGAAGATCTTGTTTTAGATACTAATCATGCTGGTAAGTGGCAGGCGGCTCTAGATATTTTGGGCATTAATGCTTTACTACTATCAAGTGATGCTGGACGGGCGTAGGCGCGCCACCTTTTTAATAACATTTTTTAATCACGAGGCGCAGCTGCGCGTTCTAATCTATCATTTATAGCAAGACCTAAACCGATTTCTGGAATGGACGCTACAGCGATTTGAGTGTTTTTCCCATCGTCAAGGTGATGCAAATAAGCAAACAAGTTGGCGGCGGCTTCTGTCAAATTGGAAGTAAGCGAAAGGTTAAGATCGCACGCCATTTGACCAAACCCAAGTAAAACTTCGCCAGCCAATTTATCAGTAGCGTTTAAACGTACTGAGGCACTGGGGGCGTAGTGAGAATTTGCCTGACCTGGTGATATTATAATGTCTTTTGGTCCATTTAGTATTAGTTTTTCTCCTAATACTTGCTCAATTGCCTTTATTGTGATGCTTCCGGGCCTTAAGAGCCTCGGACGTTCTGTTAGATCAACGATCGTAGATTCCAGGCCCAGTTTACATTGACCCCCATCAATGATTCCTTCGATCCTACCTGCCAAACCATTTAGGACGTGCTCTGCAGAAGTGGAACTGATTGCTCCGGATGGATTGGCAGAAGGTGCGGCAACCGGACCATCAAAAATATTTAGTAACTGATGGGCGATAGGGTGATCCGGAATGCGTATGGCTATGCTAGGAAGCCCAGCACTTAGCAGTAGTGATAGAGGGCTTTTAGCCTTTTTCTTTAAAACAAAGGTCATTGCACCAGGACAGAATTCACGAGCTAATATTTCTGCTGATTCTGGCCAACATACGTGAGTTTTGGCAATGTTCAAATCAGAAAAATGTACAATAAGTGGGTTAAAGCTTGGTCTTCCCTTCGCAGAAAATATACGGGCTATGGCAGAATCATTGGTGGCATCAGCGCCTAGCCCATAAACCGTTTCAGTGGGAAACGCTAAAATCCCGCCTGACCTAAGGACATCCACCGCATGTACCAGACCGGCCTCATCGGGCGTGAACGTCTCTGTTAAGATCTTTGACATTTTGACGCTGCGTTCCGGTCGTAGATTTGACAATCAGATTTAAATTTTTCGTCAAAATTGTTAATAAATGCAAAATCGTGCTGTGCCAAGAAGGAAATCAAGGAGAAATAATGCCCTATAAAGCCCCATTGGACGATTACAGATTTCTGCTAGATCACGTAGTCGGATTTTCACAGGTCGTCAAAACGGATAAATATGCGGAAGCTACTTCCGATCTTGTTTCTGACATTTTGGGAGAAGCTGGCAAACTTTGTGAAGAAGTTATTGCCCCTCTGCAAGGTGAAGGGGATAAGCATCCTGCTGTGCTTGAAAATGGAGTGGTTCGCACCTCTCCTGGATATGCTGAGGGCTATAGGGCCATAGCTGAAGGTGGCTGGGTCTCAATTGCAGCTAACCCGGCGTATGGCGGGATGGGCCTACCTATGACCTTGACTGCCGCAGTAAATGAGATGATGTCAGCCGCTTGCTTGTCTTTGCAGCTTAACCCGCTGATGACACAGGGCCAAATAGAGGCTCTTGAAAATCACGCCAGCGAAGAGATTAAGAAAATTTACCTTCCCAAACTCAATTCGGGGGAGTGGTGCGGCACGATGAACCTTACAGAACCGCAAGCAGGCTCGGATATTGGATCGCTGCGGTCAAAAGCTGAAGATAATGGCGATGGGACATACTCCATCACTGGCCAAAAAATCTACATATCCTGGGGCGATAATGATTTTTCTGAAAATGTATGTCATCTCGTGCTTGCACGTCTTCCAGATGGCCTGCACGGAACAAAAGGCATTTCACTTTTCCTTGTCCCCAAAAAAATGCCGGATCGAAACGGCGGCGTAGGCGTTACTAATTCTTTAAAGGTAGTGAGCCTTGAACATAAAATGGGTCTTCATGGAAGCCCAACTGCTGTCATGCAATATGATGGTGCGAAGGGTTGGCTCGTTGGAAAACCGCACGAAGGAATGCGAGCTATGTTTACTATGATGAATAATGCTCGCCTAGGTGTCGGCGGACAGGGAATTGGTGTTGCAGAGGGTGCTTACCAACATGCACTGGACTATGCGAAGGGCCGAGTACAGGGTAAAAGTCCTATTACGAATGGTTCAGGTACGATCCTCGATCATGCTGATGTGCGGCGCATGCTAACTACAATGAAAGCTGATATTTATGCCGCTCGCGCCATAGCTTTAGCAAACGCAGTTGCTATCGATATGGCAAACGCAACATCGGATCCGGATTGGGAATCGCGTGCTGCTTTGCTTACACCAATTACCAAAGCTTTCGGAACAGAAGTTGGCATTGATGTGTCAAACTTAGGAGTGCAGGTCCACGGTGGTATGGGCTACATTGAAGAAACGGGTGCTGCACAATATTCACGCGATGCGCGCGTAACGGCGATTTATGAAGGTACGAATGGAATTCAGTCGATGGATTTGGTGGGTCGCAAACTTATGGATGGAGGAAAGGCTGTGCAATTTCTTCTAGATGAAATATCCGACATTACCAAAACTTCTACTAAGTTCGAGCCTGAGCTTGCCAACCTTTTATGGAAAGCCATACAAAGTCTGCGTGAAACAACTGATTGGATGCTGTCACAAACCGATTTAAACCAACGTTTTGCGGGCGCAGTGCCGTATCTAAGGGCTTTCGCACGTGTTCTGGGTGGTTATTATCATCTGCGTTCAGCCGCTATTGAATGCGGTGATGGGCCCCGCACAAAAATCGCAAAATTTTATATCAATAGTCTTTTACCAGAACACATCGGTCTTCTGGCGCAAGCCTCTCAAGGGGCAGATGATCTCTATGCATTAGATCTCGAAGACTTGGTTGGTTGATGAACCTCTTAACTAAGGGAATATGCACTCCTTGGGAGGTGCCTCCAAGGGAAGGTGAGACAATTGAAGTTGCTGAAAACTTGCATTGGATCAGATTACCGCTTCCCTTGAAGCTAGATCACGTTAATATCTATGCCCTTGATGATGGAGATGGTTGGAGCATAATTGATACGGGAATGGCATCAATTAAGACAAAGGCTATTTGGGATCGACTGCTATCAGGTCCGTTATCAGGAAAGACCGTTAAAAGGGTGATCATAACTCACCACCACCCAGACCATATCGGGCTTTTGGGGTGGTTTGTTAAAAACCATGGTGCAGAGATTTGGGCTACACGTACGGCTTACCTAATGGGACGAATGTTAACTTTAGATGTGCAAAATACCCTACCGCAGGAAACGATTGCTTTCTGGCGCCGTTCTGGAATGGGCCCTAGGATTCTCAAAGATCGCATTGAAGGTAAGTCTTTTAGTTTTGCCGATGCGGTTGAACATATTCCACTAGGTTACCGCCGAATCCAGGAGGGTGATACACTCAAAATGGGTGGACGCGATTGGAGTGTACATATCGGTAATGGCCACGCACCGGAGCACGCAACGTTCTGGAGCCATACGGATGATCTGGTAATTGCAGGGGATCAGATCATTTCTTCGATAAGTCCAAATCTTGGAGTTTACGCGACTGAACCTGAAGCAGATCCTATCGGCGAATGGCTCGAAGCTTGCGAACGACTTTTGTCGTATTCATGTCCCACGCATACAGTTTTTTCCGGCCATAAATTGCCTTTCGTTGGCCTTGAGTTTCGAATGAGGCAATATATAGAAAACCACCATTCGGCGTTGGAGCGTCTAATGGCATTTTTGGAAACACCGAAGAAAGCGTCTGAGTGCTTTAGCCCACTTTTCAAACGTAATATTGGCGAAGATGAGTATGGTCTTGCTCTTGGTGAAGCTGTTGCGCACCTCAACCATCTCTATATCTCCGGGCGAGTTGAGCGTTTACTTTCAGACGAGGGGTCCTATCAATATTTTCAAATCAAAACGCATTTATAGTATGCGACCTTACGGAACAGACTGCATCCGCTATTTAGGATGACAGGCCAATTTAAATTGGGTAATAGTATCTAAAGCATTAATATACGAGGGTAGTTCGATGTCTGATCATGAGCATGGTTCGATGGATATAAAAACGCAGGAAAAAACTTTTGACGGTTTCATGAACGTTGTAACAAAGACAACAATTGTATGCATAGTTATTCTGGTATTCATGGCATTAGTTAATTCATAGATCAACAGAATCTATATTGAATTGGTTTGTTTTGCTCGTTCCTTTTAATGTAACGCCCTATACGATTTTACTTCAGGTTAAATAAGTTCGTTTGCGTTATTGATTAATAAGAAAAAAGATTTTTCTATTCGCCATGCGATTTATGGTGATTATAAAGTTGTGATCAACTAATATGGTCCAATCCCCTGAAATTTTTTAGAAACAATCTTTGCTGAGTAGATAATTGTTGCTTTGATCTGCAAATTTAGTAGTTAGTGTCGTCGAAATATAGAGTGTTTTAGCATTTTCAACACACCTAGGTTTGATTTTAGATACAGGTCCGTGCGCTGAGAGCGTTAATAATATTTTGAGGCACTAGACTGAAGCCCCTTTGTCCAGCGGAGCAAGACCTGAGAGTGGCTTTTAGAACAGTGGCGTCACTGTAGGTGAAAAAGTCAAATAAGAGCGAAATATTTACAATGGTTATAGGATATTGCCTAAAATAAATTGGATTCTAGATTTAAATGATAACATAAAGCTAAGATTGAGAAACTTAATGGAGAGTTGCTGTTTTGAAAAATTCTGAATTGTCTCAATCCTACATAATTTCACCCGATGTTTCTAAAGTGCGGTTGAAGCGAAGCGTGAGGGGAAAAGATCAGTTAGGGAGGGGAATTGACATAAATGTAGTCGAAGAACGTCCTTTGACGATTTTTTTGAACGCACGAGAGATTGTTACCTCGATGACTATTGGAGACTATCCTGAATATCTAGCATTAGGATTCTTGCGCAATCAAGGTATGTTATTTTGTCATGATAAAATCACAGGAATTGATTATGATGAGGAATTAGAAACCGTAGTAGTTCGTACTTCGCGCAAAACAGATTATGAGAAAAAGCTTAGCAAAAAGACCCGGACAAGTGGATGTGCGATCGGTACAGTTTTTGGTGATATGATAGAGGGGTTGAAGGATCTACATCTTCCTCAAACCCCTTTGAAAACAAGTTGGCTTTACGTCCTTGGTCGTCAAATCAATCAGACCCCATCACTATATTTAGACGCAGGAGCGATCCATGGAACTGTGCTATGTCAGGAAGACAAGCCGCTAGTTTATATGGAAGATGTCGGACGACATAATGCAGTTGATAAAATTGCAGGATGGATGTTGGCTAATGGGATAACAGCGAATGATAAAATTCTTTATACGACTGGGCGCTTGACATCTGAAATGGTTATTAAAACTGCAAAGATGGGTATTCCAATTCTTGTTTCAAGATCAGGTTTTACCGCATGGGGCGTAGATCTAGCGCGCCAGGTCGGTCTCACATTGATCGGGCGTATGAGGGGTAAGCGATTTATTTGCCTTTCTGGGGAGCAGCGAATATTTTGGGATGCCGATCCAGAAACGGTACAAGAAGAAGACACCAAACACGTCCGTAAAGGGACACAAGCATGAAAATGCCTTTGGGCGTTATCCTGGCTGGTGGGCAGGCCCGCCGGATGGGGGGGGGAGATAAGGGGCGGTTGATGCTGGGCAAAACAAGCCTATTTAAGCGTGCTATTGAACGACTGGAAGATCAGGTTTCTGGTGTTGTGTTAAATGCAAATGGTCCCGCTGAACGATTTTCTGACTTTGGTCTACCTATCATCGCTGATAATATTCCTGGATTTCTGGGACCTCTTGCTGGTGTTCTTTCGGGTTTAGACTGGGCATACGACCAGCGAGTTGAATTAATTGTCACGGTTGCTGCAGATACTCCGTTCTTCCCTAGTAATCTGGTCTCGGAACTGTTAGATGTGGGCCAAGGTATGAGAGCACCTTTGGTTCTTGCTGCAACAAAAGACTCAGCAGGAAAAACATGGCGGCATCCTACATTTGGACTCTGGCCAGTATGTTTGCGGAATGATCTTAGAAAAAATCTAATAGCCGGTTTGCGTAAAGTCCTACTCTGGACAGAGCTACACGCAGGAAGGGACGCATTTTTTGAGGTAAACTCGTTTGACCCTTTTTTTAACGTTAATACGGTTGAGGATTTGAAAATCGCCCAGGAGTTTTTAGAGGAAGATGCATGAAGGTTTACGGTGTTACTGGTTGGAAAAATTCTGGAAAAACAGGATTAATGGAGCGTTTGGTCGTTGAAATAATTAACCGTGGTTTATCTGTATCAACAGTAAAACATGCCCATCACACCTTTGATATTGATAAACAAGGCAAAGATAGTGACCGTCATCGACAGGCTGGAGCTAAAGAAGTTCTTTTATCTTCCAGCAAAAGATTTGCCTTGATACATGAATTTCGCGATGAAAAAGAGCCTCCGCTTGCAAGGTTACTAGACAGACTTTCTCCCGTTGATCTTGTATTGATCGAAGGTTACAAATGGGATCAACACCCGAAAATAGAAGCACATCGAAAAGAAACGGGCCAGTCGATTAGAGCAGTTCATGATTCTACAATCCATGCTGTGGCTAGCAATGAAAATATGAAACTTGATAAGCCAGTATTCGACTTAGATGATACGCTTGCAATTGCGGATTTTATTCTGGTTGAAACAGGTTTTTGATGTTTGATACAATCATCGCCGTTGACTGGTCGGCCCGTGCCTCACCTTCGCCGGTAACTCCAGTGAAGGATGCTATTTTTTTATGTATTTTTAGGCTCTCCGAAGGAGAATCACGGCATCCGGAGTATTATCGCACACGATTTTCTGCTATGGATCGAATTCGCGAGATTTTAGAAGCAGAATTGAAAGTAGGTAGGCGCACATTGATTGGATTCGATTTCAATTTTGGATATCCAGCTGGTTTTGCAATGCAACTAACGGGTGAAGTCTCGGGCTTGGCGGTTTGGAGATGGATTTGTGAGCGGCTTGAAGATGACATCGATAACAAAAACAATCGATTTGAAGTGGCTGCCCAAGTCAATGCAATGTTTCCAGGTGTGGGGCCATTTTGGGGGTCACCTAATGGATTAGGTTTCGATGGATTGCCGCACAAGGGAACTGAACGTTATGGTCACGGTATTGGCGAGTTTCGTCAGACGGAAATTGCCTCTAAAACGGCGCAGAGCGCTTGGAAACTCTTTACAACAGGATCGGTTGGTTCACAGGCCCTTTTAGGGATATATCATCTTTACAGGCTCAAGAATTGGTTAGGGGAGCGTGGTTTGGTTTTTCCCTTGGAAACTGGATGTATTTTTACCGAACATTCAGTCGTTATTGCAGAGATTTACCCCTCCTTTTACAATTTTGAATACTTATTTCCTTTGCGAGAACAAGACCCCAAAGGGTTTTATCATATTGCAGATGCACGGCAGGTGCGGCAGGTCTGTGATTATTTTGCATGGCTGATGTATACCGAAAAAAAAATTGAATTTCTGTTTCCTGTAAAGACTGTTCCAAAAGATATTTTAATTGAAGAAGGTTGGATCCTCGCAGTACCATCTAATGGAATTACAGCATGATTGAGCCACCGGAGCTTCGTGATGATTGTTTTGTTTTACCCCCTGGATTTAATTGGATGCCGGTGCCGAAAGTATTTGAGCTTTTGGAAGCCTCATTAGATGTCCGAGTTAGATCATATTCTTGCTCATTAGCTGATGCATATGGCTGTATTTTGGCTGAACCGATTTTTGCAAAACGCTCCAACCCGCCCTATTCTAATTCTGCGATCGATGGCTACGGGTTTGCTGGAATTCAAAGCAAAAAATCTGGTTCTGTTTGTCTGAAACTTCTGAACGGGCGAGCGGCCGCCGGCCATCCGTTTAAAGAGCGGGTTCCGAGTGGGCATGCTTTGCGTGTTTTAACCGGAGCTATCTTGCCGGAGGGTGTAGACACCATCGTACTTCAAGAGGATGTAAACACCAATGGAGATGAGGTCGCTTTTCGCGGTCCTCTAAAAATTGGAAAGAATACTAGACTAGCTGGTGAAGATATTAAAGTTGGTCAACTTTTATTTGACAAAGGCCATATATTATCTCCGTCTGATCTTGCTGCTTTGGCATCGGTCGGTTTAGGGAAAGTAGATGTTTTTACCCCGCTGATAGTAGGCGTTTTATCAACAGGTGACGAACTTATTGAGGTGGGTTATGATCCTCAAAAAGGTCAAATTTATGATGCTAATCGCCAAATGTTGTTGGCACAGATACAGCGATCCGGATTTCAAATTGTAGATCTTGGAATAGTAAAAGACAATGCAGAACACATACGCGATATCTTAGATAAAGCTTCAAAGATCTGCGATGCAGTGGTCACAACCGGTGGCGCATCCTCAGGGGATGAAGATCATATGGCCGCCCTTTTGAGTAGCGAAGGCACACTTGATATTTGGCGGGTTGCGGTTAAGCCTGGAAGGCCTTTGGCAATGGGCCTTTGGAAAGGCCTACCGATCTTTGGCTTACCTGGTAATCCGGTGGCTGCATTTGTCTGTGCTTTAGTTTTCGCACAACCTGCGCTGCGCGTTCTAGCAGGTGGTAAATGGTCGCGACCCGAAGGCTACATGGTACCAGCGGCTTTTTCGAAATCAAAGAAGCCAGGGCGCCAGGAATATCTTCGCGCAAGATTGGCCAATGGAACAGTGGAGGCATTTAGTCCGGAAGGATCTGGGCGTGTTACTGGCCTTAGCTGGGCAACGGGGCTGGTGGAGTTACAGGAGCCTGCACAGTGCATCCAGCCAGGTGATCTCGTCCGCTACATTCCGTTTTCCGAATTTTGAACATTTTAGGCTCTTCTAGTCGAAAGTACCGGCGACGCGTCCGACAAGCATAAATGCAAGCGCTGTTCGCGTCTGCGAAAAAGCAGAGATCTCTGCATCTTTGGCGATCTTTTCAAAATTTGCGAAGACCTCGTCGAACGTTTTCAGAAAATGGTGGGCCGTATCTCGAAAAACTGGATCTTGCTTCATACGACCGTTGGTCAGAGCTAGTGAAGAACGGTCCCTAACACCACCAAGCAACGTAATTTTGCGGCCTCTTTCTCCTTTTGCAAACTGACGCCAAGCATCCGGGTGCACGATATCTGGTCTAAGATCATCCATGTAAATTCCATCTTGGCTGAGCAACGTCAATACATCCTGAGCCGCTTGGATTAAAATAGCTGTTTCACGATGTGTCAGCGCGCGTTTCAGCGCGGCGAACCCTTCCTCATCTTCAGCTGTTTCGGGGAAATTCAATGCGGCCACAAAATCATCTATAGATGGTGGTTCATCCAAGTCTTCCAAATGTGTGCCTAATTCTAGGGAAGGTTGGTCAGTTTTTACTTCTAGGTGATTCGACTTTTGGCGATTGCAGTTGGGACTTTGACGCTCAGTCAAACGCTCTGTGTTCATCATGGTCAAGCCATTTTGAATTTTACGCTGTGTTGCTGTTAATTCATCCAACCGGCGCAAGATAAAAGCCTCCGGTTTTGTCTGACTATGTAATTTTTGTTGATCGATGTAGGTTTTCCTAAGCGTCTCAACGGCCGTATGAATTAACCGCGTTTCTTCCTGCACTATCCGGGTCGTACGAATTATAATTAGACAAAGGCAGATCATTGCAAAAGGCACGAAAATAATTAGTAATTGGATCAGAAAGTTATCATATGTTTCGAGGCGCCTGGCCGAAAACAAATAAATAGAAAAAGCAATCCAACCAATCGCTAGTACAAGTCCCAAGATTTCGGGCAAATTTATCTTACTGCATTGATTTTTTAAAAAAGAATTTTTTTTTGAATTTTTGCTCAAGTCCAAATCCATTGATATCGTTACTCCCAAAAGGATAATGTTGGCTCTTAGCAGTACGTAATTGATACAACTTCGTAGGATTTTTCACCACCAGGTGCACTAACTTCAACACTGTCGCCTTCTTCTTTTCCGATTAGTGCTCGGGCGATTGGAGATTTTATATTCAAAAGCCCAGCTTCAATGTTAGCCTCATGCTCCCCGACTATTTGCCAGGTTTTTTCTTCGTCCGTGTCTTCATCCAATAGCGTAACGGTGGCTCCAAATTTGATAGCACCAGTAAGTGCTGTTGGATCAATGACCTCAGCACGCGATAAAACGCCCTCTAAATCTTTAATACGGCCTTCTATAAAGCTTTGCTTTTCGCGAGCAGAATGATACTCAGCGTTTTCTGACAAATCCCCGTGTTCTCGAGCCTCTGCAATCGCTTTGATGATAGCGGGGCGTTCAACGGATTTAAGTTGCTTAAGTTCTATTTCAAGGTCGGAATGCCCCGACATGGTCATTGGAATTTTTTCCATCGTATTTTCGCTTTTTAGTTTATTTCATCGGCCGGAGTGACTTTAAATTTATACCTTTTGTTGTATTTTCACGCTGAAGGCGATTGTTCTCCTTTGCAACCAAAAATGTCAAAAACAGTGAATGATTGAACAATTTAATTGTTTTGTACAGAAGCTGGTGCGCCTTTTGCCGCAAACTCGCACTTTAACGCCATCTGCGCATTGACGAAAACCTTTCCTGCGAGATAACGATATAGTAGAAATTGTTTGCGCTAAAAAGAGGAGCGCGTTATGGCTAGTATTGAACGCGAAGCAATGGAGTATGACGTGGTCATTGTGGGAGCTGGGCCATCAGGCCTTTCAGCCGCAATTCGCCTAAAGCAGCTCGATGCAGACCTCGACATCGTAGTCTTGGAAAAAGGCTCTGAGGTGGGTGCGCACATTCTCTCCGGTGCCGTACTTGATCCCAGCGGTCTCAACCGTCTGATCCCAAATTGGAAGGAAAAAGGTGCACCAATCCACGTAAAGGTAAAAGAAGATAATTTTTATATTCTTGGCGAAGCGGGAAAAATTCGCCTTCCCAATTGGCTCATGCCACCTCTCATGAATAATCACGGAAATTATATTGTTTCGATGGGTAATGTCTGCCGCTGGCTTGCGGAGCAAGCCGAGGAACTTGGCGTTGAAGTTTTCCCCGGGATGGCTTGCTCTGAGCTGGTCTTTGGAGAAAACGGAGAGGTCAAAGGTGTGGTTGCTGGCGAGTTTGGTAAAAATCCAGATGGCTCCATTTCTGATGGTTACGAATCTGGTATGGAACTGTATGGGAAGTATGTTTTTTTGTCGGAGGGTGTAAGAGGTTCTCTTTCAAAACAGGTCTTGAAAAAATACGAACTTGCAAAGTCTTGTGATCTACCGAAATTTGGCATTGGTATGAAAGAAATTTGGGAAATTGCGCCAGAAAAGCATAACGAGGGTGAGGTAACCCATACTATGGGTTGGCCACTTGGCTTTAAAAACACCGGTGGCTCTTTCATATATCACTTAGATAACCACCAGGTTTATGTGGGCTACATCGTTGATTTGAGCTATAAAAACCCATACCTTTATCCATATATGGAATTTCAAAGTTTTAAGCACCATCCGAAGATTGCGGAACTGCTTAAAGGAGGAAAGCGAGTTGCTTATGGTGCCCGTGCAGTCACGAAGGGAGGCTTTCAGTCAATACCTAAAGCGGCTTTCCCGGGTGGAGTATTGTTAGGTTGTTCGCTAGGCCTTGTGAATTTACCCCGCATTAAAGGTAACCACAATGCAATGCATTCTGGCATTGAAGCGGCCGAGACAGCATTTAAAGCGATGAAGGAGGGGCGGTCTTCTGACGTTTTACAAGAGTATGATGTTTCTCTACGAATTGGTCCGGTTGGTAGAGATCTCAAGAAAGTACGCAATGTAGCGCCGTTCGCAGGTCGATATGGTCCTCTCGGGGGGCTAGCATTTGGTGGATTCGACATGTGGTTCCAAACAATTTTTGGGTTTTCGCTTTTTGGGACTTTGAAGCACGGTAAATCTGATGCGGAGGCAACGGAGGTAGCTGCAAAACATACCCCAATTAATTATCAAAAGCCAGATGGAACGCTTAGTTTTGATCGCTTAACTAATGTTTCTTTCTCAATGACTAACCATGAGGAGGCGCAACCAACACATCTTCAGCTAGTTGATGGAAATATACCCATCGCCGTGAATTTACCAAAATATGAAGAGCCTGCGCAACGTTATTGCCCAGCCGGTGTTTATGAAGTTGTTCAAGAAGAGGGTAAAGAAGCTCGATTTGTGATAAATTTCCAAAACTGTGTGCATTGCAAAACATGTGACATAAAAGATCCAAGCCAAAATATCACCTGGGTTACGCCACAGGGCGGAGATGGCCCAAATTATCCTAACATGTAAAAGTTCCAATCTGTCTGCAAAATTCTTACATGAGCTGACATTGCTTTACTATCGATCAAACCTTATCTCTTGATCAAATCCTTAACGAAGAGAGTAATCGACATGCGCAAAATTCTGGCAGCTTTCCCGATTATCAGCCTTCTTTGGTCAATTGATGTGTCAGGTGCCGAACTTGCGGGGCCTTATTTGGCGGCGCGCCAAGCTAGTAATTTTGGTGATTTCGAGGCATCAGCGCGTTATAATTCCCGACTTATCGTAGGCGACCGAACTAACCGCCTAGCTATGGAAGACCTTGTCATTGCATATGTTGCTATGGGGCGTATGAATTCTGCTATAAATATTATCGAAGCGTTCCAGGGAGTTCGTTCAGGAAGTTATTTTATACATACCATAGGACTTACAAAGTCCATCTATGATGAGAATTTTGACACAGCACTAGAGTACCTTCAAAGTGAAGAGGCTGATAGGAGTTTTCTATTGACCGCTCTGACCAAGGCGTGGGTATTAGCGGGCAAAGGTGAGACTGAGGCCGCAATTAGCCAGTTTGATCAGCTTGAAGAGGACAAATCGCTTACAAGTTTTGCCGTTTATCACAAAGCTCTTCTTTATTTTTCTAAGGGTGATTACGCTTTTGCCGAAGTTACGCTGAAGAATTATTTTGATAATGGAGGTGCGGCTACAAATCGAATCCTCGTTCTTTTAATTAAGGCGCTAATCAATCTTAAAAAATTCGAAGAGGCGAACGATTATTTTATAGCATCGTTCGGGAAAAAAAACCCTGTCCAGTTCAGAGATATTTCTAGAGCGATTAAAGAACAAAAAAGCCTCGGAAAACCTTTGATCAAAGATGCAAGAACTGGTGTGGGAGAGGTGTTTTTGACAATTGCTCAAATTCTGAATGCGGAGAAAAGCGATGAAAATACTCTAGTCTTTGCGCGTGTAGCCGAGTTTTTGTTGAAAGACAGTCCCGAGGCTACGCTTTTATGTGCTGATATCCTTTCCAATTTTGAGCAGTATGATTTAGCAGTTCAGGCGTATGCAAAAATTCCAGTTAATAGTGCTTTGTTTCACACTGCAGAGATTGGCCGCGCGGAGGCTTTGTCGCACGCAGGTAACCGCGAAGAAGCAATAAATGTTTTGCTTAACCTAACACAAGTCCGCCCCAATTCTGTTGTAGCTTTCCAAGAACTCGGCAATGAATTAAGATATTTTGAACGTCACCAAGAAGCAGCTCAGGCCTACACAAGAGCCCTTGCTATTAGTGAAGATCAAAAAATGGAAAACTGGCTATTGCATTATTCGCGGGGTATGTCCTTCGAACGCTTGGACGAGTGGGAAAATGCTGAAGCTGACTTCCGTGCAGCATTGGAATTACAACCCAACCAACCCTATGTCTTGAACTACTTAGGTTACTCGCTGGTTGAAAAGAAAATGAAACTGGATGAAGCACTTGACATGATCAAACAAGCTGTTTCATTGCGTTCAGAGAGTGGTTATATCGTGGATAGCTACGGATGGGTTTTGTTTAGGCTGAAACGATACGATGAGGCGGTATTGCAGCTTGAGCGTGCGGCAGAACTTATGCCTATCGATCCAATTATTAATGATCATCTTGGTGACGGCTATTGGGCAGTTGGTCGCAAACGAGAAGCTATGTTCCAGTGGCGAAGAGCCCTTTCGTTCGACCCTGACGAAAAAGAAGAAATTCGCATTAAGAAAAAATTAGACGTAGGGCTTGATCAATTGCTGGTAGAAGAAGGTAATGATCCGCTTTTTGGCAATAAAAGCCCATGATTAAATTCTTTGCGCCAGCGAAAATAAATCTTTGTCTGCATGTAATAGGCAGAAGGTCTGATGGCTATCATATGCTTGATTCTATCGTTGCTCATGTTGATCAGGGGGATTGGATAACTGCAGAAGCGGCAGGCAATCTTTCTTTAAAGGTATCTGGTCCCTTCGCCTCAACCGTTCCGATAGATGAGAGCAACCTGGTTTTGAAAGCTGCACGTTTACTTTCGGTAGGCAGTGGAGCATCGCTTTCATTGGAGAAGAACCTTCCTCTCGCCTCTGGCATTGGCGGCGGTTCTAGTGATTGTGCGGCAACCTTGCGAGCTTTAAGTGATTTATGGAATGTACCGCTTCCAAATAATGAGGTGCTTTTCAAGCTTGGAGCTGATGTTCCAGTTTGCTTGTCGAAAGATTTAACCCGCATCCAAGGCGCTGGTGAGCAACTTACGCAACTTGGCCCACCCCCCATTTTAAGTTTACTTTTGATTAACCCGGGGATTGAATTATCAACACCGGAAGTTTTTGAGGCATTGAGTGAAAAATGTAATAAGCCCATTCTTGAAGAAATACCTCTTTCAAGGACAGCTGAGCCTTGGATCGATTGGCTATTAGCTCAGCGTAATGATCTTGAAAAACCCGCACTAACCCTGAAACCCATGGTCAAAGAAGTTCTCTCTGACTTGCGGCACCACTCGAAGGTTAAACTTGCAAGAATGTCTGGCTCTGGTGCGACTTGCTTTGGCCTTTTTTCCGAATGGTCGGAGGCCGTGGATGCAGAAGCGTATTTTCAGGTAAAACATCCTAGTTGGTGGGTCCGAGCAGCAAAGACCTGGTTTCCTAACATTAATTGAGTCGCTCTATGACATATGTGGAAAGGTCATACAAAAGATCACGTATTTTATGGTCTGGGAGCTCTTTAAGAGCATCTTGTGCTTGCCGTACCCAATTGAGTGCGTCCTTACGTGTCGCTTCAATAGCACCATGGGAATTAATTAGCTCCAAAGCTATTTCTAGATCGCAATCCTTTTGATCACCTTTTTCAATAGTTCGTAACCAAAATGCACGCTCCGTGTCGGTTGCCTTCATAATTGCCTTTATAAAAGGCAAAGTAAGTTTCCGTTCGCGGAAATCATCGCCAACATTTTTACCCGTTTTGTTACTATCTCCGATTACATCCAATAGATCATCGACAATTTGAAATGCTACACCAAGTGAATCTCCATATTTTTGAAGCGCGTTAATATGAGTTTGCGGGGCGCCAGCGATCACGCCTCCCACCTCTGTTGCAGCAGAAAAAAGTGCAGCAGTTTTTCCACGTACCACTTTTAGATAAGTATCCTCTGTTGTTCTAATGTCGCGCGAGGCAGTCAACTGTAATACTTCACCTTCTGAAATTGTTGCTGAAGCGTTGGCCAGTATATTTAAAACGCGAATTGAATTCGTTTCCACCATCAACTGGAAAGCACGAGAAAAGAGGTAATCTCCAACGAGGATTGAAGATTTGTTGTCCCATAAAAGATTAGCCGTTGGCCTTCCACGGCGCTGGCTACTTTCGTCTACAACATCGTCATGCAAAAGTGTGGCAGTATGAATGAATTCTACAGTAGCAGCAAGATGAATATGAAATTTACCTACGTAACCGCACATCGAAGCAGTTGCCAGGGTGAGCATCGGGCGAATGCGTTTGCCCCCAGCATCAATAAGATGAGATGTAACCTGTGGTATGCGTGGAGCATTTTCAGAAGTTATACGCTCTTGGATCAAGTTATCAACGCGCGTCATGTCCGCAGCAAGAATTCCTGCGAGCACATCGTGAGGGTTATTTGATAACTCTTTTTGCAAAATTGAACCTCTTGCACTTCTCGAATTTTTCCTGCACTTGGAATACAGCTTTTCTTATGGAAGAAATACTGCGCACAAATGACATCATTGTTTTTGCTCGCGACAAACCAATTTCCGCCATTTCCGGTATAGACGTGTTTGAATTAGACGTAAATATAAGCATGATGGAAGGATGTGTAGGCATATTGCCACATCGCTTGATGGTGCGTGAAGGTGATTTGGCTTGGGCCCAGAGTTTAATGTGCGATCACGGAGTTTCTTTGAATTAATGGATGATATATTAGTGACAACAACAGATCATTTCCTGGGCCGCAAACTTAAGATTTGCCAACCAGAAAGAGGATACCGCGCAGGTGTTGATCCAGTTCTCTTGGCTGCAGCTGTGCCCGCCGAAGCTAATGAGAGTGTTTTGGAATTAGGCTGTGGTGTGGGGGTTGCCTCTCTATGCCTTAAATCTCGCATCAGTGAGGTAGCGGTGACAGGGTTAGAAATCCTACCTAAATTGGTCCAGTTGGCAAGGCTGAATGCTGTCAGTAATGCATTGGATTTTAATGTTGTCGAGGGAAATATAGTTAACTTGCCTAGGGATCTTCTTGAAAAATCTTTTGATCATGTAATGGCCAACCCGCCTTATTTCCGTAGAGACAGCGGCATCCCAGGGAAAAACTGGATGAAAGAATTTGCACGAGTGGAAATCACACCTCTCAGAATTTGGACTGAAACAGCCTCTCGCAGGGTAAAACCGAAGGGATATGTGCATTTTATTCTCCGAACAGAGCGTCTTCCCGAATTGCTCGACTCACTACCCCACTACATGGGTAGTGTAGAGGTGACCCCGCTTGTTCCACGTGAGGGCTGTATGAGTGGATTAATGCTTCTTAAAGCACGTAAATCGGGTAGGGCATCGTTCAAGTTGAAACCACAAATAGTTATGCACCAGCACGGATCGCATGGCAGTGGCACAGACGGCTATACCCAACATATTTCAAGTGTTTTACGGGATGGTTCAGCCTTAATTTAAAAAAGACAAGTAAAGTGAAGTTGGTACTCAATGTTCGGCAATTATATACCGATTTTTAACACTTTTGCGCCTCCCGCGCGACAGGAACATTTTTCTATGGTGCCATTTTTGTGTTGAGAAGAGGGGATAGAAATAATTTTATCGGAATACGTTATAGAATTACGAAAGAAACATGAAGAACTTGCTGATAAGGTAGAACAAGCGCAAAAAACACTGAGAACCAAGGACATTACCATCGTTAAAATGAAAAAACAAAAACTCCGATTAAAAGAGGAAATATATTGACTATCATCTTGAAAAATTGGATGAGAACGCTTGTTTTTAGAGTAGTTTGTTATCCTTAAAACTAAGGATTGCGAAGGTTTAAGCTTTGATGAATTAAAGGTCGCGCCGACTCGACTATCTTGAAAACTCTATAGGGTCAAATAAATCCAAATTTCACCGTAAGGTCGCGCCGCGACTCAGTTTTGGTGACAATTCCACAATCCTTTCATTTTGCGCTAAAATACCATTTAATCTTTTGCAAATAATATTTGCTGCGGTTTGCCCAATTTCCCTTCGGCAGGCGTCCATAGTTGCTAATTCAACCGGTAAACCCTTTAACAATTCAACACCATTGAAGCCAGCGAGACCAATTTCTTTTGGTATATCAGCTCCTTGATCCATGAGATAAAGCAAACCACCTGCACTGATTATATCGTTAGAGTAATACAAAAAATCGAGATCGGGACTACGACTAAGCATGTCTCGCGTCATATCTTTTCCCTTTGAGAGGGTCGATCCGCCAGAATAAAATTCCTGGTCAGCAATTTCAAGGCCCGACTTCGCCAGGCTTTCTGTAAATCCTTCAAATCTTTTTCGTGCTCGGTGGTCCAGAGGCATTTTTGTACCCATGAATCCAATCTTCCTATAACCAGACTTGGCAATTGCCTCTGCCATTATTCGACCCGCTCTGCGATGCGAAATACCGACTGCACAATCCACTGGCTGTCCATCGATGTCCATGACTTCAATGACTGGAATACCGGAGGCAGAGAGCATTCTACGGGATGCATCGGAGTGCTCAAGGCCTGCTATTATAACGCCGGAAGGTCTCCAAGATAGCATCTGCAAGAGAACTTTTTCCTCTTTTTCTGGTAAATAATCGGTGATCCCGACAACTGCCTGTAGCTCAGAGCCTTCGAGCACATCATTGATCCCCATCATAACCTCTGGAAATACCATATTCGACATCGATGGAATTATTACTGCCACGAGGTTAACTCGCTGGCTCGCTAGAGCGCCAGCTATTTTGTTGGGTACGTAACCCAGATCTTTTGCAGCACTCAAAACTTTTTGGCGGGTCTTTTCAGACACATCTCCTCTGCCACGGAGTACTCGGCTAGCTGTCATTTCCGAGACTCCTGAGGCTTCTGCTACATCTCGCAAAGTTAACGTACGTCCTATACTTCGATCCATAAAAAAATGTCCAGTAATTTCCTTGATGTTAGTATCGTTATTTTGCTGACCCTGATCAAGTCTTGTTAAAGGCGCTTTTTTATTTGTAATGGTCTATAAAAAGATTTGGATCACGTCCAGCCGCAAGCCCATTCTAAAAATTAGTTTTATTCGTCATTGTTGCCTGGCTTACCTGGACAAAAAAGCACCCGCCTAAGAGGGTGTTGGGGCTGTAAACACAACAGCCTATTTGGTTTATTTTCCGGTGTTTTTCGGATATGGCTTTAAAATTCGATTGTTTAATATACAAATAGTGAAATCTCACCGCAAAAATGGCACGCTCTAAAATTAGCGGTTTCTTGAAGCGAGAAAATGGAAAATTTAGTTTTTTAAATAGTAAATCACAATTCGGCCATAATTGAAGTTTCACAGCGCTAGCCGTCAGTCTCAAAACTCATGTAGGGACAAAATGTGCGGTTACTTATAGCAATTCGTGCAATTTTTTCGTCATCTCTTGCAGTAGACTTTATCAGATTAAACTTAAAGAAAGCAATTTGTTTCGTTAATACCATTTTCCGTAGTTTTCGTATTCTTCATATTGACCGACATGTCAGAACGCTGATTTTTTAATTGTTGCTTGGCCATTATTACTGAAAATTAAAAAAGCAGAATTCAGAAACTAGGTGAATC
>MDTB01011532.1_pt1 | contig 50811 bp, 34 predicted proteins | sample 811161 | NCBI WGS metagenome assembly MDTB01 (sample SAMN05326650, study PRJNA326480) | marine metagenome | isolation source: seawater | place: Mediterranean Sea | collected 2009
CAATATGAACACCATGACACGACAACAAGTGTTGGATATGTATTTTATGGACGCCCGCCACAAGTTGATTGATCTGGCGGCGTTTCTGGATCGAGTGGATCGCGCACCTGGGGAAAATGACTTCCGGATGGACGCCCTCAGGGAAGCTGTAAAACATCTCGAGGCAAATGAAAAACATCGAGCAGCCAAGGTTCTGATGACTTTCAGCGATCCGACAAATGTCCCTATTCAAACAGCAACGACCAAAGCTGCTTGCGGAGCATGGCCCGGTAATACCCAAGGTTAAAATACGGAACAAAAGAAAACAAGATGCGTTATATCGAACCACATGGCCACATGGTCAGCCGAACCACCGACGATTACATAGCCATGGTCACCTCGGGTTGCCAGGCAGTTTGTGAGCCTGCATTCTGGGCCGGATTTGACCGAAGTTCAGCACAGGGTTTCTACGACTATTTTTGTCAATTGACCGAACATGAACCAAAGCGTGCAGCTAAGTTTAATTTACCTCACTATTCCTGGCTTTGCATCAATCCCAAAGAATCGGAAGATTTGAAACTCGCCGATGATGTTCTGTCGCTTATTCCAGACTTTATCAATAAGCCCAATGTGCTCGGCATTGGCGAAATCGGTCTGAACAAGAACAGTAAAAACGAACTGACTGTTCTGGAAAAACACATCCAGATCGCAGCCGAACATGATCAATTGATCCTGGTGCACACGCCTCATCTGGAAGACAAGTATAAAGGAACGCGGATGATCTTGGATGCCTTGAAGAATGACTCCCGCATTCGCCCCGAACGATGTGTCATTGATCATGTCGAGGAGCACACCATTGGGATGGTATTGGATGAAGGATTCTGGGCAGGAATGACATTATATCCTGAGTCCAAATGCAGCCACAGCAGGGCCATTGACATGCTGGAGAATTTTGGTACGAATCGCATCTGGATGAACAGTGCCTGCGATTGGGGAATCAGTCGCCCACTTGCCGTTCCACACGCGGCACTGGAAATGAGACAACGCGGACATCAAAATGATTGGATCGACAAAGTGACTTTCCAAAACCCAATTTCCTTCATGAGCCAGTCACCCAAATTCAAAATCAAAGGCTGATCCACCCTGCTCATTAAACTTGTTGCAACCCATGATTGAGCACATGATGTCAGCAACAAGGAGTTAAATACACAGATTATGAGACTGCAGCATGGGCTTCATCTTGCTTATTGTACGAATATTCACAGGGGAGAATCCTGGGAAGAGACATTTCAGAACCTCAAGCAGCATACGCTGGCTGTCCGCCAGAAAGTGGCGCCTGATGAACCTTATGCAATTGGCTTGAGGCTGGGGCAAGAGGCAGCTAAGGACCTGAGTCAACCGCAGAATCTGACCGCATTCAAAACCTGGCTTGAAAAAAACAACTGCTACGTTTTCACGATCAACGGATTTCCATTTGGCAAATTTCATGGCACGCGTGTCAAGGAGGATGTCTATCGCCCCGATTGGACGACGCAAGAAAGACTGACTTATACAAATTTACTGTTTGATATACTGGTCGAACTTGTCCCTGAAGACGTAGAAGGCAGCGTGAGCACTGTTCCTGTTTCATACAAGGAGTTCATCACGAACGACCGTCAAGTACGAGAAGCTCGCAAAAACATTTGGAAATGCATTGAGCACATTGAACAATTAAGTGCAAGAACGGGTAAAAAACTCCATCTGGGCCTTGAACCGGAACCTCTCTGTTATTTGGAAACCACGTCGGAAGCCGTTAAATTTTTCGACCAAATGCGACAGGATCGCAAAGGTGATTTACGCATTAACGAGCATTTGGGAGTGAATTACGACTGCTGTCATCTTGCCATCGAATACGAAAACCCACATGAAGCTCTGGGACGCCTGAAGGGGCACAAAATCAAAATCAGCAAGATCCATCTTAGTTCAGCACTCAAAGTGTATCCGACCTTGGAAGTCAGGGAAGCGCTGAAGGGTTTTTCAGATGACGTTTATTTTCATCAGGTTCTTGAGCGAAGAGTAGGAGGAGAAATCATTCGATACCGAGATCTTCCCGATGCATTGGCATCCAATCCAAATAGCCAACCTCATCTAGCGGAGGAATGGCGCATTCATTTTCACATACCCCTGCACCACCTCCCAACCGGACTATTTGACAGCACTGTTGACCACCTGCTTGGAACCCTTGATTTTCTCAAATCCAACCCGGGCATTTGCTCTCATCTTGAAATGGAGACCTACACTTGGGAAGTAATGCCGGACTCCATGAAGCAAAGGAGCGTCGTCGACCAACTGGTCAACGAATACATTTGGACAATGGAGCAAATGTCGCGCCACGGATTACTGGATGCGAAGTAGATTCAGACAAGATCCACGAAGTTCTTCAAAAGCTGAAGTCCCAATACCTGACTTTTTTCCGGATGAAACTGAGTCGCAAAGACACGGTCCTTCCAGACAGCCGATGAGAAATTCCTGCCGTAATGTGTCTGCCCAGCAACAATTGATTCGTCTTCAGGTTCAGGATGATAGCTGTGGACAAAATAGAAATGGCTGTTATCCGGAATACCCTTGAAAATGGGGCAATCAGGGTGATTGTATCTGACTTGATTCCAGCCTATCTGAGGCACTTTCAAACCGGGCCGTTCAGGAAAGCGCACAACAGACCCCTTGAATAAGCCAAAACCGGGCGATTTACTTTGGAACTCTTCACTGCGTTCAAATAAAATCTGATACCCTACACAGATTCCCAGAAACCATGCCCCTTCGTCAATGCGTCGGCGGGTTGCCTCCATTAAGGCCTGGCTCTTCAAGGCAATCGAACAATCATCAAAGGCACCTACGCCAGGAAGCACAATCCCCGGGCATTCATCCAATCCATCAGGCTCCGTAACCAAGCGAACCTCCACCCCAAGGTGGAGCAGGGCCTTGTGGACACTTCTTAAATTACCGGCGCCATAATCGATCAACGCAATCACGAGATCAATGTAAGCCCCACCGAGAGCAGAAGAAAGTTAAAACGTGTCGGAGTGGCAAAGACTCTTGGATTGCCAGTTTTTGATGATAGGTGTTATACCATCATCATGTTCCGATTCATGAACCATGTTCGAGTATGGCAATGGCTGCTGGCCAGTTTCTTGATTCAGATCGCTGGACTTTTTTCCATCCAGTCAGCCACAGCGTCACGTCCTTTGAAACCCAATTTCATTGTCATCTTTTGCGATGACCTTGGATATGGTGATATTGGTCCATTTGGTTCGAAAGCAAATCGCACCCCTCATCTCGATCGCATGGCAGAGGAAGGGCTTCGCCTTACCAGTTTTTATGTGACTTGCAGCGTGTGTACGCCTTCAAGATCAAGTCTGATGACCGGCTGTTATTCACAACGGGTTGACATGCACGTCAATGACCGAAATCTATGCGTTCTTTTCCCTGGTGACAAAAAAGGATTGAATCCCTCGGAAAGAACCATCGCAGAAGTCTTGAAAAACCAAGGCTATGCCACGGCGTGCATTGGAAAATGGCACATGGGCGATCAACCGGAATTTCTGCCTACGCGACAAGGGTTTGATACCTACTTTGGCATTCCATACAGCAACGACATGAAAGGCAGGAAGGATGGCTCGCGTCCACCACTGCCTTTGATGCGAAATGAACGGGTCATAGAAGCGCCTGTTGATCAGACAAGACTGACAGAGCGCTACACGCAGGAGACCATTCGCTTTATCCAACAGCATCAGAGGGACCCTTTCTTTATTTACCTGCCTCACACCTTTCCACACGTACCACTTTTTGCAGGCGCGCAACATAAAGGCAAATCAAAGAACGGCCTTTATGGAGATGTCATCGAGGAACTGGATAGCTCGACTGGCGCCATACTCAATACTCTGAGAAAACTGGGGCTTGATCGGAGAACCATGGTAATCTTCACCTCAGATAACGGTGCAACCGGCGGCAAAGGCAGGAGCAATGGACCTTTGAGAGGCACAAAAGGAACAACATGGGATGGCGGCATGCGGGAACCATTTGTGGCATGGTGGCCAGGGCAAATCCCATCATCAAGCACCTCGGACGCGTTAACCTCCACGATCGACCTGCTCCCTACGCTAGCCCATCTTGCTGACGCAGGTATACCAACAGACCACACCCTGGATGGATTAAATATCTGGCCGATACTCAACCGCCCCGCTCAAGCAACTTCTCCACACGACTACTTTTATTATTACCAGATGCAGCAATTGCAAGCACTTCGTGATGAACGCTGGAAACTGCATTTACCGCTGGTTCCCAAACTACGCAACTGGGGAAAACCTGAGGCCGAGTCACCCTTGATGTTATTTGACCTGCAGGCGGATATTGCTGAATCCAGCAACGTAGCAAATGAACATCCGGATATCGTGGAGCGAATGCTGAAACAGGCACAGCTGATAAGGCATGAACTTGGTGACATTGATATTCCCGCTCTTGGACGACGAGCTTCCGGCTGGAATGAGAATCCTGAATTTTTGAGAATGGGAAAACGTTAAGGTTGAAGCCAGCGATAGGTCACACTGCGAAACCGCTTGTCGGACTTTCCGTTCCAATCCTTACAATCTTTTCCGTTGGATCGCCGACCTCCGTCGTCACTCAGCACAAGCAATTCCTGCAGGCCTGTATCGGGAAATATAACCACCGATTCAGGGTCAATGGATCGCAGTTCAGGGGTATGCAACTGGGTTACGTCGTTACCTTGTTCATCCCAAATATAGATGGCAGGACCAAGGTCGTCTCTGTCCGTATCTGCCACAAAGATGATATGACCGCCAAAGTTATCCGCTCCCCGAATGGTACGTCCCTGAAGATCTAATAATTGGTATTTTCCAAAACGAGGCCTGTCACCTGCCACTACATCACCAGGATTGATCATCGGTATCAGCAGGGCCCTGGCTCCTATACGAGGGCCTCGAAAGCACAACCACAAAACACCATCAGAACCACTACAAAGACCTTCAATATTGAATCCCTCGGGGTCACTCCCCGCTTCTCCAGCACTTTGCTTGAGCCCCAGCTCATCGAAGGCATCGTGATTTTCCAGGTCATCCATCAAATCTTCATAAACATCACCCAGAGGCTTGAGATCGAATACACCACTTTCCGATCGTAAACGAAGTGCCAATAATTTCCTGCGCTCCTTCTGTTTTTTACCATCCCGGTCACGCGAATGAGAACCAAGGACAAAAAGGTAATCCTTCACGAGGGCGAGAGCTTCCAGATCACCTTCTTCCTTTTTTTTCAACTCAAGGGGCTTCCTCAAATTGATTGATTGAATGGGTTCACCCGGGTCATGGCGCTTGTAAATCAACAAATGACTCGTCTCATCATTGACCACGGCAAAGTGATCTTTATCGAGAGCAGCACCTCCTGAACCGTCACAGGAACCTCTGAAATAAGCGGTGTGCTGCATGAAATAATCGACTATCAAAAGAGGTGATTTGTCATCCGGTTTCCCTGGAGGCGATGGCCTTTTCTGATCGCCGGAAGATGTCACACTGGCTACACCACATCCTGTCAGCAAGGGCATCAATCCCATGAGGAAAAGAATCCCCCTGAGGGTCTGTATGCAGCTTTGCTTATTCATTCTTGATTGAGTGTACTTTTCACGAGCAAAGGGTGTAAGAACAAAATAATTCCACGACTTTCAGGGAATGACAATGAGGTATTTCTTCAGAAAAGACTTCACGAGATTCAGTCGATGACCATCATAAAACAAAGCCCCCCCATGAGCCGCACCGTGAATCACCTCCATGGTGACGACAGCGCCCGCTTGCTGATACACCCCAACAAGCTCGTGCGATTGATTGATGGGCATTTGAGGGTCCTGATCACCGTGTATCAATAACAGCGGTGGATCTGAGGACTCGACATGAAATACAGGACTGGCAAGTTCAGCTAATGAAACATCATCTTCAGGCTGCGATCCAAGCAAAAGTTGGAGGGCTGGGATTCTAACGCTCAGGCCATGCGGTGTTGATTGCGAGAGAATGGAGGTAAGATTGGATGCACCGTAAAACGAAACAATAGCCTGCACATCTGAGGAAGCATCGGGATGTTCACCCAAATCACCTTCCAGTAATGCATGGCCATTGGTCACCCCCACCAGAGCGGCCAGATGCCCTCCTGCGGATGCACCTGCGATGATGATTGTCTCCGTATTGATTCCAAGCCGTTTACTGTTTGCCCGCAAGTATCGAATCGCAGCCTTGATGTCATGAACATTGGCTGGAAATCGAGCTTCGGGGGTCAATCGATAATCAACACTGGCAATTGAAAAACCATCCTTGACGAGAGACTTCAGTGGCATGCTGGATTTGTTACCCGCGCGCCATGCACCTCCGTGAACCCAGACTATCAATGGCTTTTTATTGGAGGTATTGGAGCCATATAGATCCAATTTCAGAAAGTGGTCACCAACTTGGGCATAAGTGAGGTCCTGTTGCATCTTGGTATTTGATGGAGCACCCTGCATATGCAGAGGAATGGAAACGATGATGATGCACAACCACGCGACACTCCATCGTTGAAGTGTCTTCCTTGTCGTTGGTGGCACATGATTCATGTTACAATTGAAACGTGAACCCGCTCAGTCTTCAAGGAATTCATCAGGCCAAGGATAAGTTCCTGGCTTGGGAACGATTCGAATCAATGGGGTTTCGCAGGGAAGCAACTCCGGGACACCTTCCTGAGAACTATACATCACCTTGAATCGATCGCAGTATGGCTTCCACAAATCATTAACCTGGTTAGTGGTCTTGTTTAAGCCTCGTGCATGCGCATCGATGGCGACGACTTCGGAGTTGGAGGATGTGCGTGGAGAGGTAGAGGGATTGATTCACTGGGAGGATGCATTGGAAGGACATAAATCCATTATTTCGCATGAGGCACATTGCGGACTTCGGGCAGCACATCGGCGTCGGCCATGCCAGATCAGCCAGTGACTGAACATTGTCCAATGATGCGATGGCACTAATTTCTGTAAATCCTGTTCAACCTTCTCTGCCGAATTTGCCTTGGAAAACCTGAGACGTTCCGACAGTCGCTTCACATGTGTGTCCACAACGATACCCACCTGTATCTCAAATGCATTTCCCAGAACAACATTGGCGGTCTTGCGACCAACGCCGCCCAACTTTACAAGTTCTTCCATGGTTTCAGGAACTTGTCCCCGATGATCTTCAACCAGTTTTTGAGAACATAAACGGATATTCCTGGCCTTGCTTCGAAACAATCCTATGCGCCGAATATCATTCTCCAATGCTTCCTGGCTGGCAACAGCATAATCCTGGGCTGTCTTGTATTTTTCAAACAGATCGCTGGTTACGATGTTTACCTGCTTGTCGGTGCATTGTGCGGATAAAATAGTGGCGATAAGCAACTCCAGAGGATTCTTGTAAACAAGCTCACAATGGGCATCAGGATAGGTTTTCTTGAGTGCCCGGATCACCAGTTGCATGCGATCTTTCTTGGATTGAAGAGACTCTCTGGGCATGAGTTAGATATGAGATAGGCGAATATCAGGAAAGGCAAAGGATGGTTCAGAGCCAGAAGGAAAATATAAAAAGATCCTGATTCTATGCTTCCCCATGAACCGATGAGCACACCTTCATGGATGAAGCATCTTCAGGTTCATCAGCAACCTCGGGGTATTCAAACACGCGGCCTTCGAAGTTACGGATCACCACTCGTTCGTTGTTATGACTCAGGATATATTCCGGATTGATCGGCACCTTGCCACCGCCACCGGGAGCGTCGATTACATATTGCGGCACCGCATAGCCTGTTGTGTGGCCACGCAATCCACGCATGATCTCCAGACCTTTTCGAACGCTGGTACGAAGATGGGCTGAACCCGAAATCAAATCACACTGATAAAGGTAGTAGGGACGCACGCGGCACATCAGTAATTTGTGAATCAACGCTTTCATGACAGGTACTGAATCGTTCACCCCTCTGAGGAGCACAGACTGATTGCCCAGCGGGATCCCGGCATCCGCTAAGCGACCCAAAGCTTCTTTGACTTCAGTCGTTAACTCTCGGGGATGATTCGCATGCACACTCATGAACAGGGGGTGAAACTGTTTGAGCATCTCGCAAAGGTCGGAAGTGATGCGCTGAGGCAGGAAAATAGGAATTCGACTGCCAATACGAATGAATTCTACGTGGGGAATATCCCTCAGCGCCTTCAACAAACCCTCAAGCTTCGAGTCACTCAAGAGGAGTGGATCACCGCCACTGAACAAAACGTCGCGGACCTCTGGATGCTTTCGAATATAATCCAGCTGCTCCTGATAATCAGGTTGGAACCCATAGCCTGAAGCATTGCTCACCAGACGAGAACGAGTACAGTAACGACAATAAGCCGCACAACGATCCGTCACCAGAAAAAGCACACGATCAGGATATCGATGCACCAAGCCGGGAACGGGAGAATGCTCGTCTTCTCCACATGGATCACTCATGTCCCAAGCAGAACTGACAGTCTCCTCAACGCGGGGTACTACTTGTCGCCGAATGGGGCAAATTGGATCTTCGCGATGGATCAGATTGGAAAAATAAGGCGTGATTCCCAAAGAAAGTTTGGTATTGGCCAGCTCTGCCCCTTGAATCTCTTCATCTGACAAATCCGGAACCACAGACTCCAACTGGTCAAGGTTGTTAATGCGGTTTTTAAGCTGCCATCTCCAATCCTGCCAATCGGAATCAGACACAGCATGCCAAGGGCCACGTCCTCCGGAAGTGAACCGCTTGTGCGATGAGAGAAGCTCCGAAACCTGAGCAGGATCTTGGTAGGGGTACGTTTCGTTAGCCATTGTTGGTCAAATATAAAGTTCTATCGCCCCCTGTCAAGGAACCGCAAGTCACTGATTGACGCAAAAAACAATTGATACCACTTGAAATGACTACTCCAGGGCTTATCGAGTCGTGGATTAGTCATTTCAATCTACAAGACTCACCTCCGTAAATGGTATCGTTCAAAAATTCATATGGATAATTGCCAGCTATTGCATCCAACATCCATCGGGAAGTGCGGCTATTGAACGCGCAACCAATGTATTTTAATGGAATGTGAAATTGAGAGTCTGCGCCATGGAAAGCTTAGCCACCGATGAAGCTCATGGTGCGGTCAGGCTGAATGAAATCCTCATGGCCAATTTTATGCCCAGATTCCTTTCCCCAAACAACCGTTTTTAATTGGTCGATGATTGCCTGGTCTGCCGACCCAGCTCTCAAATGAGCTTTAAAATCGTGCTCATGATGGCTGAAAAGGCAGGTTCTCAGTTGGCCATCCGCAGTGAGGCGAAGTCGATTACATTGTTGGCAGAAAGGTTCGGACACAGATGCAATGATCCCCACTTCGCCTTGTCCATCTTTGTGCTTCCAACGCTTGGCAGTTTCGGATGGATTGGAAGGAGGAACCTGTTCGATATCAAAGCTTGATTGTATGCGTTCAATCATTTCCCTCCCTGTAATCACCATTGTTTTTTGCCAGGCTTTGGCATGATCAAGGGGCATATACTCGATGAAACGCATGCTGATCTGGCGATTTTTCCCAAATTGAACAAGATCTTCGAGCTCGTGATCGTTTAGATTACGAATAATGACTGCGTTGACCTTGACGGGATCAAACCCAAGCTGTTTGGCAAGATCAATACTGTCCAAAACATCCTGCAAGCCTTTTCTGCCGGTCATTTTTTCGAAATTATCAGCATCAAGTGAATCCAGGCTGAAGGTCATGCGAGACAAACCGGCGTCCTTCAACTGCTGAGCATATCTGCGAAAGAGGAAGCCGTTGCTTGTCAATGCTACATCTTTGATTCCGGGGATAGCCCGGATGTTAGAAATAAGATCGGCAATACCAGACCTCAGGAGGGGTTCACCACCTGTAATACGAATCTTTTCAATTCCCAGACCAGCTGCAATACGAGCGAATCGTTCAATTTCTTCGAAAGTCAGGATATCTTTTTTCGGTTTCCAAGGGTAACGAATAAGCCGCTTGGCTGTTTTGGAGCCAGCGTCTTCTTGCTGGTGACGATAAAAATTGGAAGCCTCTTCGGTGTCAGGAAGGCAATATAGGCAGCGAAAATTGCATCGATCAGTCACGCTGATCCGAAGATCACCCATGATCCTTCCAAAGGAATCCTGAAGCCCTACTGCATTGACTGGGCTACCCATGCGTTTCTTTTCCAGGAGAATTAAGGCTGTTCCGAAGGAATAACCTGAACGCCACCCTCCTGATTTAATTCTACATTGAGGTCGAAATTAGGTTTGTTTTCCCTACGTTTGAAGCCTCGCTTGAGCAAGGTCGCTCCTTTCGGAGTGGAGCCGGCTCCCATGATTCCTTTACGAATCCACTCAATACGACGGGCAATCGAAAGCTCGTCTTTGAGTTTGCGAATCTGTTCACGCATTACGGCCAGATCATTGAATTGACGTTCCAGATCAGCTTTCTCGGCCTGCATGCGCTTCAGTTCTTTGAGAAGGAACTCCCGATCACCCTCCGAGGAAGCCAGTTTTCTTTGGGTCTCAAGAATTTGGCCTTCAAGCGTTTCCATGTTGCTGTTCAGTTCAGTCATTTGCCCTGTGAGCGCATCCCGTTCAGTGGATAATTCCGTGATGCGCTTATCTTGATCGGCAATTGTTTTTTTCGCTTCATTGGCTTCGGTCGTAACCGCAACTACCGTGTTTTGAGCCTGTTCCAGCTCTCCAGTGATGGATTTATAACGGTTCTCCAAGCTCTGGAGTGCTTCTGATTTCGTGTCCAATTCAGCTTTGAGAACCTTGTTGTTTTGAGTTTGAGTGGAAAGCTTCTCCTGCGCTTCGGTAAGGCTGGATTCGACAACTTTAATCTTGTCCTCCTTGGCCTGTTCCACTTTGTTCGCTTGAAGATGGCGGACTACGAGCCCAACTAACAGCAGGGCACAGACAATTCCAAGAAGGATCGTAATCTTGCTTGTGTTATTCATTTCTTATAACATGGTGGCTGAAACTTGTTTTGGCAAGCCTTCAGAAGGGATGCTTCGATGATAGTTTTCTGCTCCTTGATATCAACAAGTTGCAACGACTGGTTTTGTAAAACCGAGTGAGGTCCTTGAATTGTTGCAGACACTGTTTAAATTGATCATATGGAGTATCCAGAATCCATTCCGGTGATGATGTTGCCAAACACTACATTGTTTCCAAAAACCATGTTACCTCTTTTCATTTTTGAGCCGAGGTATTGCAGCATGCTGCATCGAAGTCTCCAAAGCCATCGATTAATGGCAATTTCGATGCGGAAACCTCAGACGGCACGCGAAGTTCCTCACAAAACGGCAGGGTTAGGCATGATCAGGGCAGCAGTCAAACACGCGGACGGCAGTTCACACATTATTCTGCAGGGAATGTCACGTATCCGGCTCAATAAGGCGACCGCCTACAAACCATTCCGTATACATGATTTCGATTTGCTTGAAACAAAACGCAGGAGCGAGAAACGCATCCTGTCACTGAAGCAAAAGTTGGTGGATCTTATCTCGATGCATTTGGAACAGGACAAAGGCATGCTGCAAAAATTTCAATCCTGTTTCCCTGAGTGTGGGGCTGAATCATCAGGTGCAGGAGATCATTTACCTGTTGAGGAAGCACTCCTGAAGATGATCCAATTGCAGGAGATCGAGCATCTGGCAGACCTCGTATCATGCACGTTCATCAGCAAACCGCAAGCCAGGCAACTCATCCTTGAAGAAGCAGACCTGGAGTCCAGATTAACACATTTGATAGCCTTTCTTATGGGTGAAATATTTTGCCGCAAACGTAAGGACCCCTCATGACTCCCTCCAAGCTCAATGAAAAGGAACTGAATCAGGCAGATCGTAAGAAGATCATGTCAGCCCTGTTTCAGGATTTCGTAATTCAACATGGTCAAACGGCCCTGGTAATGCTCGGGCGCATGCCCGGCACAGATGGTCAGCTGATGACAGATCCCGATCCAGAGGCTGCTAAAACGTTGATTGATCAACTGGAAATGTTACGCGATAAGACTCGCGGCAACTTGATACCAGAAGAACGCGACTTGTTGGACAGAAGTATTGCCGTACTCCAGAAAGATTTCGCCAGAACAATGGAATCCATGACGGAGGCAGGATCTCAGGAGCCTATCAAGGGTTGATGCGATTGTAGCAGAACGCCGACTGCCTGATGAAACGCTGGTTTCAAATTTGATGAGTAGACGCCCTTCATGACAATGGATCTAATACGAAAGGCTCAAAGAAGGTTATTTAGTGCCCGCCTTTGCTTGACCTGAGAAGCATGGTTTCCTAGATGTATTGGTAATGTTGACACGTCGATTATGGATCTTCGCGCTTATTGCATTGGCTCTTCCTTCAATAGCCAATGCAGAACTGGAGCGATTGAACAGCGTAGCCGCAATTGTTGGGGATACCCCGATTACATTGAATGACGTGAAAACGCAGACTGCTCCTGTAGAACAAGTGCTCTACCAGCAATACGGATCCGATCCTGCGGCATTCAGGCAGCGCATTCTGGAGGTCAGGCAACGGGCACTTGAATCCCTCATTGAACGTCACCTCATCCTCACGAACTTTGAGAAACAAGGCTATGTTCTACCTGAGAAAATCATTGATGAGCGAGTGCAGGAACGCATTCGCTCGGATTTTGGAGACCGCTTAACATTAACGAAAACCCTTCAGGCTCAAGGCATTACATATGAGTCATTCCGTAAGGAGATCAAAGAACAAGTCATTGTTGATTTTCTGTCTTCGAAAAATATTTCATCGATCTCGCTGGTCTCACCTTTTGAAGTTGAGAAATATTACAATGCAAATCAGGATAAATTTCAGCAGGATGAGCGCATTAGATTGAGCATGATATACATTGCTACAACAGAAGGGGACGCTGATTTTTCCTGCAAAATGCTGGAAGATATTCGCCGTAAGGTAGTTCAGGGAGGAGATTTCTCCGACCTGGCACGAATCTACCATCAAGGTAGTCAGCGAGCTAAAGGCGGTGACTGGGGTTGGGTAGACAGAAGTGTTTTACGAGAGGATTTATCGAACCTTGCATTTACTCTGAATGAAGGTCAGATGAGTGAAGTAATTCGCAAAGATGAAGGGTGCTACCTGATCCTTGTTGAGGAACGCCAAGCACCCAAACCCAAGCCACTGAAATCCATACGTGAAGAAATTGAAAAAGCCTTGCTCGCAGAGGAACGTAACCGCCTCAAGGCTGAGTGGATCGATCGACTGAAAGAGGATTCCTTTGTGAGGTACTTCTGATGCCTGAGTGCATCAGAAATAAAGAATTAACTGAGCCTCAAAAAACAAGCTGCGTTCTCTATTGAGCGATGCGTCTTGCTCTTCTGAGAGATCCAGAAAATCAAGCAAGTCAGTCAAGGAAAGTGTATCAAAGCCCTTTCAACCCTGATATTCACTATCGCAGCAATTCAGAGCGCAGGAAATTCTACCCCAAATGTAAGCAAGGGAATTGCTGCATGATTTGAACGGCCTGTATCTGCGAAGGTGGTTTCAGGTGTTGACTCACCTTGATGCGACCTCATCAGGAATATACGAACCCACTTTGGAAATGCTGATTTTTACTTTGCTTGATCATCACAATGCTATTTACCTTCAGATTGAAGTCTCCGCCTCGATAAAAACTGCTGATGCAGGTGGCACATCCAGCTATGATAAAGAAGATGTCATATTGCGATCCGAATCTGGAATATAAACGAACCGGCTCCTCAAGCTCTTTTCAAAACGGCAACCATCAGGTTGCCGTTTTTTATTTCTGTGCTGCTATGGTTGACTTTTGAAGCTAATTCCCCCAAAGAAAAGGAATGCATTTTTACCTTAACAAGAGAAAAGCCATTTTTGCAGGTGTGTTTATTCTCCTTTTGCACTCGTTTGATGAGGGATCACTGTTGGCTGATGCTCCATTAGTGGCTGGATATGAACGCCTCAAACAGGATGACCAATCCACCTCTATCGAGCGAGGTGAACTTCTACTGGGCGAATTAAACTGCACATCCTGTCATGAGGCAGATGCAAGCATCACTGCCCGAATCTGGCCACGCACTGCTCCGGATCTGAGCACAGCAGGAGCCCGTCTGACGCCTCATTATCTACAATCTTATTTATCAGATCCTCAGTCCAAGAAGAGCGGCGTAACCATGCCGAATATATTTCATGCGTCTGAAGCGGCCGCCAAGGATGGTGCTATCGATTTCCTTGTACATTTCCTCGCAGCCCAAGGCGGAGGCTTGAAACCAAATCGCATGGGAGGGTCCGATTCCTTGGTCGAACAAGGGCGCAAACTTTTTCATGGGATTGGCTGTGTCGCTTGTCACGGACCTGAAGAAGCTGCAAACGACGGAATGCGTTACCAGTCTTTGGATTCCTTAGCTGAAAAAACGACTCTTGATGCGCTCGTTGAATTTTTAAAAAATCCCCATGCAACACGGCCATCAGGTCGCATGCCTGATTTACGATTGGATGCGTCAGAAGCTCGTGCGATCGGAGCGTATTTGTTGAGGGATCAGTTGAGCAACCCTCAGTCGGTAAATGCGGACCCCGGGGAAGAGCCTGGCATCGCCTTCGAATATTATGAGTTAGATAATCTTCGATCATTACCAGACTTCGCCAATCTAGAACCCAAATTTCAGGGAGAGCTGGATTCAATTTCTCTTAATCTGCCTCAAAAGGGCAGGAACTCTAATTTTGCGGTAAGGTATTTCGGTCATATAAAAATACCTGCAGCAGGGAAATATCGCTTTGGAACGGCGTCTGATGACGGTTCAGCCATTTTGATCAACGGCGATACCGTTGTGGATAACGACGGTATTCATGGTCGCAAGCTGCGCGTGGGGGAAGTAGAGCTAAGCGCTGGCAATCATGATTTTGAAGTTCACTTTTTCAACGGAGGTGGGGGAGGCGAACTCAGGGTCTTTTGGGCGGGCCCCGGCATCGAAGGCCGACGCGGCAGCCCCATTCCAAAGGATGCACTCGTCCGAAATACAGGCAAACCAATGATTCCTCTTGGCACGCAGCCATTCACACTGGACTCACAAAAAGCGCGTATGGGTGCACAAATGTTCACGGCATTAAGGTGTGTTTCATGTCACCCCATGAATGACTGGAAGCCCATGCGCCCATCCACGCCATTGAACGATCTCAATTTGAATAATGCTGAGGGCTGTTTGGGCGATTCAATCCGCCGCGGAGCCCCGGATTATGAATTATCGGATAATCAACGTTCTGACATCATGGCTGCATTGAAGTCATATGAAAAACCGGTGCTCCCTTTGTCATCTGCAGAAACCGTTCAAAGAACTCTCGCTTCTTTTAATTGCTACGCCTGTCACGAGCGCGATGGAATAGGTGGACCGTCAGATGAGGTTGCGTCGAAATATTTCAATACCGCCATCGAGATTGATCTTGGTGAAGAGGGTAAGATACCACCTTCTCTCAATCATGTCGGTGCCAAGTTAAAACCTGAGGCAATGGCAAGTATCCTGACTTCAGACAAATTTCATGTTCGTCATTACATGGCAACGAGAATGCCAGCCTTCCCTGAGCCCGTTGCCCAATCCTTCGTAAAAGCGGTTGGAGAGGTGGATGATCAGCCCGCATTTGCCAAAGAGTCCGATTTTTCCGAGGAAGCAGCGGGGATAGGCCAGAAATTCATCGGAGTCACTGGCCTTGCGTGCATCACTTGCCATCGAGTGGCTGGACAAGATTCACTGGCAATTCAAGGCATTGACTTATCGAGTGTTTATGACCGTATTCAACCGGGCTGGTTCAAAGCCTTCCTTTTGGATCCAGCTTCATTCAAGAAGGATACCCGCATGCCTCAATTTTGGCCTGAGGGGAAGTCCGCCTTCCAAGATATTCTAGACGGTGATGCAGAGAAACAGATTGATTCGATCTGGTCTTATCTCTCACTCAAAAACTCAATGCCATTTCCGGTAGGGATCGTACCCAAGGGCGCGATTGCAATGGAATTAGTTCCTGCGGATAAACCGATTGTGCATCGTACGTTCATGAAAGACGTCGGTCCCCGTACCGTATTAACGGGCTTTCCTGAAAAATTGAATGTCGCCTATGACTTTAACGTCGTCCGCATGGCAAAAGTATGGCGTGGTCGTTTCTTCGATCATTCAGGGGTTCAGAGTGGCCGTACGGATACGTTTCTGGATGCATTAGGAACAGACGTTCTGGAATTGCCCAGCGGCCCAGCATTCGCCTTTCTGGATGCTCCTCAGACTGCTTGGCCTCAACCTGAATTGACAAGTAGAAATATAGGGGGGCAATTCAAGGGTTATTCTCTGGATCAGGAAACCGATCGCCCCATATTCAAGTATCAGCTTGAAACGGCCAGTATTGAAGAAGCACCTGCGCCAGTGATTCAACCAGGAGGGGCAATCCTGAGGCGTATCTTCAAGATAAAAGCAGATAGCGCATCCAATGGCCTGCATTTTCTTGCGGCTGAGGGAGACGAAGTGGAGCAATTGTCCAACGACCGATTTCGAGTGGGTGACAATTATGAAGTTCAGATCAAAGGTTCCTTTCCATTGAAACCCATCATTCGAGTTCAGGGAGAGAAAACCCAGATATTGATCCCTGTTCCATTGGATCAAGGCGAAGCGTCAGTGGAACAATTCATTGAATGGTAAAAGGGAAAACAACATGCAAAAATCAAAACCAGCTTTAAATACGAAGACGATTATGGGAACTCATTGGAAGCCTGGATTGACAGGTAAATTAGGAGCACTTGTGCTTGCCGGTCTATTCGCGCTTAGCTTTACCCAAGAGGCCGAGGAATCCGATTATTATCAAATCGAGACCTTTTCTACGGAAGAGCTGCCAATGGAGGTAGGAGCGATGACATTGATGTCAGATGGAAACCTACTTGTTGGCACACGCCGAGGGGATGTCTATGTGCTTGAAAATCCATACGGGGATCCAGCTTCCGCAGTCTTTCGACCATGGGCCAGAGGACTTGCACAGCCATTGGGATTCCTTGAGCACAACGGATGGATCTACACCGCACAACGTGGAGAACTGACACGCATCAAGGACAGCAATGGCGATGGGAAGGCGGACATCTTTGAAACAGTGTGCGATGCATGGGACATATCCGGCAACTACCATGAATACAACTTTGGTCCAAGAATGGACAAAGAAGGATTTATGTGGATCACTCTCAATAAACCCTTTGGTGGACAACCTTATGCTGACCCTGAAGTCAAACAGGCACATTGGCGTGGTTGGGCTGTAAGAGTCAATCCAGAGACAGGTGAAATGTTTCCGATGGCGGCAGGGCTCAGATCTCCGGCCGGAGTAGAAGACAGCCCTTGGGGAGATATTTTTTACACGGATAACCAAGGCGAATGGTGCAACGCCTCCAAATTGTCACATTTGGAATTCGGTGATTACCATGGACACCCTTGGGGGCTACCTACTCAAAAACTTGCTGGGGCTCCTTTCGAAACGATGCCTCAGCCCATCTCTGGAACGTTCATGAAGGACATGCACCAACAAATCCCTCAATTCAAAATGCCTGCGGTTTGGTTTCCTTACGATAAAATGGGTAAAAGCCCGAGCGGTTTGAGATGGGATTTGACCGACGGAAAGTTTGGTCCCTATGCAGGGCAGTTGTTTGTGGCTGATCAACACCACGCTACGGTGATGCGGGTCAATCTTGAAAATGTTGATGGTCACTGGCAAGGAGCATGTTTCCCATTTCGTGAAGGTTTTCAATGCGGCATTATAAGAATCTGTTTCGGAAGTGATGCATCTCTGTTTGTCGGTATGTCGAATGCCGGCTGGGGAGGAAGAGGAAATCGACCCTGGGGTTTGCAACGCTTGAAATGGACAGGGAAAATACCTTTTGAAGTCCACGAAATGAAGGCACAGCCCGACGGATTCAAACTAACCTTCACCGAACCTGTCAATCCAGAGGCAGCAGCCAATTTGGATTCCTACAAAATGGAAAGTTACACTTACCGATTGGAAAGCCGTTACGGTGGACCCGAAGACGACAAGAAGGAAGTCAAAATCACCCATGCTCAGGTCTCAAAGGACGGCATGAGCGTGCGCATAAAAATAGATCCAATCAGAGCTGGCTATGTTCATGAACTTCATATGGAGGGATTGACCAGCAAAAAGGGAGATTCACTGCTGCATGACGAAGCATATTACACACTTGTGAACATTCCGACTGACGCACACCTTTGAGTCGAGTTTGCGTTCTCAGGTTTTCAGCAATTCATTCAATAAATTCTCAGGCCGATCAGCTTCCATGTTGACCGGCCTGTTTTTTATTTGGTGCCTGAACCACGTGCGCTGACGCTTGGCAAATTGCCAGGTTTTTGTTTTGATCCATTGAATCATCGTATCACGTGAAGTCTTCCCCTCCAGGTGTTCAATGATTTGACGGTATCCAATAGCCTGACTTGCGGTGCTGTTTCCTTTCAACCCCGAATCGATGAGCCGCTGAGTCTCTTGAATCCATCCCGACTTCATCATCGCTTCCACCCGTTCGTCGATACGATTGCGCAATGATGAAGAGGAATGTTCCAGCACCCAAAACCGAGAGGCGTCAACAAGTTCAGAGCGTTTCCAATCGGTCTTGAATGAAGTGAATGATGCACCGGTGATCCGCACTACTTCTAAAGCACGCACCAATCTTCGCTTGTTATGGGGATCAATACTCTTTACTGTCAGGGGATCCTTCTCTTTCAGCTCTGAAAAGAGATCTTCAACCGGCATGATTTCCAGTGCGTTCCTGATATTCGGATCGGAGGGAGGGCCATTGCCCACTCCATGAATCAGGGCTTGAAAATAAAAGCCCGTGCCGCCGCAAAAAATAATTCTACGCCCCCGCTGTTGAACCTTCTCGGCTTCCAACAAAGCTTGCCTGCGAAATTTGGCGACATCGTATGATTCGTGAATTTCCGCTAGATCGAGCATATGATGCGGGATACGTGACCGTTCATCAACCGAAGGTTTGGCGGTACCAACATCCATCCCCCGATAGACCTGCATTGAATCCACCGAGATGATTTCACAACCCATTCTTTCAGCAAGCTTAAGGGCAAGCTGACTTTTCCCAGATGCCGTAGGCCCAGCAATCCAAAACGCTGATCTTAACAATGAATCCAAATTGGAGGGTTGGTTCTCCATGGCAGCTGACATGCGTCTCAAGGTTCAAGGTCCAGTTCAGATTGCTTGGGTGGAGCTGAAGAAATCAATGGTATGGATTTCGATTCATTATCTTTTTGCAAGGTGATGATAAAAAGAAGCCCAACGCCAACACATATGGCAGAATCGGCAACATTAAACGCTGGAAAACCAATCTCTCCACCGGCTTTTCGATAGGTGAAGAAATAGATGAAATCGACGACATGGCCAATCCTGAATCGATCAATCAGATTCCCGATGATTCCCCCGAACATCAAACCAAGTGCCACTTGACCTATCAAACGATGAGCTTCAAAATGTTTGCGCGAAAAGAAAAGAATCACTAGAGCGACCAGAGCGATGCCCGCAAGCACGAGGTTATTGTCTCGAAACATACTCCATGCAGCACCGGTATTACCCCAATGAACGAGTCGGAAAAAACCAGCAATCCATTCCCGTTGTTCTCCAAGTTTTAAATGTTCCATTACCATGAACTTGGTCGATTGATCAGTCAAAATGACTGCGAGGGCAATGAATAATAGACGAAGAAACGGAGATTTCATGGTTAAATCAAAGGCCTTATTGCAGCTCAGACAGTTCCATAGCTCGAGTTAAAGCCAATCGAATATCTTGTTGTTCGGCTTTGGTTGTGATTTTTTTACCCTCTTCATTTTGAATATAGAAGCTATCGATTGCAGCACCTTTTTCAGTGAGGATTTTTGCGTAAGATAAATCAATGTTTAACTCCGCAAAAACCTTGGAAACAATGTAAAGCAAACCTACCCTGTCTTCGGTTTCAATTTCAACAATCGTGCGCCAGGGCATGCGCTCATTATCAAAAGTGATCCTAGTGGGAATGGAATCTCGTTCGACCGCCTGATACAGCGGCGGAGTCTGAGAAGCTTTGTCGACAAGTATGTCGAGATCCGTCGCTTCGTTCAGAACGCCTTTGATGATATTACTAAATTTGTCGCATTTGATTTTTTTCACCAGACTTCCTGTGCCAGCATCGACGACCTCGAAACTATCAATGACAATCCCATCTTTTCTAGAAAAGATGCGTGCACTCAGTATGTTTGATCCAGCAGCTGTTAATGCTCCTGTAAATTTCGTAAAGATCGCATGACGATCCCAGGTGCAAAGTTCTACCATGGAAAATCCGCGATCACGTTGATGACGCCACTTTACGATGGGCTCCAGCGCCCGATCTTGTCTACTCACTTGCCGCCACATAAAACGATGCGCCAGATGCATATCCTCAACCATTAGATTGCGAGGGCGGGTTCTGAAATATCGAGGAGGCATATTCTCAACATGAGCCTCAATTTCATCGTCTTTTATGCTGGGCTTGAGTTGGCTTCTCAGCCATGCCTTGATTTCATTTTTCTCACCTTCAAATTCGCCCTCATCAACCGCTTTACCAGCCAATGTGCGGCTCGTGCGATCATAAAGAGTCCAAAGAAGAGATTCTTTGAAGCCTGTCCACAAGGCATCGCTGGTGCCCATGGAATCTGAAAAGGTCAGCAAGGTAAGCATCTTGAGGTGCTCTTGATTGCCAATAACTTCAGCAAACGCTTGTATCTCATCCTGATCCTCCAAATCATGACGCTGAGAAGTTTCAGCCATGAGAAGGTGATGTTCTACCAGAAGAGCAAGCGTCTTTTGATCTTTTTCAGGTAATTCAAGCCGTTGAGCAACCCTCAACGCAATGTCGATTCCAATATCAGAATGAGTGCGTCCTTTTTTCTTACTCGATTTCCCAGTATCGTGAAGCAAAAGAGCCAGGTAAAGAATGTAAGGCGATTCAAGGTCATCGAAAATTTTGGTGTAATGCTTGTGAAAGGATTGATCTGCATCCCAGATTTTGTCCAGATGTTCAAGACATCGCAGCGTATGCTCGTCGGTGGTGTACATATGGAAAAACTCATGCTGCACCATGCCGGTGAGACTCCCGAATTCAGGTATGTATTTCCCAAGAACTCCGACTTCGTGCATCATGCGCAGGATCTGACTGACATTGCCTCGCTCACTGATGATTTCCAAAAAAGTTTCACGAACATGTTTATCCGTTTGAAAATCCTTTTTAATAATCTTCAATCCGTGACGCATCATTTGTGCGGTCTTGGGATGAATACGCAAGCCACGCTGTTGCGCTTGCAAGAAGATGCGTATCATGCGACGAGGCTGCTCACGGAAAACACGCCAAGATAAAGCCCTAATCCACTCTCCTTCAAAGATGAACCCGTCAACTGGCTTGGGCGACTCTTCTTCTGGACTGGGAAATATTTTTTGCCATATGGACTTTGGTTTTGGTTTTGGGTCGAGCGCAAGACTTTGCTCGAGCTGTCTGGTCAACAAGAAGATTTGACGCATATGGAAATACACCATTTGCATGAATGCCTCGATACGCTTGCTTGGAGAGGTCTCTTTGAAACCAAGACCATAGGCGATGGCTGGTTGAATACTCTTGTAAAGTTTATCCTCTGCGCGGTTTTTGCGATAATGCATTTCATTGCGAACGCGCTGGAGGAAATCGTAAGCCTCGGTCAGGTGACGATATTCTGCGGGATTGATGTGATGGCCTTTCAGTAATTCAGCGAGTGACTTGACGCGGTATTTGAAATAAGCCATCCAGATTAGATTTTGATAATCGCGAAGGCCTCCACAACCGTTTTTGATTTCCGGCTCCTGCATGAAAGGAGTATTGCCATAGCGCATGCGACGAGCTCGTTGATCTTCCAATCGTGCGGCAAGGTAATCATCTTCCTGCCCATTGACGCATTTTTCAACCATGGCCTCCTGCATCTTAAGATACAAGGCTCCGTTACCAGCAAGGAGACGTGTTTCGATCAAGGATGTCTTTGTTTTGACATCCTCATTGGAGTAATGAACACAATCGGCGATGTTGCGCGTGATGTAGCCGAGTTTAAGTTTTAAATCCAACAGGCCGGTGTGGAAGGCAGCACAGAATTTTTCCATCCAGGGTTCCGCACCACTCCTCTTAAATCCACCTTCGCTTAGAATCATAATGTCCACATCGCTCTGTGGATTCAGCTCATGGCGACCATATCCGCCGAATGCCACAGCTGCAAGTTGCGCTTCAGCCGGGATTTCCTCGGCGTATAAAGTCGTTATATCGTTGAAGAGATGGGTGATGATCTTATCCATCATATGGGATCGAGCGTGAACAATTACCAACCCGTCCGTCCCAACGCGATGCTCAGTTCTTAATTTCAAGGTCACTTTTTTCAGGAAGGACCGGAAGGGTGAGATGTCCACAGCGCCATTGCGGATATTATTTTTTTTACCGAGCTTGGATTCGGCTAATTCGTCGATTTGTTCATGTAAAAAATTCATCAGTTTAGGTGAAACCGGCAAGAATTGGGATGGCTGATTCATTTCCCCAAACGCAACCGTTCACAGATCAAGACTTGGATTAGATGTTGTAAAATTGAGCAGCAGTTCCACCAAAGACCAAATCCTGATCTTGAGTTGAGAGCTGGTTAATGTAATGCGTTGCCAGATCAATGACTCTGCAGTAGTCACCTGCAAGCAAACAAACCGGCCAGTCCGAGCCATACATCAAACGGCTGGGCGCAAATGTTTCCATGACTGTCTCCAGATAGGGTTTCATGTCTTCCTTCTTCCAGTTTTTCCAATCCGCTTCCGTGATCATGCCTGAGATTTTACAGTTCACATTAGGAAATTCAGAAAATTCTTTCATGAGCTTTTTCCACGGTTGCAAGGAACCATCCTTGATGGAGGGTTTGCCAATATGATCTATGACAAAAGCTTGTTCCGGAAATTGCGCAACTAATTTAAGTGCTGCTTCCAACTGTTGCGGGAAAATCAAAATATCATATTTGAGCCCATGGTTTTTGAGCCTGTCGATACCGTTCAAAAAATCGGTGCGCAGCATGAACGAGTCATCCGGCTCGTCCTGAACGACATGCCTTACTCCGACAAATTGAGGATGCCCGGAAAACTCAGCAAGCTGTGCATCGATGTGATCAGAGCAAAGATCTACCCAACCAACAACACCAAGTATATGGCTATTTTTTTCCGCCAGGCTTAACAACCAACGAGACTCATCCAAGGACTGCCTTGCCTGAACAGCGATCGATCCGTCGAGACCTGATTTAATCAGCTCAGGTGCCAGATCACTTGGCAGAAAACTCCTGCGGAGCACCCCCAATTCTTCGGTGATCCATGGATACTCTTCCGGATGGTATTCCCAGAAGTGTTGATGAGCATCAATTCGCATGCATTCATTATGGGAAATCCTTCTCCCTGCTGTCAAAGACTTCAATCTTCTATACGTTGGATGGCTTTTTTAGCCTCATCCCTCACAAGTCGATATTTATCGCTCCTTGCTTTCTTGAGCTTGGGAAGCGCGGCTATGGCATCACTACCCAGACGGCCAAGCGATCGGCATCCAAAGTGTCGCACACCGGGATCTTTGTGTTCCAATGATGCCATATAATCTTCGATAAACTCAATTTTTGACGGCATGAAGCGGAGTGCTCCAAGAGCAAGATCCTGATCCTCATCATCATCCAGCCGATCGATCAGATGTGGAATGGCTCCAGCGGCATCCTCCCGCATGGAAGCAATGGCTTTTAGGCTTGCGTGCCGCATCGACACTGACTCATCGTTAATGACCTTTATCATTGCGACAAGTAATCGTTCATTGTTTTTTTCAATCGCAATATACCCCTTGAAGGCGGACTCACGGATACTATCATCGGCATTGCTTAAATTCGATTCAAATAGGGAAAGATAATCAATGGGGCGATCCCTCATGCGCCCGAGAGAGTTTAACACATTCAGTAATACAGTTTCATTGCCACTGCGGGCCAACCAATCCATTTGTCTCAGGGCCAAATCAGGCGCATCTCCAATAAAACCCAAGGTGTCGATCGCAGCCATTTGCACCGCAGGTGTGGAATCAGCAAGAAGCATGGCTACTTCTTCAACAAGATCACTTGCCTGATTGCCCGTGCTGGCTATGGCAAGGAGGGCATTTTCTCTCATGCCCGGATTCGGATCATTCAGCAAATCATTTAACTTGCCGAGCTGTTCAGCCGCAGCTTCAGGAGATTTGCGCAAGGATGCCACTGCTGACTGCCGCACAGTCAGGTTTTTGTCGTTCAGGAGGGGTTCAATCAAAGAAGATAGTTCAGCGGGTTTGATGCCAATGGAGGCAAGAGATTGAGCCGCTGCAGCTCGAATTGAGGGAGAGGCATGCTGAGCCATGCGCACGATGCTTTCTTCAGCATCAATAGCAGCAGTGCCCATTGCAGCAAAAGCTTCCATCACTGCCAGGATTTGTCTGGGATTGTTGACTTCGATCGCTTTTTCAAGATTTGAAACACCCACCATTCCATATTCGGCAAGGAGATCAACTGGCCACAAGGAATCTGAGCCGGATTCGACAAGCGCAATATACTCCAGCAGCACAGGTATCCCCATGGGACCTATGCTTACCAATGCGCGCTTGAAGGCATCTGCTGGCGAATTTCTCGCATTCGAGTTTTCAACAACATTGATCAGGGGCTTGAGTGCGGAAACTGCCGGCGAGCCAATATGCCCAAGCAAATTCGCAGCGCGTATCTGTACACTTTCATTCTTTGATTCAAGGAAGCTTATGAGCATGGGAACTATTTCTGCCGGAGGCAAGGAAAGCATGGCATTGGCAACCGATTGCTGCAGCTGCGTCTCTTCATGCTCAAAATGGTTCGACAGAAATGTAAAAAATGCACGATCCTTTACTTCCATTTTTGCCAGGGCATCGATTCCAATAGCCAACAACTCGGGATCTGCTTCTTTTTCAATGCGCTGGAGCAAGCTCTGAGAAGTTCGCTTTGCCCTCAATCCTGCTTTACCTAATGCGATATAGGTCATCTTGCGCGTTGCAGCCGACTCATGATGAATGGTTTCCTGGAGGAGTTTCAATGCTGGTTCTGGTAACAAGCTCAAGCTTTCCGCTGCAATTTCCCTGACGGCTTCATCCTCATCTTCAAGTAATTTGATCAGCACTGGTGCCAGTTGAGCGGAAGCTTCAGGTATCCATTCCATCGCCTTTGCCGCGCCGGCCCTTACGCTGGGCCTTGAGTGATCACATGCTTCCAGGATGGGTTCGACCGCTGCTTCGCCAATCTGACCCAATGCATAAGCACTTCGATACCATTTGGCATTCACATTCCGTCGCCGCATCTCTCGAAGGTCATTGATCAGCTCAGGGATTGCAGGTGAAGCATCTGGCCCCAGCTTTGAGAGCGCAGTGATTGAATGAAACCAAACCTGCTGCTCAGAATCCCCCAATGCCTTGATCAATGCTGGAACAGCTTCAATCACATCACTTGATGTGGCGGCTAACTGACTCAAATAGAGGGCCGCATCCCTGCGAATACGATTGTCGTCATGATTCAAATCTTGAATGAGCGATTGTACGTTCTTTTCTTGAGCAAGGACCAATTGAAACGATGTCAGACAGACCAATTTTAGAATCAGGACTGTTAAAAAGCTGTTTTTTACAAACGCAAAAATCGTAATCTTCTTCATGAGTGTATGCGGGTCGACAAATCTGATGTGTTCTCGTCTAATTATCGCTTTTGAAGTTTACAGAAAAAAGGCGGCACCATTCCACCAGAATGATTACCGCCTTCAAAAGGGTTGCCGAAAAACTAAGAATTAGCAGAAGAGGGTGGCTCATCCATTCAGGCCTCGAAGTAGGCCCGTACTATCTCCAAAACGGTCAGCCTTGGCTCCCATTCCCTGAATCATGGATAGAAGTAAATTCGCCATTGGAGTTTCGAATTCATAACTAAGATGTCTTCCAGTTCTGATAAGTCCGTTGCCTTGGCCTGCAATCATGATGGGAAGGTTTTCGTTATTATGACGATTTCCATCACTGATACCCGCACCGTAGACAATCATGCTGTGATCCAATAAGGTGCCATCGCCTTCAGGTATGGATTTCATCTTTTGAATCATGTAGGCAACTTGACGCGCGTGAAATTCGTTAATCTCACTGATTTTCGCCAATTTAGCGGGATCGTTTTGATGGTGAGAGAGAGAATGATGACCTTCGTTCACTCCAATATGCCGATAGCTTCGATTACTACCCTCATTGGCAAGCATGAAGGTTCCGACGCGCGTGACATCCGCCTGGAAAGAGAGAATCATCAGATCTCCCAATAGCTTGATATGTTCTTCGTATGAGGATGGGATACCTTCTGGGGTTTCAAATTCAGTCAGGTAATCGGGCCGATCCTGCTTTTCGAGATCCGCACGTTCAATGCGTTGCTCAATTTCCCGAACCGCGGTCAGGTATTCGTTCAACTTTTGCTTATCCCTGTAACTCACCTTTTTTTCGAGTCGACGGGCATCTTCAAGAACGAAATCAAGGATACTTTGACGAAACAATTTTCGTCTGGCCTGCGATTCGGACTCTTCGGATGGGATTTGGTTACCGAAGAAGCGCTCAAAAACGAGTTTGGGGTTGACTTCCTTGGTCATCGGCGTTGCTTCATCCCGCCAGGAAATGTTGTTGGAATAGGCACAACTGTATCCGGAATCACATTTCCCGGACTGACGCCCTGTTTCAGCGCCCAACTCGAGCGACGCAAACCTTGTTTGATGCCCAATGGCTTTTGCGATCACCTGATCCGCTGAAACACCTGCTCTGATTTCCGCCCCCTCGCTTTTAAGAGGCTGCACACCCGTCAAAAAAACCCCTGCGGAGCGAGCGTGGTCACCTGCTCCATCTCCGTTGCCTCGGCCTTTGTCGTGTGTCAGTCCACTCAAGATTAACAGATCTCTTTTGACATGTTCAAATGAACTCAGAATTTTGGGTAGCTCGAAATATGAACCGGTGTTCTTCGGAGTCCAGTCAGGCATGTGCATGCCGTTCGGCACAAACATGAAAGCTGTTCGCAGGGGGTATTCTGAATTCGCACCTACTGCAAGTGCTTTTTGCGGATGAACGGATTCAAGAGCTGGCAGCGCAAGGGCAGTGCCCAATCCTCTAAGGAAATTTCGTCGGGTCCAGGGTCGCATATTTTTCATGATTCGTTGCCTTCCTGATTTCTTAGTTGAAACGGATTACTTAGCACCACGGCTTTGACCAAAGCTTGAAATTTAAGATGGTTGTCAGTCACCTCTTCGAAGATGGACTCCGTGGTACATTGATCATAGTATTCTAAACCGCGTCCCAATGCAAAGGTCAACATTTTCTCGATGACGGAATGGACAAAAGTATCTCTGGTCTTGAGCTCGGCAATGAGATCTGAAGCACCCTCGAATTCCGTGCCATCAGGGAGCTTTCCTGCCGGATCAATCGGAAAACCCGCATCAAGGTCACGCCATTGGCCAATGGCGTTAAAATTCTCAAAAGCAAAGCCGATGGGGTCCATTTTCTCATGACACGTCGCACAATCCGGTTTTGATCGATGCTGCTCAAGGCGTTCACGAAGCGAGCCGGAAAGAGCAGCTTCCTGAGTTTCTTCCAACATGGGGACATCTGGTGGTGGCGGTGGAGGCGGCGTCCCGAGGATTTGTTCAAGTATCCATTTACCTCGCAGCACAGGCGAAGTGCGCGTCGGATTAGAGGTCAATGTCAGGATGCTCCCTTGGGTGAGAACCCCACCGCGTCGACTGCTGGCATCAAGGGAAACGCGTTGAAAAGTGTCTCCATGGACGCCTTCGATCCCGTAATGATTGGCGAGTGTTTCATTGAGATAGGTGAAATCAGCATCAAGAAAATCGGTCAACTCACGATTACTGCGCATGATTTCAGTAAAGAATAATTCACTCTCCTTAAGCATGGCATCCCTTAATGCGGGTGTGAATGAGGGGTATTTGGCTGGATCGGGTGTCACGGTATCCAGGCTTCGAAACTGGAGCCACTGACCAGCAAAGTTAGTCACCAAAGCATCCGACTTGGGATCCTGCAACATGCGCTCGACTTGATAAGTCAAGACATCATCATCACGCAGTAGCCCTGCCTCAGCCAGATTGAGCAACTCGTCATCAGGCATACTGCTCCACAGAAAATAAGAAAGCCGAGAGGCCAATTCAAAGTCATTGAGCGCGCGAGTCTCATCGCCTTGCTTGTCGGTAGGGGCAAGTTCCCAACGAAACAAAAAATGAGGAGATGTCAGCACTGCCTGGATGGCAACTTGCATCGATTTCTCGAAGGTGGCTTTTTGAGTCATCGCGTATTCAACGAGACCCGTCAATCGGTCCAGTTCGTCCTCAGTGGCGGGGCGACGATAGGCTCGCTTGACGAAGGGACTCAATATTTCCCTTGCGTAAGCTAGTTCTTCGCCAGGTTCAGGCTGCGCGGGAATGATACGAGCGTGGGTTTTCGGCAACGAAGGCGGCTGAGAGTTGATCGGGCCTTTAATTTCCACGTAGTCTACGAACAGGTTCCGATCACCATTGAGTTCTGCTATGGGATGGTCCTGCACATTGTAGTTGTTGAGGTAGGATAATTTGAGATTCACCGTTCCTTTGGAGAGTGTCGTTTGGATCGCGTAAACCTTAGGTTGATCAGCAAACGCATCCACGTCGATCACGTGTTTGTCATCATCTCGGAGAGCTAATTGCAGTTTGGCATGATCGGGGCCCGCCTGCTGCCCATAGGCGCGTACAGAGATTTTGTATTCGCCTGCCTGCTCAATCTGAAGCTTTTTGAGTGCGTTACCTTCTCTGTAAAACCCCATAACAGAGCCCTCCGCCCGCACGATGTCGCTCTGGTCGGCCGTGAATTTCTCTGCTTGATGCTGGTGGGACGGAGGCCAGGCCGGTAATTCAGCAAGAAGAGCATTGGTAACTACTGATTCTGCAGCGTTGAGGTATTTTTCCATCAAGATGGGTGAGAGCGATAGCACGTCACCGATGTTGTCGAATCCATAACCAACTTCATCCAGCGGAAAATCATCCGAGGGATGAAAGTCAACTCCCATCAAATCGCGGATAGTGTTGTCATATTCCGCTCGGTTAAGGCGTCGAATCGTAACACGACCGGGGTTTGATATGGCGTCGCAATCAAATTGATCCAACTCCTGACCAATCAACTCAATGATGCGCTGCCGATCTTCCGCGGAGGGTTGATCGCTTTTGGAGGGCGGCATTTCGTCTTCCAATAATAAGTCGCGAACGAGCTCCCACAAATCTCTGTCTTTATATATCTCGGTATTGGGCGAAAGGGTCTGAAAGTTTACATCAGCCTTCTGCTTTTCAACTCCGTGACAATTATAGCAATACTGCTTCAGGAATGGGGTGATATCTTGCTGAAAAACAGTGGCATTCGCTTCCACAGATTGCTCGCAGAAGCCAATGATCATCAGGATAGCGACCAGCAAGATTACGGTCGCTGATTTTACTGTAGCTTTGGAATGTTTGATAAACATGAATCAATTATTGATGCTTAACCAGTAGGGATTGTATTGAAACTCATGATGATAGTCCACATTTTTGGATCGATAAATCAAGGGCTTTATTCAACCGATTACCAAAAATTTAATCCTTTCATCCCTTTGATGAGCCCAAGCTAAATTTAACATCCATCCATGTCTTGAAACAGATTCTACGATTTTATTGCAGAGTGCGCCCAATTTGGTATAAAACTTGCCTAATTGCATCAGTAAAACATCTTTATGAAATATTTTTCCACCGCTTTGATAGCATCCTTGATGTGGTTCGCTACGGCCTTCGCAGGCCCGCTTTTACCTCTATCCGTCCAAGATCTCGCCACAGCTGCCGACGTCGTTCTGCATGGAAAAGTGATTTCCAAAAAGGTAGGTCGAGACAACGATGGACGCATCTTTACGACCGTCAGACTTAAAGTTCAGGATTTGTGGAAAGGAGAGGTCGACAGCGATATTTTTGAAGTCGTGCACGGCGGGGGAATTTTGGGTAACAGAAAAGTGACCGCCCCATATCAGGTACGTTATTCCATGAATGAAGAAGCAGTCATTTTCTGCCGTATCAACCCCTCTGGCAAGGGGGTAACGATAGGCTTGCTGCAAGGGAAATTCGAGGTGCAAAAAGCGGTGCAGACCTCAAAACGCTACGTGCGCAATTTATTTCACGGAGGTCTTCCACCTGAAAGCGGTCACGCCCAGCTACGCTACCGAATGCCCCATCAACTTCCGCTGAGTATCGAGTCGTTGAAAACACAGGTACAGGGAGGTGTAAAATGAAGAATCTTCACTGGGTCAAGCGCATGTCCGCAGTTGTCATTTGCACACTTCTAGTGGTGTTTGCCATGCGATTGGAGGGATTTGTCGGAAGTTACAGTGAAAATGGATTGCCGCAGCTATGGTTCAAGCCAGCATCCAGCATTTTTGTGAGTAAGAATGTAATCAATGCGGGAAATAAAACGATACGTTACTATATTGATCAAAACGCATTTTCAGAGGATAACAGCGAGAATGAACTCGAGGCAATCCGTTCAGCATTTGATCAGTGGGAAAATATTCCTGGAACGAATCTGCATTTCGAGGAAGTCGGTTTCATTGAAGGCGAACCGGAAATCAATCTTTTTGATAATACCAACATGATCTTCTGGGAAAAGGATTCCACATTGGTTAACGGTGACAGAGATGATATCCGTGGCTCGCTTGGATTGACCTTTCGCGCTTTTTTCGAGGACTTCAATCTGGTGGAAGCTGATATGGTGTTCAATGGCGTCGAGCGGCAATGGTACACGGATTACGACGCAGATATTGTCCAGTCCGTTTATGTGGAAGCTGTTGCCCTGCATGAAGTGGGTCACATGATTGGCATGGAACACGCCACTGTAGGCACGTCAACCATGATGTATCAGGCACAACTTGGTATTAATTCTCAGTTGAACCTCAGCAGGGACGACATTGCTTTTACCCAGACCTACTATCCAGCCGACGGAGTGCTTAAAGAGTTGGGAACCATTGAAGGTCATGTCATTCGAGATGGGGAGGGTATACATGGGGCAGTAATCGTTCTCGAGGACATGGAAGGAAATGTGATACGTGGAACCATCAGTCGCGGCAAAAATCAGGATTGGAATAGTGGTTTCTATTCCATCACAGCTGTTCCGCCTGGATCATACCAGCTGCGTGTTGCCCCTCTGGATGCTGCCGATGCAAACCAGTTTCTGCTCAAAGGGAGCGTTGTTAATTTCAATGCCTATCAGGATGCTTCGACGGATTTCCTCCCAAGCGCTCCAGTAACCGTGAATGTCTCGGCAAATGAAACCACTTCCGAGGAACTCACTGTCCGGGGCGGAGAACCTGCCTTTCGAATTCATGGCATACAGCCCAGAGCCGTTGACTTGAGCTTACTTTCCATTGATAGAGCGCCGACTCGCCTGAAACAGGGAGATCAGAATGTTTACGTTGGAATATACGGTGTGGACTTACCTGCAGACGCAAATTTCACTTTGCGGGGAAGCGGCATAACCTCCGGCATCACTCAGTTTCGCGATGATATCTTTGGAAATTCCGATGCTTGGTTCATTGAAGTCTCTGTTCATGAGGATGCCACTCCAGGTTCAAGATCCTTCGAATTGCGTCAGGGAGATAATGTCGCTTATGCGAATGGCTTCATTGAAATTGAAGCCAAAGTCCCCGATGACAATAGGGACGGTCTCGATGATATTTTCCAGAGAGTGAATTTCACACGGTGGACAGCCCCTTCGGCCGGGCCTGACCGCGATGCTGACGGTGACGGATACAGTAACATGCAGGAATACGAAGCAGGATCCGATCCGAACAACCCGGCATCAACTCCACGAACTGCCGTTTCTCCTTTCTCATTGATCAGCGTTGAGCTCACGGAATCGGGGGCTATGGTTAAGTTCGAAAGTGAGGTGGGAGCCAGTTATCAATTGTTCAGCCGGCGTGATATCATAGGAGATCCTTGGGAGAAAAGGGGCCAACCGGTCACGGCAGAAGGTGAAACCACCATCATCACAGACTCGGAAAACGCGGAGGACTTCAGGTTTTACAGGATTGAAACCATGCCTTGATTATTCCATGTTCAGAGGAAGAGGAGGCAATCCTTGGCGATTTGTACTTCGCGGGATGGGAGGCAGATAGCGACTTCGAACCGGCGGAAGAGGTGGCAGTTTTTTTACAACTTTTTTCCAGACTTCGTGCTCAGCGTCAGGCATTAACTTCCAAACCTCTGCGTTAACTTTGAATAAAACACGCTCATCAGGAGTCATTTGCGCGTATTTAGCGAGTGCTTCAAGACACCGCTTTTTGGCAGCCGGAGAAAGGTTCTCAATTTGCTCGAGTTTTGATTGAACATTGAGGCGTTGAGGCATGGGAATTTTTGAGAGGACACGTTTGCGTTTCTCATCAGCAAGACTGAAAAATTTCTGATAAGCAAGGAACATGGATTTACGACGGGACGGGTTCAAAAGCCCCCAGTCGGAGGAAGCCATATCAGGACGGTTTCCTTCTGCCAAAGAGGCACTCATGGCTTGCTGTCTTTCCTGCGGGGTTAAGGTAATCAAGCGACCAAAATACCTGAGCACGGGCAAATGCGTCATAATGTCCACCTGCATGGGTTTTGACAAATCACTCCATTCCTTGAGTCGGTTTTGAATCAATCCCCTGTCCGCTTGAGGAATTTGGAGTAATTTCGTGTCTCGGTCCTCGACAGGAGACCGGAGTACCAGAAGCAAATACCAATGCAACTGAGCTTCTCTCATTTTTTGATCACGCTCAATAGAGTCCATCGAGCTATATTCATTCACTTTCCTTTCCCAAAATGCTCTTGCAGGAGGATCATGCTGCGCGAGCATTTGACGCCGTTTTTCCTGACTTGCATCCAACAAGTTGTGCAAGTGACTGATGGGTGAATCTTTGACTTCAGGGAGAGCTGAAGAGGTCTTACTCAGCGAAGCCGTCCTCAAGGGCGGCAATGACACCGCCTCCTGCCCAATGGTAGCCAACCAACCCGTAACAAGCAGGCCTACTATTATGGAAATGGAAATGAGACGGATCTGCTTCATAACAATTACTGAGACATTTAATCCATTGCCAACACGAGTTCCCAATCAATTTCTGCATTGGACTGGGCTAGTCCGTGAATTGCATCAAAATCCTGAAGTTCTTCGACGCTTGGAACAGTTTCGGCTTCTGTAATGGTGATGACACTTTCAACCAAATTAACCGCATTGGGATCCCATTGCCAAATCGCAACTCCCAGCAACAACATGAGACCAACCCCCGCGGCACGCATGAGGGGGAGCGACCAGAAGCATGACCACCGGGATTCCGTTAAAACTTCTTTTTCTGGAAGAGGATTCAACGTGACGGGCTGAACATGTTCGACAGAGCGTATGACACGCGAGGTGAAATTATTGGAAAGAGGAATATCGTTTAAGGAACGCACTCCAAGAAGTAATTGCTGATCCAAATGCCATTGAGCTGCGAATTCTGGCTGGTTTGACAAAAAAGATTGCCACTGCTGAGCTTCCTCCTGAGTTAACTCCCGTTGCCAATGAAGGTCAATCCAGTCTTCGTAACTTCGCTTTTTCATACTGTTACTTGGTTTTAAAACATCAAATACTAAAAAGTTGCGTTTTGTGGGCATAAATCAGGCAAATCGACTCCTATTCGACCCAGTTACCAGATTGCATGTACTCCTTGATACGTGGCTTGAGTGTTTCTCTTGCCCGAAATAATAGGGATTTCACCGCTGAAACGGAACAGCCAAGAATTTTTGCTATTTCGTCGTAACTGATATCCCCTTCTTTGCACAAAAGAATGGCAGCTCTTTGATTATCAGGCAGATCAGCAATCCCTGTGTCGATGCGTTCCAGTAACTCGCGTTGCATGGTCTCTTCTACTGCATCGCGCCCTCGAGCATCTTTATATTCTCGAGGAATAGCATCCCCTTCAGGCTCTGCAGCCGCATCAATGGAGTCCATGTTGGGCTTCCTGGATCTCCGCCGGATCTCATTGAGAGTCAGATTACGGGCTATCGTGAAAATCCAGGTGGAAAATTGCGCTGTGGGCTTATACCGGTCCGATGCCTTGTAAACCTGAATGAAGACTTTTTGGGCAATGTCTTCGGCTTCATTGGCATCACGCAACATACGGAAAATCATGTTGTAGATAGACTGTTTGTAACGATCGATCAGACTCTCAAAAGCCACGAGGTCGCCCTGCTGCACTTGCAGCATGAGCTCAACATCAGGATCATCCATCGCGGGCATCGATTCGTAGTTAGAACAAAGGTGGGGATTAAAAGTTGCTTGCCGTATTGATCAAAAGGTCACCTATCATCAACGAAAATCGCGCCACACCCATCTCATGGTCTGCGGGAAAATTTGCCCGCCATGCTTTGAGCTGTGCCCCCCTGTTCCCCAGACCATACGATAATCGTAATCCATGAATCGAAGCGCTTTTTCCATTTTCTTATTGGCTAATGGCCAGTTTCCGTGGGCGTTATCCAGATCATTCATGCCTTCCTGTAGAAAAACGCGCAATGGTTTGCGCTCTGTTTTGCGAATCATGGCGGGATAACTATGCCCGCCACGAATATTGACAAAACTGCCTATATGGCTCACCACCTTTCGGAAAGCATCCGGACGCTCCCAGGCAGCGGTGAAGGCACAAATACCTCCTGAACTGTTCCCGCAAATGGCTCTCATGCCAGGGTCTTTGGTGAGTCGGTAACGCTTGCTTATCTCCGGCAATATTTCCTCCATTAAAAACCGGACATATGCGTCATCAGGCGTGTCATATTCAAAGCTGCGGTTATTGAAGCGCCGCTGTTTGGGCGCCGGCATACCCTTGTTGCCTGGATTGATAAATATCGCAATAGTCACCGGCATTTCACCTTGATGAATGAGATTGTCGAACACTGCTGGAACGCGGAAATGCCCCTTGGGGTCCATGAACCTGGCCCCATCCTGAAAAACCATCACCGCCGCTTCACGATCAGGATCATATTGAGCCGGCACATAGACCCAATATTGACGCCAGGTGCCAGGAAACACTTTACTTTGGTCCCACACATAATCCGTGATTGTTCCTTTCGGAACGCCAGCCCGATAAGAGGCTTCTGAAGGCAAGGTGCTTGGTGTGGCAGCCGGCATGGTCCCAGCCAACCGCAGAGCCATCATGCTCAGGCAAGTGAAGAAACACAACCGGTTGATCATCTCTCAAGCATGCTAAACAACCCCTTGCCTTGTCAAAGATTTGGTTGATCTAATGGGTTATCAAGCGCTTTTTTCTTCACAAAAATTCAGGCGCGATATGAATACACATACGAGCCCTTAATAATTGATATGAAAGCCAGAGTGAGAAAGAGGGAGATCCGTGAGATTTTATCTGGAGAGCGTCACTGAAAGACTCATTTTAAGAGGATTTAAAAACCATGCTTCTGTGGCTGAAATGCCGGCAAACAACAAGGAGATCTTGAGCAAGTTACGCAAGCAGAACATTGAATCTGAAATTCCAAATTAGGAACGGTTCAGGTATTTTTTTACGGTCCTGCGATCCACATTCATGATTTTGGACACAGTCTCATAATTGCCATTCAAATCGTATAAATGCCTGGCATAGCCGCTCGCCAACTCGGAAGCAGTCAAAGATCCATTTTTTATTTTTCTGGCAAATTCATCAACCTTGTCGATGGAATCATCAGGCTCTTTCCATGGTGTGTAATGCTGAGACATCAGGATCTGACGAATCGATTGTTCTAATTCTCTTACATTTCCGGGCCAATCATGCCCTTTCAGAGTGGAAAGAACCTCCATCACCATACCCTTGAGGCCCTGATCGGACATGCCTGTAATTTTCCGAATCAGATATTGAACCATTGCTTCCAGCTCGGAGGGTAATTCTGAAATGCGCTGTCTCAGAGTAGGCAACTCAATGCGGTCAGAGCATAATCGATAGTAAAAATCATGCCGGAATTCACCATCGTTCAAATGCTGATCAATGGATGGGTTGGCTGCAGCGATAACTCGCCCACGAAACCCCAGAATTTGACGCCCTCCGACAGGTGAATACTCACGCTCTTGCAGCAGTCTCAGGAGTTTGATCTGAGCAGTGAGGGGCACGTCTCCAATTTCATCCAGAAAGACCGAGCCAAATGCCCTGCACCTTGCAAACAAACCATCATAATCAGACAGCGCTCCGGTAAATGCACCCTTTCGGTGGCCAAAAAGCTCCGATTCCAGCAGGGACTGGCTATATTGTGATAGATTGGCCGCCACGAAAGCATCCTGAAAATCAAATGCAAAGCACTTTTTAGCCAAATCATAAGGCACAAAACCGGAATACCCCAGAGCAGAAGCGGCACTTCCCTTCCCTGACCCCGTTTCACCTACCAGCAAGACAGAAAATTCTTCCATTCGATCCCACATACAGGTCTCGTAGTTGCCGATGTCATGGGTAAACAGATTGTTCCAAAGCCGTCGCTTGAAAGCATGCATGCATGGACTGGAACCAATTAAGTTTCGCGATATGAAGTAATAAGCGCGTCGGATTTGATAGAAGACCCCTACATACCAGACGGATTCCTCTTCAGAAAACCCATTCCGGCAAAGAGTACTTACGCATCCCACCCCATGCCTGAACGGGATTGTCTTGCCTGGAGATTTCAGCTGACTTTCGATGTGCTCATCCATCACGTAAAATATCTGATGATAGCAGCTAAAGAGAAGAAGCATGCGAATCTTTTCTGCGTCGATTGCCCTGAATTTCCGATAATCAAGAATGCCGGCATTCCCCATACTGATGCGCGCTTTTTCCACAGTTTCAGACAGTGCGTGAAAATCTGATTTATCCGAATCATCATACTGACGACCAATCAGTTTGGAGTATAGTTCCCTCCTTGTAGGATCGAAGGGGTTACAAAATGTTGCAGTGGCAACACGATCACAGATTTCCTTGAAGGCATGAGGTATTTTTTCAAGCGGCATACATTATTTGTTAGCCAAATAGTCAAATAATGTCCACAAAACATCGCTTAAACCCTTTCAATAACAATCCATCGAAGCTGCACAAGGTATCCTTCAAAAACTCATGCATGTACGACGCATCTTGTTACATATGTTTAAGTAACAAAGCACATATCCTGAATTTATTCTGTAAAATTTCATACTCAGGCTAATCTAAGCCGCAATACAATTTTGATTGGTACAAAGAATGTTAATCCGAGTGATGATTCAAGATATCATCATGACCAGCAAAAGCGTAATCAAAGAATTGAATCCAAAAGGAACAAAGAAAAAGCAAGGGGCGGAAATCTTTTGCTCGCATGCAACTTCAAAACCGCCCAAATTACCTGCCAAACCCATGAAAACAAATCAACAAATTCGTTTAGGCCGTGATTTTCATTTGTTGAACATCACTCAGTTTTTAGGTGCTTTTAACGATAACGTTTTCAAGCTTTTTCTTATTTATGCCCTTATCGCCATAAAAGGCGAAGAAGCAATAACTTCTATTAACCATTTGGCAGGGGCTATATTTGTTCTACCCTTTTTGATTTTTGCCTCATCAGCCGGTTTTCTTGCGGGCAAGCTTCGAAAACAGACAATTATAAAACACATTAAACTCGTCGAGCTTGGTATCATGTCGGCTGGAGGTCTGGCTTTCTATTTCCAGTCGGAGTGGGGGCTTTATAGCATACTGTTTTTGATGGCCACCCAATCTGCCTTCTTTGGCCCTGCAAAACTTGGCATCATACCAGAAATCCTCCCCGCTCATGCACTGTCCAAAGCAAATGGGTGGCAGCAGGCGTTCGTTTTTATGGCGATCGTTCTCGGTACTGGACTGGTGCCTATTTTCAGCAGGGTGGCTGGAGAACAATTCCATTGGGCATCTCTTTTCTGCATCGCGATTGCATTCGTGGGGTGGTTGCTGGCTTGTGGTATTAAATCAACAGAACCAAGTGGCACAAGTCAATCCTGGCATCTCAACCCGCTGTCCGGAGTGGCAAAAACTTTCTGGTCTATCAAAAAGGATCGTCCCTTACTGCTGGCCCTTTTGGGCGCCGCTTTCTTTTTGCTTATTGGCGGATTCTTGCAGATGAACCTGATTCCATACGGAATCGAATACACCAACCTCGAGAAAAACGAGGATGCCTCCTATTTATTCCTGTTCGTTGCGGTGGGCATTGGCATTGGCGCACTCACCGCAGGCAAAGCCTCAGGGCAGAACATTGAATTCGGTTTGGTCCCTTTGGGGGCACTTGGCCTTTTCCTAGGACTGACTCTTCTAGGACTCAAGGTGGGAATCGGAAGTATTGCAGCCATAGGATCTATTTTGTTTATCCTGGGACTGAGCGCAGGGTTTTTTATCGTCCCATTGGTCGCATTTATTCAGTTGCACAGTCCGCGTGAACAGCTCACGGAAATACTGGCGCTCGATAGCTTTTTAAGCTTCTTTGGAGTGCTGATTGCCGCCTTTTTACTGATGGCACTTGATGCCTTGAACCTGGATCCAGCTGCCTGTTTTCTCGTCGCAGCGGGGCTCACTGGAATCTTAACTGTTCTCGCGCTTAAATCACTCCCAGACTTTCTTATCCGCTTTGTAGGGTCAGTTCTCCTCAAACTCGTCTACCGGGTCCGTGTTGAGGGTCTGAATCATCTTCCTGCCAAGGGACCCGCTCTTTTGGTATGTAATCACATTACCTATGTGGATGCGCCGCTTTTGATGAGTCTCTATCAAAGGAGAATCCGCTTCCTTATTTATCGTGATTATTACGAAAATAAATGCCTCAAGTCTTTCCTGAAGTTGATGGGAGCCATTCCAATTTCGGAAAATGACCCTCCTCGTCAAATCATGAAATCCATTCAAACAGCTCGTAAAGCGCTTGATGATGGGTATCTGGTGGGGATTTTTGCAGAAGGCAAACTTACAAGGTCGGGATTGATGAGCGCGTTTAAACCCGGCTATCAAAAAATCACAAAAGGCACGAACGCCCCTATCATACCCGTATACCTTGGCGGCGCTTGGGGAAGTCTTTTCAGTCACGCAGGAAAAGGGCGTTATCGAAATCATCGCTTGCGAGTCCCCTACCCCATGCATGTAAACATTGGAAATCCAATGCCTTCAAATTCCCAGACACATGAAGTCAGACTGGCGGTGCAGGAACTGGGAAGTGCCTATCATGAAAAAGCTGGATCTCAAAAAGGATCCCTGTCAACCGCAATGATCCGATCCGCACGACAGTTCTGGAGACAGCCATTTGTATCTGACACAACGGACAAGAGGCTTACACAAGGCAAAGCTCTCATTTCAAGTTTACTTTTGCGCGATCGACTCAAGGAGGAGCTAAATGCCGAAGATGAGGCTGTGGGCATACTTTTACCTTCCTGCGTTGGAGGAGCTCTTGTTAATTTCGCATTGGCTCTGGATGCCCGCATTGCAGTTAATTTAAATTTTACGGCATCATCTCAGGCTTTTGATTCAGCGATTAGGCAAAGCGGCATCAAGGTCACGATTACCTCCAGGGCGTTCCTTGAGAAAATTGAGATTCAGGAACTCACCGATCGCGTGATCTTTATCGAAGACTTGGGTAAGGACTTCTCAGCACTGGATAAAATCAAAACTGCTCTCAAAGCACGCTTGTATCCGATGCCTTGGATTCTCCCAACAAAGTGCTTTGATCGAACACGGACCGCATCCATTCTTTTTTCATCGGGTTCTACCGCAGAACCGAAAGGGATTAAGCTCACCCATCACAATTTAATGTCGAATGTGGAGGCAGCAATGGAAGTAATTCCCCTGAGCAGTCGTGATAGGGTGGCTGCTGCACTGCCCTTTTTCCATTCCTTTGGCCTGACCGGTACTATATGGCTACCCGTCCTAGCAGGCATCAGGGTGCATTACCACACCAACCCTCTGGAGGGAGCCAAGATAGCTGAAATGGTGCGTGAGGAGAAAAGCACCGTCTTGTTTGCTACACCTACCTTTCTGATGGGCTACATCAGGAAAGCAAAACCGGAGGACTTCAAAAGCCTAAAACTCATCATTACTGGAGCCGAAAAATTAAAAATCAAACTCGCAGATATGTTTGAAAAAAAATTCGGTATACGTCCTTTAGAGGGTTACGGCACAACGGAACTTTCGCCTATCGTTTCACTCAACCTGCCGCAACCACCCCAAAAAGGGGAGTTCGCTCCAACGCATAAAACCGGTACGGTCGGCCATCCTATCCCCGGTGTTAGCGCAAAAATCGTTGACCCTGAATCTCGCAAAACGCTGTCATACGATCAAGAGGGCATGCTGCTGATCAAGGGGCCCAACGTAATGCAGGGCTACCTCGGGCCACAGGAGAAAACCGACAAGATACTGCAGAACGGATGGTATGAAACGGGGGATATCGCAAAACTGGATGAGGATGGTTTCATCACCATTACAGGCCGTCTATCCAGATTCAGCAAAATTGGTGGAGAAATGGTGCCTCACGAGGCTATAGAGCAGGTACTCCTGGAGAGCTGTGCCGATTATAGCGAACCGGTTATCGCGGTGACATCAATCCCTTGTGAACGCAAAGGAGAGAAACTAATTGTCTTGTATGCTGAGGCACTTGGAGATAAGGAACCATTGCTCGAAAGCCTCAAACAGTCAGATATTCCAAATCTTTGGAAACCTCATCATCAGTCATTTTACAAAATCGCCAAACTACCCGTTCTGGGAACAGGAAAATTGGACCTCAAGGGGATCCGGACCACAGCCGTAGAAATGGCGAACCGGACTTGAAATTATAAAAATGGGTCCAGTATCCGGAGATACTGGACCCTCTTGGCGGTGTTTTGCCTCCCGTGCAAGGAAAGTTTTATGAGCAACCCAAGCTTTCGCCACAATTAAGACACTTGTAACAAGCGCCATTACGCACCGTTACATGACCACAATTCGGGCATGCTGGGGCATCACTTTGATTGACAAAGGATTGGCCTTCTATCAAAGATGCACCTCTATCCGCATGCGCTGAGGAGGTTCCATTTTCACCTCCAGCATTGATTTTCAATGTGGTTGTCGAGCGACTGGCCTCTTCACTCAATGGCAATTCGGCGATTGGGCGGTTGATCGATTGCTTCTCCGCTTCCTCCAGTCCTGGCATCTTCAGCTCAGGCTGCGGGTCGGCAGACTCAGCTGTTTGAGACTTTCCCGGCGCAAAGGTCTGCGACATCCAGCGAAATACATAATCTGGAATGGAGGAGCAGTTGCGTATATTTGGATTCTTAGTGAAACCCGAAGGTTCAAAGCGCTGATGTGAAAACTTCCTGACCAGGGCATCCAGCGGAACCCCGTATTGCAAGGCCATGCTTGTCAAGGTAGCCACACTATCCATAAGCCCCCCAATCGTGGAACCTTCTTTGGCCATGGTAATGAACAATTCACCAGGGCTATCATCTTCAAACAGTCCCACAGTTAGGTAACCTTCGTGTCCGGCAATATCAAACTTATGAGTCACCGCCTTGCGGGTTTCTGGCAATCGACGGCGCAATGGCTGTGTTGCTTGTTTTCCAAGCCGCTCAATTTCTTTTTCAAGTGATGTGATCTTGTCTTCAACCGATTCGTTATCTGACTCCGTAGAGGATTGATTTGTGTTAAGAGGTTGTGAGCGTTTTGATCCGTCACGGTAAATAGCCACACATTTCAGCCCCATTTTCCAAGCTTGCACATAAGCATCTTTGATATCTTCAACGGAGCACTCATGAGGCAAATTTACGGTTTTCGAAATAGCTCCACTGATAAAGGGTTGAGCAGCCCCCATCATTTTCAAGTGAGCCATGTAATGAATGCTTCGCAAGCCTTGGTGAGGTTTGAAAGCGCAATCAAAAACACTCAAATGTTCCGGATGAAGCCCGCTTTCAATCACTTTCCCATTTTCCGTCACATCCTCAATAGTATCATGTTTTTCAATGTGACTGATGATACGGTCCATTTCGGTCTGAGTGTAATCAAGTCGCTTCAACGCCTGAGGCACCGTTCGATTGACGATTTTGAGCATACCGCCCCCCGCAAGCAATTTGTATTTCACAAGTGCGATGTCAGGCTCAATACCAGTGGTGTCGCAGTCCATCAGGAAAGCAATCGTTCCCGTTGGAGCCAAAACTGTGACCTGCGCGTTACGGTAACCATGTTCCAAGCCATGTCGTTCAGCATGTTCCCAACAATGACGAGCTTCCTGTTTCAGGTAATCAAATTCCTGACTGGGCTGAATAGTTTCTGCTTCCTTTTTGTGGAGGCGAATCACTTCGAGCATCGACTCGACATTATCTTTTTTCAAGGGCTTGCTCACGCCAGCACAACGGGCGTCTTTATAGCCGGGGAAAGGGCCCATGATACGTGATATCTCAGCCGATTGTTCATAGGCATGCCCCGTCATGATCGAAGTGATGGCCCCAGCCAGTGATCTTCCTGCATCCGAGTCATAAGATAATCCGTAGCTCATGATCAGTGATCCCAAGTTTGCATAACCAAGCCCCAAAGTGCGGAAAATATGCGAGTTTTCCGCAATATCTGGAGTTGGATATGAGGAGTTGTCTACCACAATTTCTTGAGCGGTGATAAACAAACGTACGGCAGCCTTGAAGCGGTCCACATCAAAGCGTCCATCTTCGCGCTTGAACTTCATGAGGTTCAATGAAGCAAGATTACACGCAGTGTTATTGAGAAAAACATACTCAGAGCAAGGGTTGGTTGAATGAATCGGCTCACTGCCCTTGCATGTGTGCCAGTTTTGAATGGCTCCATCATATTGCAAACCAGGATCACCACAAATGTGCGTTCCTTCAGCAATGCGATTCAGCAGATGATGTGCACTTTTCTTTTCGAGCGGTTTACCGGTAGTTACGGATCGGGTCCACCATTCCTTGTCATTCAAGGCAGCATCCAGAAATTCGTCACTGACACGGACTGACAAGTTTTCATTTTGATACATGACGCTGCCATACGCATCCCCGTTGTAAGAGCCATCGTAACCCTGCTCAATCAGTGCCCATGCTTTTTTCTCCTCAAGCTGCTTGGCTTCAATGAAATCTTCAATGTCACCATGCCAATCTTTCAAAGTGTTCATCTTGGCTGCGCGTCGAGTTTTACCTCCAGACTTCACGACGTTGGCAACTTGGTCATACACTTTGAGGAAGGACATTGGCCCGCTTGGACGTCCACCACCACTTAGTTTCTCCCTGCTTGAACGAATTGGAGAAAGATCTGATCCCGTGCCTGAACCATATTTAAACAACATCGCTTCGCTGTAAGCCAAGCGCATGATGTCTTCCATATTATCATCAACCGACTGAATAAAGCAGGCACTGCATTGCGGATATTCATACTGAGTAGGTGCTCGTTCACTGTGCTGCGTGGAAGGATCGAAATACCAGTTTCCCTTTGCAGAATTACGACCAACTCCATATTCGTGGTAAAGCCCGACATTGAACCATACGGGAGAGTTGAAAGCACCGTATTGATTCAAGCAAAGCCATGAGAGTTCGTTGTAAAAAATTTCGCCGTCTGTTTTGTTGAAATAACCATCTTTGATTCCCCAGTCGGCAATTGTGCGAGAAACACGATGAATCAACTGTCGGACAGAGTATTCGCGTTCGTTTGTATCTTGTTCACCGTAAAAATATTTGGAAACGACAACATTCGTTGCAAGCATGGACCATGTCTTGGGCACTTCCACATCTTCCTGCCGAAAGATCACTTTGCCTTTCCCGTCTGTGATCTCTGCAACTCGCTTGTCCCACTCTACTTGATCATATGGGCTCACCTGAGAGGAACTGAAAGTTCGTTTCACTTTCAGGGCGTTTTTCTTTTTGTTGGAACGTTTGGTTTTGGGAGCCTTAGTGGCTCGCATTCTGTCGCTCGAGCTGGCGGTGTCTGGTTGGTTTAATGTTTCATCCTGGGCGTTGATCATTGCTTGCTCTTTCTACTCTGAGATATGTTAAAAGTGTTTTACTCATTAAGGACATATAGGATATCGTACACGGATACCATTGGGATTTTTTGGAACGACATTACGCAGCCCTACTGCGCTTACAGAATACGACAATTTTTCCCCTTCGAACCCCTGAACACTAGCTGTAGGATACTGAAATAAACGATACCACAACATTTAGTGCTTTCAACTCAAAAGGGCACAATTATTTGGAAGGCTCCATAAACTACCTTCCACCCAAAAAATACCGGTCCTAGCCTATTCTTTGAGAATCGCTTTTGCAGACCGATTGGCCTCTAAATCAAGGCCATCATCACTCACACGGGAGGACTGCAGGGTTGCTTTTGAATTCGCTAGGCGCCCGGAACTTTCCGGTCCTGCCATTTTATTTTCTTCCCTGTTAAATTTAACACTCACGATTCGACTTACGCCGCGCTCCTGCATAGTGACTCCATAAAGGATGTCGGCTATGGAAATAGTCCTCTTGTTGTGCGTGATAATGATAAATTGTGAATGATTCAGGAATCGCTCAAGGATCATGATGAATCGATTGATGTTGGATTCATCGAGCGGTGCATCGAGTTCGTCCAATACGCAAAAGGGACTTGGGCGTACCTGATAAATAGCGAACAACAAAGACACCGCCGTCATGGTCTGTTCACCACCGGAGAGCAAGGAAATACTTTGCAGCTTTTTTCCGGGAGGACGTGCAACGATATCGATACCACTCTCCAAGACATCTTCGTCATCGTGCAGTTTCAAATCAGCCATACCTCCATCGAATATTTCTGTAAACATCGATTGGAAATTTTCACGGATCTGATTGAAAGTCTGAATGAACATCTCTCGAGTTTGAGTGTTAATACGGTTAATCACCGTCATCAGTTCATCCTTTGCTTTGATCAAATCATCATACTGCTGAGTCAAGAATTGGTAACGCTCCTCGGTCTCTTCATATTCCTCGATAGCGACCAGATTCACTGGCCCCATGCTATCCATTTTCTTCTGAAGAGCCTGGACCCGCTCGCTCACGGCGTCCCAATCGGTATTCACATCAAAGATTTCAAGGTCAGGTCGAGGCTCGGCCTCAGTGGAAGCCTCTCCTTCCGGAAGTGAATTCAATGGGACATTTTCTGTTTCAACCTGATCGAGAGCAATCTGATAACGCTCCTCAATGCGATTGCATAAATTCTCCAATTTGGAAAGTTTCTTGGCCAGCTCAACCTCGAGCATACCCTTACGGTTCTGGACTTCATTCAGTCGCTGACGATGTTCGGTCAAAATTCCATCGCGCTGCTGAATGGCTCCATCCTGTTCACGCTTTTGCGCAAGCAAACCAGCAGTTTGTTCACTGACAATATTGCGTTCGTGGCTGAAGCGTTCTACAGAGGATTCGGACTCGGCAATTTCAGATTCACACTGTTCCCGTTTTTGCAGCACCGAAGCAATTTCAGCCCGCCGTTGTTCGAGGGCTTGAGCCAATTCACGATTACGCTGCTCCAATGGGCTTTTTTGCCTTTTCTGAGCCGCCACGGACTGTTCTTCTGAGGCCAACATAACTTTGGATTCTGTTGATGCCGCTTGTGCCCGGTCACGTTCTTGACGAAAATGATCCAGCTCCTGATTGAGTTCATTGAGCTTTTCCTGAGCCGTTTTCTCTTGTTCAACAATCTGATTTAATTGAACTTTAAGATGCTCTCGTTTTTCAGTTAATTCCTTATCCTGATCAGAGAGACTTTGAATTTCATAGACAACAGTATCGATCTTCTGCTCAAGCACCTGACTGGAGGTCTTCAAAGCGCGATACTCACCTTCACTGGTGGCAATGGCAACCTCGCGGGCTTTCAACTCGGATTGAGCTTCCTGGAGGCCGGCTTGGATAGAGGAAATTTCTGATGCGATCTGACCTTTCTTCCGGCTGGCTTCAGACACTTCAACCTGAACGAGAGCTACCTGCTCTTCCAGCTCAGCAATTTTATTTTTCCGCGCCAAGATGGAAGTGGTCAGGTTCTTGCCATCTGATAGCGCCCCACCACCTGTGAATACACCACAAGGGCTCAGGGTCTCCCCCTGACTTGTCACAAAACTGACACACCGCCCAGACTCTCGCCAAAAAGATGCTGCCGACTCAAGATCATCAACAATGTAAACTGAACCTAAAAGACAATCGAGCAGGGGCTGAACAATTGGGTCGCACTCGACCACGGTCAATGCTGCCAGCCCGTATGGACTGTATGCAGGGTCGTGCGTTGTGGGGCTATGGCTAAAGGAACACTCAGAGACTTTCTGCATCATACTCACTGATGCCACGCTGGCACTGCCTGCTTTCTTGTCGCGCAACAACCCAAGAATCTCCCGAGCTGCCTCTGGTGATTCAGTTAAAACGACCTGTAAGAAATCTCCCAGAACCGATTCAATGGCTGGTACGAATTTCGACTCCACTCGCAAATGATCGGCCAGAGATCCCATCAGCGTGTCCGCTTCCTTCATGGCAGCCACAGCGCCTTCACTGAAGCCCTCATGAGAGGATTCCAGATCCTTCAAGACCCTCAACTGACTTCGTTTCTCCGCCTGAGACTGAAGCACGGAATCTAGCTTCTCTGCAGCAGCTTGAATTTCTTCCTGTAAGACTTTCAAGCGAGCCTGACGTTGCTCAACTGTCTCACGCTGATCATGCGCCGCCTTTTTGTCGGCTTCAACCGTGTCTGAAAATTGATCCAGTTTTACTCGCTGGCTAGTGCGTTCTTCTTCAAGCTGAATTTTTTCAGAGGATAATTTCTCAAGTCGCTTGGCATGACTTTGACTCTGAAAATCAAGGGCACTGATTTCATTCCTGACCTTACCAACCGCTTGAGTTGCAGTGAACGATTCGCTTTGAACCTGTCGAAATGCTTCCTGCCTTGATTGAATGGAAGACTCAACCTGACGCACAACCTGCAAATGTTCTTCAACTGCATCTCGCTTTTGCTGAAGGTCTTGATCGGCAGATGCCAGAGAATGCGCCAGCGCTTCAAGCTCTGCTTCCACCTCGAGCTTGCGACCCTCCGCTTGACTTATTTCACTTAGGGCTCGCTCATTTTGATGGCCCAACTCGACCAACCGCTCACGATTGAATTGAATGCGTCCTTCGTGGCGATCTGCCTGATTCTTCAACTCCATTCCCTTTTGCTGGGAAGCGCTGATCTCAGCATCCAGTTCAGCAAGCCGTGATCGCAACTGCCGAATCTCTTCCTCATTCTTCAGAACAAATTGAGAAGACTCTTCATATTGCTGCTGGAGTCCCTCACAGGCAGAATGGCGATCTTGAATTTCATTTTGAAGAATATCGTATTCATGACGAGCCAACTGAGTTTCTAGAAGTTGCAGCTCAGTTTGCACCTGCTTGTAACGTTTGGCTTTGCCTGCCTGCCTTTGCAGGGATCCGATCTGACGTTTTACCTCGCCAACCAAATCTGCCACCCGCAGCAGATTCTGATCTGTGTGGTCCAGCTTTCGGAGAGCCTCGCGCTTTTGAGCCTTAAACTTGGTGATGCCTGCAGCCTCTTCAAAAACAATGCGGCGATCTTCAGGTTTACTGCTGAGCAACTGCGTAATATTACCCTGAGCCATGATGCTGTAGCTTGCGCGCCCCACACCCGTACCCATGAAAAGCTGTTGAATATCTCTCAGGCGGCACTGTGTTTTATTGATATAATATTCGCTACCACCATCTCGTAGAACTCGGCGAGTCACCGTGATTTCAGTGAAAGAAAGATCAACACCCGCAGCCTTTAGTTGCTCCTCATCCACATCCGACAAAGTCAAGGAAACTTCGGCCATGCCATAAGCTTTACGCTTGTCAGTACCATTGAAAATCACATCGGCCATCTCACCGCCACGCAGCGCCTTGGCCGATTGCTCACCAAGTACCCAGCGGATCGCATCCGCTACGTTGGATTTGCCGCAACCATTGGGCCCAACAATAGCGGTAATTCCAGGTTCAAAGTTCAGGGAGGTCTTATCCGCAAACGATTTGAACCCCAATACTGTGAGGTTCTTGAGATGCACGTGTGAAAGAATGCGGATTCTTTGCAATGTTGTAAAGCCGAAAACCACCATATATTGTGCACTTGCCCATTCACACCCCAACAGACGGTAGGAAGCATCTATTCGAGATAACAATAAAGTAGAGGGTTTTATAAGGGGCAGTGAAGAAAGTATCAGCGTGAGTGATTGAACAATGTTTAAATAAGCATTTCACTGAGTGGCCTTGCGGAGGAAAATTTCTCAGCGAGCGACATAAGACATCGGTGACGATTTAAAGACTAATTCTTTTCGGCAGGTAGAAAAACGTTCTGGGTTTGGCCGTTTCCCATGCCTGGCACGCTGTCGGAAATCCGGGTCCATTTCTTCAAAAATGGCGGATTGAAGTTCCTCCTTGGAGGGTAAAAGACCGACTTACTCGGGAGTCTTAAGAACGATCACCATTATCGAAGCTGATCTGCACTGCATTTGCTGCTTCGCCCAGCAAAGTTCGCCCTGTCCATTCCCTCCCAAATAAGGCATCTGTAACTCTTCTCCAGCGCTTAGGGATGACAGAACTTCCTTGCTCCCTGAGTGATGAATTTTTGTTTTCCCGTCAAATCAAAAAAACTCGTTGCCTTTCTTGCTTAAAAACAATGAAATCTCACTATGTTTTCACATGTTGTCATTTTTTGGACGGACCCAGAGCAACCAAATGCTGCGAAGGACCTAATGGATGGGGCCCACAAATATCTGAAAGATATTCCGGGTGCAGACCATTTTCACGTGGGCTATATGGCCACAAGCGAGCGACCAGTGGTTGATCAAAGCTATCAAGTCGCGCTCAATATCGTATTCAAAGACAAAGCGACTCAGGACGCGTATCAAATACATCCCGATCATGTAAAATTTGTGGAAGAGGTCTTCAAGAAGGTCGTCACCAAAGTGGTGGTTTACGACTTTGGCGGATAATTCGTTTACTTGAATTAATCCACGAACAAAAAAGCGTTCATGTTGAGCATCCAGCGACATGTGTTCGCAAGACCATGTGTTTTGGCATAATCAACCCATCGTTTTAATTCCACCGCATCAGGCTTTTTACCCGTCGCTGCTTCAATGGCAGTTTGGATTTGACCCGGTAAATCCAAACTGCTTTTTTCTAATTTCCTTCCCCACTCTTTGGCCATCGCCACCATGAAGGGGTTGTTCAGAAGCGCAAGGGATTGAGAAGGAGTCAGTGTTTCATTGCGCCTTCCCACCATCAAGGATGGATCCGCACAATCCAGTGTCGTCATGAATGGCTGCTGCTGAGACCGGACAATAAACCGGTAAATGGATCTTCGGTGAGACCCGGGGTCCATTGGATCGTGCAATCGATATTCGTAGTGGGGTGAATGCTCGGGCTTTTCAATCACAAAATCCATGAATGCAGGACCGCCCATTTTCCTGTCCAAAACCCCGGCCAATGAGAGCACCGAATCCCTCACTGCTTCCGCTTCAAGCCGGCGCCGGTTCATGCGCCACAAGTAGCGATTTCCCGAATCAATGGATGCTTTTTCAAGGTTTGCATTGGAAGTTTGGCGGTATGTGGCACTCGTCAGGATCATGCGATGCAGTTGCTTGAATGATTGGCCTCCGTCACGAAAAGTAACCGCGAGCCAATCCAGTAATTCAGGATGTGTCGGCTCGCTACCCATGAGTCCGAAATCATTGGGACTATCGCAGATACCAGATCCAAAATGGTATTGCCAGATTCGGTTCACAATGGAGCGCCAGGTCAGAGGGTGCTTTTTTTGCAGAATCCAGCGGGCCAACGCCACACGACGTTCCCCTTCATCATGGTCCATTGGCAATTCAAAGCGAGTTTCCTGCCCATAGATCACGGGGATAACACCGGGATTCACTGTTTTGCCGGGCTTATCAACGTCTCCTCGCGAGAGTACATGTATCGTTCTTGGCTTGCCTCCCATGTGCCCTGTCCCGCGAAAGGCACCACTGCCTTGATGGACCGTACCAGCATACACTTTGGACGGTGGAGGCAATTGATCTAAGCTGGATTGCAACATCTCCTTTTCTTCCAAGAGGATCTGTTTGCGCTGCACCCATTCAGGTTGGGTCGCTTTCTTGAGCAATGCATTCTTTTCAGCCACTAACTGAGCGAGGGTCTTAGCACCCGCCGTCACCTTTTCATCACTCACGAATTTACCATCCACCAAATTCGCCTTTGCCCATCGAGGTGAAGCCTCAATGCTGTCTTTTGAGGAAACAGTCTTACCCAATGCGACATTATTGCCTCCCGAGTTCTTGATCTCCAATTCTGCCAGTGAAAAGATATAGTCCTTGGATCTGATCGCCAGGCGCGTGGCACTCACACGCACAAAGCGAAACATGACAGGAGGATTGATTTCAAACGAAAGCGGAACCCGCTTGGGGTTCGGAACATCCTCTGGGGTTGTATCCACTAGCAAAGCGGAAGCATTGATAAACGCAGGATCATTTGAGGCTTCGATTTTAAAACGCAAAGGGAATCCAAAGCCCGCACCAATACCATTGAAATCATCGTCACTCGCTCTCAGAACCAACTTCCGTATGTCTTTTGGAGCCCCCAGGTCAACTTGAACCCATTTGGTCTCATCTTGTGATTGAGCAATCGCACTGTGATAACCGTAAG